>Ga0213833_1002168_pt1 | contig 13026 bp, 14 predicted proteins | sample SWATP21_FD_160575 | JGI IMG/M metagenome (GOLD analysis project Ga0213833, IMG submission 160575) | Coastal seawater microbial communities from Marineland, Florida, United States - SWA TP2 #1 | ecosystem: Environmental > Aquatic > Marine > Coastal | place: USA: Florida | collected 2016-08-14
GGTGTGCACTCGAGCAACAGCCGCGCCAAGGGTTGTGGCACCGATCAGTCCAATCTTGCATCGGTTCATGTTCAGCGTGCGGAGCGGTGCTTCCAAGGCACGAACGACGATGGACACCGCGGTGTCGCCCAGTCGGCAGTTTTCCAAGTTCAGATGGACAATCACAGAGGATCGGAGCAAGCCAGCAATCGCACGAGCACTCTGCAAGCAATGAAACGAACACAACGAGTTCACCCATCCACCACACGACAGTAGTGGGGCGGGGCAAAGTATGTGAGTGAGTGGTTGAGGAAGACAACATGATGCACATTGCGCACCTTGGACCCCAGTTGGTTTTGCGAAAGGTCGAGGTGGGTCAGGAAACTGCTGGCAAGCTTGCCAAGCAGCGGTGGCACGCCTCGATCAGACAGGCGGTTGTCAGAAAGCAGTACACGGCGGAATGGGTTCAACCCATCCGGCGTTGCTTCCGCGAGAGTCACCGCCAACGTGTCTCCGATGCCACAGTTGCTGATGGGAGGCAGAAGACGTGTACCGATGTGAGTGCCACGCACAGCCCGAGCATAGCCACACACATCCCCCCCATCCACAAGCGACACCAACACGACACAACACTCACACCGCGCCACCCTACCTGAGTTGCAGGTCATCCGTTTTCTCCAGCGTCTTGTGGAGCCCCGATTGGTCGATGCCGCTCGCCGCGAGGGTGTTGAGAAACACACTGCGCAGCTTCGTTACCGCGGGGTTGAGCGCGCCGCTGAAGGCGTCTGGCGTCGGCGGTGTGGGGGGCAGGGGAGTGAAGGGTGTGGGTGGTACACGGCGGCGGCGCATGATGGCTGCCTCGGGCGTGTGCTGTGCGCCCTGGTCTTCAAAAATCGTGAACGCCGTTTTGGGTGGCAGCGTGACAAGCCTCGGTGGCGGCCGTGTGGCCCGGCGTGAAGCGGCCGACGAGAACGGAGGCGTGTCGGTGTTGGTGTCTGCGCCAGCGCCAGCGCCAGCGCCAGCGGTGGCGCCAGCACCAGCGTGGGTGGTGGCCACTCCTGCACCGATGCGCATGGCAGAGTTGCTGACGCCGGGGGGCGGGGTGAAGGCACCAGCAGTGGAGGTGGTTGCGGTGGTCCCAGTGGGTGTGGTGGTGCCAGTGGCCGTGCATCTCGTGATTGCGGGGTGGGGGGCCGTGGCAGGTCGCTGGTGTTGCCGCGGCCGCTGCGACACAAGCCCGGCTTGCCGCAAAGACGTGGTGTGGCTTCGACGCGCGCGTGCCACGTGGGTAGGCGACGCATCGGGCTCCGACGACGGCCGTTTCTTGGGCGACGGGAGGCGACAGGAGCCGAACGCCAGGGTGGAGGAAGAGGGAGCTGCGTGGCCGTGCTCGTGATGGCCGTTCCGGGGAGCGGATACGTCCACCGTCAGGCTGCGCGCGGCGGTTCCTGGCGCAGCGGCGACGACGTCGTCATCGTTAGTCGCCTCTTCCGCCACCCAGCTGTTGCGCCTGCGTGCGTTGCCGGTGCCAGTGCCAGTGCCGTTGTCGGTGCCGTTGGCGGTGCCGCTGTTGCTGTTGCTGTTGTTGTTGCTGTTGCTGGTGCTGGTGCTGGTGCTGCTGTCCTTGCTGGCGCGCTTGGTCCAACCCCGCACGTCCTCCATGGATCGTCGGCGCGGGCGCGCAGCCCGAGACACGGCGCTCAACGGCCGCAGCGGTGGCGGTGGAACGGAGGTGGTCGACCCGCGCCGATCTCGCCCGCCTCCATCTCGGCCGCGGCCGGCGTCGCCTCGACCGCCTGAGGTGGTGGTGGTGGTGGTGGTGGTGGTGGTGGCAGTGGTGGCGGCTGCTCCGAGGGAGAAGGCGTCCGTCGGGTCCTGTGAGCTGGAGACGCCTCGGACGCGCCGGTAGCCGGTGGCAAAGCCCTCGGGGCTGCCGTCGCGTGTGTGGCTACGGCTGAGGCTCCGGCTGCGGGTGCGGGTGCGGCTGTGGCTGCGACTCATTCGACTGCGGGTGCTGTGGACGCCGCGCAGGCTGCTTCTCCGTGCCCGTGTCCGCGCCCGTGCCCGAGAGTGGCGCGTGTTCCGTGTGCTTCGCGTGCTCCGTGTGCTGCGTGTCGTGGAGAGACTGCAACGACTCAGCGAGGTGTCGAGGGTGGGACGCAGATTGGTGTCCAGGTCCGGCACGTCCACTGGGACGCTGCTTCCTCGTGCGACCGCCATTACGGACTTGGTCGCCATGCTCTGCTCCTCGTACACCTGGGCGACGGCACGACGGGAGGCTTCGAGGCGTTTCTTTGCTGCCTTGATCTTGTTTTGGCGCCGCCGGGCATGAATCAGGCCCAGAGACAATGGTGTGACAATACGCCTGGGAGGGGATATGAAAAGGTGAGCGAGGGCGGGGCATAGTGAAAGCACGTCGGACTCGCTCCAGCGTGTGTGTGTGTGTCTGTATGTATAAATATGTGTGTGTGTGTGTGTGTGTGTGTGTGTGTGTGTGTGTGTGTGCTTTACGTACGATTTCCGCAGCTTTGTGGCTCCCAACCCAGTGAACCCAAGTCGGGCGCGTTCCACATTCGTTGATATTTCTGCTAGGGGTTTGGCTTTTCGCTTGGCTTTCCCAGATGTGCTTATCGAGGGGACTGGCGCGGTCATGTCACGCTCTGCCTCACGACGAATGATGCTTGACAAGGAAGAGAGCGTCGAGTCAGTGACACCCGCGGCCTTGGCATTTGAAAACCAGCGCTGAACAAGAATGCCGAGCATTGCGCGAAGCCAGAACACAAAGGAACGGGATGGACAACCATGCAGGCCGTGAGACGTGATGTAAATGTGACACGTACGATGGCCAAAGGGGAGGAAGGGAGACGATGTTGCGGTGGGGGGTTTCACTGTTGCGCACAACCATCCCCTACGTACACGCATGGAATCGTCATCTTGTCGACGCGCCTCCACGTTGGCAAACGACACACGCTTCTTCGCGCTTGACATGCTGCACGCGCCGAGAACACACTCCCTCGTGTGGCGCAACGCTTGTGGAGTTCACTGTACACACAGTCTGAACTGAGCCGGCCTTCCGGGAGGGTTGTCCACTCCGGGTACGCACACCCCAACACCAACAACGCGATCGCAGCGTGGCACAGCCCGAGCTGGAAACACAGTCCAGCCAGAAGCAACCACGGTGGCAGCGCGGCGACGTGAGACAACAAGCGTGCGAAATGGGTGGTGGTGGGTGTGCCGGTAATGTCGAATGAACGAGGCGTCGGGCGTGTTAGCTAACGTCACAATCGCGCTGAATCCCCGCACCACCACGGACAAAAGAAAGCAAGCACTCGAAAAAGGCCCCGCGAGCTTGATCGCCTCGAAATCAACGGCGAGTTGTCACTATTTCAGCCTTTTATACACTTCGCGACACAGAGGATGTGACACCTCTTCGTTCGCGCCCGGAAACATGGCCCGAGCGGAGGAGGGAAGGAAGGAAGAGGAGGGCGCAAACCCTGTCACCGTGGAGCTTCATGCTGCGGGGTTGACGTGTTGCGACCGGGTGGGAGCGGTGGGCGATGTGCGACGATGGATCCGCGACCGTGTGGCTTCTCTGGGTGTGGTGCTTCTGGATGGCGGCTTGGCGTCGGAGTTGGAAGAGCAAGGCGCAGACCTGGGTTCCCACCTGTGGTCTGCGGCGATGTTGGCCTCTCCAACCCAATCACGCCGCATTCGAGATGTTCACGAGGCGTTTTATCGAGCCGGTGCTGACATAGCCATCACCGCGTCCTACCAGGTGCTGCCCGGATGTGCACGCACTACTGCTGCTGTGTGGTGGCGGTGCATGCCTGCACAGCTGACTCCAGTTGCCGTGGACTGAACTGAACTGTCTCAACAGGCTAGTTTTGCTGGGTTTGAGAAGGCCGGGATGTCCCCGGAGCAGGCGGCCGGTTGCCTTCGAACCGCGGGAGCCATGGCTGTGCACGCACGGCTAGCCGCAGAGCGTGGCAGGGAGGAAGCCCCATCCGCAGCGTCTTCCTCGCCTCTTCCCGGGCGACGGTTGGTCATTGCGAGCGCTGGACCGTACGGAGCGTTCCTGGCGGATGGCAGCGAGTACACTGGCGACTACGGCACTGTTTCCGATGCGGCGCTTCGAGAGTTCCACGCTTCCAGGTTGCGTGTGCTGGTGGAGACACCTGGTGTGGACGGCGTCGCCTTTGAGACAATGCCCTGCTTGAGAGAGGTGCGCATAGTTGCAACACTGCTCGCCGAAGACTTTCCGTTGGTGCCTGTGTGGTTTTCGTTTAGCTGCAGTGACAGCCGCACGCTGCGGTCAGGTGACCCGCTTGGCGATGCGGTTCGAGTAGTGACCACTCAGTTGAGCGCGCAGGTACGGTTGCTGCGTCAGCGGGGTGCATATTCACCCCCCCCCCCCCCTCCCAGAAAAAGAAAAAGGTCATTGGTGGGGGAAGCTCACGAGATCCTTTGGCTGGTGACGTGACAGGTGGTTGCGGTGGGTGTGAACTGCGTCCACCCTAGCATTGTGTCGGCGGCTGTGTCCGTGGTGTCTGACGCGCTTGGCGCTGAGCCGGTGGCCATCGTCGTGTACCCGAACCGCGGCGAACTCTGGGACGCGGAGCACAAGCGTTGGTACGTCAAAAGCAAGTCAGAAGTTGAGGTGGCCGCGGACGGTGCTGGCAAGTCGGAGTGCGGCGCGTTCACCCCCACCAAGGCTGAGTGGCTGGAGTTGGTGGCGCGGTGGCATGCAGCCGGTGCTTCCATGGTGGGCGGCTGCTGCCGAACACGGCCATCCACAATCGCGTGGATGCATGCGTGGCGGATGGCACGGTTTGCACCGTCGCATGAGAACAGCATGTCCGTGGACAAGGCGGGTGTTGTGTAGGCTTGTGCGTCCCACCCGTGGAACGGCTCTCACCTAGCTAACAAGCTGCACTACTCTCTCACTCTCTCTCTACTCGAAAAAGTAGCACTGCTGGAAATCAAAAATGGTGGGGCCGGTGAAGGTGGCAGGGTAGTTGTACACAAGCGCCTTCTGCATTTGCGGCACAGACGGAAACTTGCGGTCGTTCTTGCGGGTCTCGTTGATGAAGAAGAACGCGAAGTGGGAGTTGGCCTTCACACTGGCAGGGTCGTGGTTGATGACTTCCTTCGCCCACCACTCGAACTGTACTTTCTCGGGGTGCCTGGTTCATGAGCACAAGGAACATTCACACACACCCCACACAGAAGACAGACAGACAGACAGACAGACAGACAAACAGACAGACAGACTGGGGTGAGTCCACCTCCTGACTGATCCTAACTGAGCACGAGTATGCGCAACGGACCACTGCGTCGCATAGATGGGCATGGTCTTGGCCTCAATCGTGGAAATGAACTCGCGCCCGTCTCTGTCTTTGTTCGTGGAGACCACGTCAAACATGCTTGAAAGCTTGGAGCTACCAGAAAACGCTGTGGGAGCGACACCGGAGTGATGATTGTTCATGGCCACGGGTTGGTTGGCGAGGATGTCGACAACGGCGCGGTTTCCGGCCAGCATGCGAGAGAAAGGGCCCTGCGGAGTGAAGTCCAGGGGCAGAGTGAGGTTCTCCGAGTTGAACCCGGCCGTCAACACGCTGGGATCTTCCGCAACAAGAACATTCAGCAGTTCAAAGCCCATGCATGTTGCTGTGGGAGGAGCCAGCAGGTGTGAGGAACAACACACAAACAGCACGGAGCCCACGCTTTCTACCAGCACGTACCCCACAACGGCACGTAGGTTTTGTTCACGGTGTTGGCTTCAATGACGAGCTCCAACAGCAGCTTGCCAGTCGCGGCGAAAGGTGTCAGGGTGCCGTTGGGATAGATGAAGTCTGCGCCACCGCCGGTCCACAAAATCTGCAACAAACACCCCCCGCACAACGTCAGGCCGGATCAAACGAGACACATGGCGGGGCAACGAGGGAAGCCTACCCCATTCAGTGACGAAAACAAGGTGCGAACGTCGTCGGCAGCCATCGTGTATGGAATGGGCACCACGCGTGCACCACCCGACTCGAGCCAGTCAACATACGAGCCCTGGGGGGACCAAAACGCAAGTGTGAACGGAGTGCGCAACTACACACGCTGCAATCGCTTGGTAATGACTACTTTCCAATGAGTGCCCACGCGCATCCGTGCACGCACCGCAAAGTAGCTGCGCCCCGAGTTTTTGTACTGAGGAAAAGAGTTGGGCAGCGCGAGGATGCCAACGATTGGTCGATCATTGATAACGGGGAATGAGTCGCCACGCAGCCGGCGACCCATGCACACAGCGAGACTAGCGCATACAACCAATCCAACAAGGGCTAAGGTTCCCACAGAGCGAGCCATGGTGTGAAAGTAGTGGACTGGTGGAGGGTGAAACACACTTCGCTGCGTCGACCAACAAACCAGGATATATTGTAAGATACCAGGAAACGGTTGCGATGCACTCTGCACCGCGCTGCCAGCCAGCGGCGATAGCATTGGAGCCAGCGCGAACGCGCTTGAACCACACGCCTTCAGAGTCAAATTCTGCCGTTCTGGGGAACTGTAAGCTGTCGTTTCATTGGCCTCTTGCGCCAAGCGCCAGCTGTGCTGTACTTGAGTGTTCGTGGCAAGGCGGTTGCCCTGCCGCAACATGGACCGTCGGCGTGACCTGTCGTTGAGCCTGCATCATGGAAGCAGTGGTAGCCTCACCGGGTCTGCGGAAGGTCAAGAGGAGGCATCACCTCATCGTCGACTTGGGAGCTTCCTCACTTCGTCCCTTCTCAACATGTCTCCTCACGACCTGGTCAGCACACCGATTGCTGAGGGAGACGAAGACGAAGAGGATTCGTCGGATTCCTCTGTTAGCGGTCTGGAGGAAGACCATGAGAGCATGGAAGGTACGCCAAGCATTCGAGTGCATGGAACAGTGGGTGTGCTTGTGGAATGTGCTGTGTACAGTGGGCGTAACCGTCTCCATCTGTTCCCTTTCCACTTTTGTCGCAGCTCGCCTGATTGCCACTGTTGCTGACGAGCTACGTGTGCACAAGGCCACCCTGCACATGGTCTTTCCGTTCTACTGTCGCCTGGAAAAGTTCTCCAACCGCGAGTACTTGGGCAACAACATGTGGCGCAAGCTTGCAATGGACTCGGGGCTTGTGGAACGCCCCCGTGACAACGCCATGCTTGATTTAGTGTTTGCTGTCGGCGTGAAGAGTAATCCGGCGACCTACACCGAGAAAAAGTTGACGTTTGAAGGCTTCCTGGCTGCCTTCGCCTCACTTCTCATCCACAAGCGCAAGGTGAACGCCACGAATGCACATGCTGTCGTCACACAGGTGATGGCGGACAACGTTTCCAAGCTCCGTCGGTTGGAAGAGGTGTGCGACACATCCGAGTTGCGGACAGCGAAGGCTGCAGCTGTGCTCCAGCATGAGCGCTCCCTTGTGCAAGTTATCTTCATGTACTACGCGGATCCAACTTCACGGCACACCCGCATCATGCGTGACCACATGTTCCAGTTCGCGCGGGACTTCAACATCACGCCGCGGCTGTGCTCCCGCACGGAGATGCACGACATTGTTGCGACAGCCGTTGGGGAGGAACACGGCGTCACGTTTCCGGCGTTCCTGGAGTGCATTGGCATGATCGCCGTCACAGGCTTTACGAAACTGCACGTGGGGAAAAAGAAGAGCACCGGCGCGAAGAAGCTGACGGAGTTGTTCAAGTGGCTGCGCCTGGCGGACAAACTGCAAGAAGTGGAGGTGAAGCAGCACACCTGGGGCAAGTCACGATCCGGGCGCAACCTCAACCGTGAGCAAGTGAGCGGCGAGGCTGTGGCGTCACCACGCAGGCGCATTTCAATTGCCAACAAGGGCCAGGGGGGTGTTGACATGGCAGCCATCGCACGCCGGAGGCGCAGCACCGTCACGTCCATCGGCAGTCGTCGCAGCATCAAGTCCGCAGACGAGGAGGACAACACTCCGATTCGGTTTGGGTTGTGTCTGGCGGCTCCGGAAATTGAGAACCCCAGCCATCAGCCGGATCCTAAGATTTCGGTGGATCAAAAGCTCCTGGATCGGTTGTTGAAGGCGACCCTGCGGCTCAGTGGTCGCGTGAAACCCGTGTTTGACTTCTACTGTCGCTTGGGAGACCCGTCCAACCGTGGGTTTATGTCGTTTCTCAACTTTCGACGGCTGCTTCGTGATTGTGAAGCCATGGATGACATCGTCAACGCCAACATGGTGAACCTACAGGTGTGGGCCGCAAAGTGTGGGGCTTGGTTCATTTGTGTTTTGCTAGGCAGTGTGCACGGGGCGTCTCACGTTGTTCATGGCTGCGGGTACACAGCTCCTGACCATCACTCGCAACAAAGCTCGGGAAGACTTGGCGAAAGAGCTGGCTGCGAAAGGCAAACAGGAGGGTCGACACACCTCGCTGGCCGCGGAGACGTTTGGTGGACGGTTGAACTTGGAGATGTTCCTGGAGGGTCTGTGCCGTGTATCGGAGCTGATTCGGGTCGGCCAGCAGCGGTGCGTTGCCACTTTTTTTTTGTCACGTGCGCTTTGATACACACCCCACACCCCAGAGCGTTGCTGCATGCTCGCAATCAGGGTCTTGTGCCATTGCTTGTTCTTTTTTCGCTATTTGAATGAACGTGGTGGGTGTGCTGGTGGCGGTTCCAGGTTTGGAGACGGTGACCTGGTGCGGAAGATTCCGAAGGAGCCGTTCAACAAGACGTTTGCTGAGGCCAAGAAGGCCGCCACGGCGTTTGTGTTGCAGCGTGTCGTGCCATTGAGCCAGCTGAACTTTGTGGATGATGAGTTTGCGGACATTTTGGATGAGTCTCGTGTCAAGCGTGCCATCAAGGTGCGATGGGGCGCCAGCGGCACGGCGTGTGCATCTATGTGGGTACGCGCGGAGACTAGAGGCTCACTTGTGCGTGTGACGACAACAACACCAGATGGGAGAGCCGGTCCTGGAGCGTGCGTTTGCGTTTTACGCCGACACGCCGAGTGGAAACGCGAAGCTGTTGTACGGCCAATTTCTCTCTCTTGTTCGTGACTTTGAGGTACGACGGAGTGGTGTGGTGTCTTCTGCGGAGTTGGCTGCTTCGGCGAACTTGAATGACACGCAAAAAATGGGTCACCGTGTGTGTGTGTGTGTGTGTGTGTGTGTGTGTCATCCCCTCCTCCCCGCCTCTTGGCCGCACAGATCGTGCCCCAGTTGGTGTCTTTGGTGGACGCGGAACACGCGTTTTACACTGTGGCACGCCGCCACGACACGGACTGTCGAGAGAAGATTGATGTCCGCCCCGTGTTCTTCCACTCCGTGGGCAAGACCCGTGACTCGTCCTACGTCACGTACAAGCCGTTCCTCGAACTCATGGGGCGCATCGCGCTGGTGGGCTTCAACAAGCCCTTCCTCACCGAAAGCCACCCCGAGAACGCGCAAAAGGTCAGCGCCCTGTTCCACTGGATCTCCTCCAGCGGCCACATGAACGCCATCGAGCAGGCGGAGTGGCAGCGGGGCCTGTCTCGCCACGGGCGGCGCATGTCCGTCCGTCAAAAGGAGGGCAACCCCGAACCACGACGCCGGCCCAGTCGGTCGCCTCGTCGCTTCAGCAGCTCGCCTCGCCGCGCCTCCATGCCCACGCCTGTTGGTGGGACTGTGCTGGCGCAAGACGGTGCTGGTGGTGCTGGTGGTGCGGCTGCGCAGGGGCAAAAGGGTGCGAGTGGTGATGATGTGGGGAGCGACACCTCTGGTCCGTTGCGGAGCGTCCTGCTGTCCACGAATGATGGAGTGCCTGCCCCACCACCGTTGGACGAACAGGTAGGTTGTGCAGCATTGTTGTTTTCTGTGCTTCGGTTTCGTTTTTGGTTGCTTGGCGTGGTTGATGCGGCACTGGTTGGTGAAGCCATGAAGTGTTGTTGACAAGCACTTCGGGTACGCCTGTGATGAATGTGTACCACAGACACTACAGAGCTTGGCAGAGCTTCCTCCGTTCACGGTGGTGTCTGTGGGAGGTTTGGGCATGTCTCCGAAGGCAGTCGGTTCGGGCAGGTACGTTGGGTGCTGTTTCGTTTCGTTGTGCGACCTCCTGTCACGTTTTGCGCGTGCACGTCCCAAGCTGACTCCATTCACCTTGTGTTGGTATGTGCGTGTGCGTGCGTGCGTGCGTGCGTGTGCGCGCGTGTGTGTTTGGATCGGATACCGCAGTGCAAGTGGAACTGCCCGGTCCCCGTCGCGCAGTCCCAGCGTGAAAGCGGTCAGCGAAACGTTGAACGCCCTCCACGAGGCTATCGAAGGGTCTGTCCAGGGACTGGCCGAGGTGGAGGCCCCATTGAGGTCAGCCTCTGACCCCAAGACTGTGGAACGGGCGAGAGAGGTGAGCTGCTCATGGCTACTGTTGTTGGCGTTGGTGTTGGTATCGGTGTTGGTGTTGGTGTTGTTGTTGGTGGTGGCTGTCGCTGGCGTGGGAAGCGTGGAGGTGTCGCGCACTCACAGGACTGCCGCATTGCACAGGCTGTGGTGCAGAACGCGCAGCGGCTGCAAAGAATCGCGGGCGCACTGTTCGACATCACGAGCCTGCCCCCCACGCCAGCCACCGCACGCAGTGGCTCGTCCATCGCGCCATCTTCACAGTTGTTCACTCCTGCCTCTGCTGCGGGGCCCTCAGACGAGGGGCTGCGAGGCATGTCACCAAGGGAGCTAACACTGTCGTTGGATGCGTCTGCGGTGGCCAAGGCCCAGCAGCAGCAACATGCGCGTGAAGCGTCGCCTGCCACACATGGCACCGCGACCGTGAGTGCCTCCGGGGGCGACGGTCAGCAGTCCAATGGGTGGGCAGAGTCTTCGGACCCGCTGTCCGCAAGCCAACGGCGCGCAGCTGCCGTCTCAACTGTGGCGGAGCAGTTGGTGCGCGAGTTGTCCATGGAGGTTGCTAGACAGGTATGTGCGTGCTCGCGAGTGCCACCCAACAACGGCACACCGCGCGTGTGTTGCGCTGAATGTGGATGTTTTTGTTTTTGTTTTGTTTTTGCTTTGTTCGTGTGGCCACGGCATGGTTGGTTGACCTCATTCGTGTTGGATGTTTGCTGTTTGCTTGTTGCTTGTTGTTGTTTCGTGTGTGTTCCGTGCCATGCCACAGAGTGCCGTGTCTCGACCACCTTCCGACGCCTTTGTCAGCCCAGCTGCCGGGCGTCGAGCCCCCAGCACCACCCCACAGGGCGTCTACGGCAGCACGATGTTCACCCCCTCACTGCACGGTGGGTTGGTGCCCCACGCTGTGTCCACGGGCGTCGGGCGTGTGTCCCACGGCTCCATCCCGGTCCAAGCGCCGCGAGAACCGACGCCGGAGCTGGAGGCGTACCCCCCACACCGTGACTCTGCACAGCGGCAACGGCAGCAGCAGCGGCAGCCACAACAACGGGGTCCACGCCACACCCCCATCCGAGTTGCACGCCGCCGCACGCCCCTGTCTGCCACCACCAGTGCCTGGTCCAGCGGCGGCGGCGGCGGCGGCGGCGGTGGCTATCGGGTGGCCGTGGCGCGGTCGCGAACGCCGGACGTCGTGAAGCGGCGGGTGCGCGCGAGTGTGGGCGGGCGCACCATGCCCGCGAAGCACAGGGGGGAGCGCGAGTTTTTGCGGCGGCAGGCCGCGGGGCGGCGGCAGGCGGAGGCAAAGAAGTGGGTGCAGAACCATCGTGTGGTGCACACCTCCGACTGGACAGGGCGCCCCACTCGCGTTGTTCGTACGTTTTTTGTTGTTGTTGTTGGTTTTGTCTGACGCTGTAGTGGTGCGGTGTGCGGCGTCATCGTCGTTGTCGTTGTCATCGTGGTTGTTGTTGTTGTTCTGTGACATGTTCTTCACGGTGCGCTGGCGCTTCTTTTGCACCCCCCCCCCCCTTGGTCCTACAGCCTTCCAGTTCAGCCCGGCCCGCGGTTGTCGACACCGCGCACGCCACGCACAAGCAGAGCGCGCCGCGGCACACCACTTCACCCCCGCCACCGCGCCGCCGGATGTGCCTGGTCGCACCACACGTGGTCGCGCGGCAACCCCTCGACAAGTGAACTTTGACGACGACGCCAACGCCAACGCCAACGCCAACGCCAACGCCAACGCCAACGCCACCTTCGACCCCTACGCCAACAACGCCAACAACGCCAACGCGCCGCGGGGCTACGAGTTTGGCAAGGGACGTGAGAACCGCGGACGCGGCACCAGCAGCGCCCGTCGTCCAGCCACCACCACCACGCGGGGGGTGCGTGCACAACAGAGCCGTGCTGCGGCGCCGCCACAGCCGCCTCCGCCCCCGTACGGGTACCGGACACCGCGTCAGGCGCAGCAACACCAGCCGAAGGCGTACAGTCAACGGCAGCAGCGATCGAGGCGGGCCTATGACAGCAGTTACCGATGATGGTGGTTGCCTGGGGGTTTGTTCGTTTGTGTTGTCTGAGGCGGAGGGGGCAGTGTTGAAACGCAGCGTTGGGTGCAACCCAATGTGTGGTAGGGCGCAACACACTGTCAACAAACACGCGCTTTTGTTCTGTTTCTTGATTCTTGGAAAGTCGCCCCACTCGACACCGCAACACCAAAGCACGAACACAAGCGGTGGTAGGGTGGCACGTGAGACATCATCGCAAGTACACACACACTGCAAACACTGGGGAAAACGAAACCGGACTAGCCACACGACGCAAGCTATGAACGAACAGACACGGCCACAGCGGCTGGCAGTGCGTGACGAGGAGATGAAAACGCCAAGAGCGCAAGGGAGGCTTTGTCTCTACAATGATCTGCGCGCTGAGCGGCGGGGGCGTTGTGAAGACTTGGTGGGGCTCGTGCGAGTGCTGGCCCAACCATCCGCGTCTTTCTCTGGCTGGGAGAACTTGGAGCCCTTTCGACCCTTGCCCTTGCCCTTGCCTTTGCCCTTGCCTTTGCCTTTGCCTTTGCTTTTCGCGCTGCCTTGTTCTTTCCCAGCGCTGGACCGCCGCGATCGTTTGGGGCGTGTCTGTTGGCTCTCCTCCTCCTCTTCGTCGGACAGCTGGGTGGCTGAC
>Ga0213833_1002169_pt1 | contig 13018 bp, 23 predicted proteins | sample SWATP21_FD_160575 | JGI IMG/M metagenome (GOLD analysis project Ga0213833, IMG submission 160575) | Coastal seawater microbial communities from Marineland, Florida, United States - SWA TP2 #1 | ecosystem: Environmental > Aquatic > Marine > Coastal | place: USA: Florida | collected 2016-08-14
CCCCCACACACACACACACACACACACACACACACACACACATACACACACACACACGCACCTGTAGTGGGACCGAATGCGAGATCGGAGCGACGTGGGGAGCTTCCGCGCTTTCATGTACCTACGTGAAGTGCATCGCACGTCACATACGTTGTTGCGCAGACAAGCACACCCAGCACAGTTCGCTCGAGAAAGGGAGTGCCGCGTTGCCAGCATGCTACGCCACTCACTCGTTGATGGCGTGTGCTTTGGCTTGGATGAGGGCGGAAGTGGCGTCTTCGTGGGTCATCACCGAAGCCACGTTGCCAATGATGTAGCCGAACACACAAGCTCCAACGAACATGACTACACAGGTCCACAACAACTCGGCGTTGGTGTGCTGTCAGTCAGCACGTCAGGGTACACACGATGGAGTGAGAACAAACGGCCAACAACGACAAACACATAGCAGCCCACCGCCTGGGGCCATTCAGCCGTGAAAAGGGGCCACGCAGCACACGTACAGCGACATAGTCTCCAAACCCAACGGTTGTGAGTGTGGCCAAAGACCAGTACGCGGACAACAGGTACATGCGCACTTGGTCATCCACAGGCGCCTCGTGTCGTACAGGCCAACTGTCTCGAGAAAACCTGCCCCAAGCACCACCACCACACACAGCACCACAGCAAGTGTCGCTGTCGTCTGAGCGCCATGTTGTGCATCGCACACCACAAACACTCGTGCCGCAACCCACACACCCACACACCCACGACCAAAGAAGGAAAGAGAGACGTACGAGCCATCTTCCTCCTTTTCCAATGTCGCCACCAGCATCCAACCGCACGCGCAAGTATGTGCCATGAAAAAAATCAACACCACAAACTTGACAAGCTTCAAGGCATCAGCAGCGTGTCTGTTCATGACATTCAGTCAGGCCATGGCATGACATGACATGATTGGGGGCACGCACAAACGTACGCATTACGGGTGGTCCACTTGTTCATGACGTGTACCAGCTTCAGCAACCGCAGCAGCTTCAGCAACCTCACAACACGAATGATGCGCAAGAGGTTGGGAAGGCGCAGGGCATCAGAGTTGCTTCCCATGGTCCACTGCACTAAATTTCCATAGGGGACGCTGTGGCGCAGGAGGCATCTTCGTGAGCCCACAAGGCAAGGGGAACAAACAACACAAACCAACAAGCCGGACACCCAACTCACCTCGTGCCAAGGTCCAACCAAAACCAAAATTTGAGGTACCTGCGTACAATCGTGGATGTATCGTATACGATGATGCCATCCACCTGAATGGAATGAAGCCCCGCGCGCAACCGAGATTGCACAAGCCACGCAAGCACACCAAGCAAGGGCTACGTGTGAGTGACCACACCACCCCACGCGTCGAGCGACTGCTTCTGAGCGGACAACGCTACGCACGATCACGCCTGTGCGAAAGTTCAAGTACACCTCCGTCAAGAAGAACGCATCGGTCATCAGGTTGAGAATGTCTGGAAAACTCCATGCTGTGACACACAAGAGTGTGTGCAAGGGCCGGCGAGCGTTGGAACCAGCGGAACAACGGATCAGATGAGCCGGCACCCACAACAAATCAAACGCAGCCACACATGAGCACCCCGCAACGCACGGTCTGGGGACCCCGCAAAAGCCACACGATAGGGAATCTGTGCAACACACGAGGGAGAAACAGACTGAGCGTGTGACCACCCAAAACGCAAACGGTGCTACATGCACTGGACAAGTCCACGTACCTCTGCGCGAAGCAGCAACATTGTGTGGTCCACCAACCAACCAACCAACCAACCAACCAACCAACCAACCGACCGACCAAACAGAAGCAGAAACACCCAACATGAGGATGCTCATTCACGATGGGCACGAATATCCCGTGAAACACGCCACACGCACACTCGCAAACACGCGCACACTCACACACCACACAGCACACGCTCTGCTCGCGACACGAACCAACAAGGCAGAAGAGAAGCACAAACATGGACACGACATCCCACTTTAAACGAAATCCCTGGAGGAAAGAGACACACCCAGGACGCCAGTTGTGAGAGTGTGTGTGAATAGGGCGTGGTGGTGTGGTGTGCCTGGCAACCAAACATGCTGCTGCTACTGCTGCTGCATTCGCAACCCCGACACCGGCCCCAACACCGCCGCCGCCCCCACCTTCGTCGGATGGTGCAGCTGTGTGAACCACATCCAAAACCTTCCCAGCGGTCCCGGCGGCTTGTCCTCCAGCTCCGTGTCCTCGGCAGGCGCCACGAAGAACCCCAGGCCGATCTTCGCCAACACGTCGGCCGTCACAGAGGAAGACCGCCGCCGGCTGGAGCCTGCGCGACGACGTCCAGCGCCACTACTGGCGCCACTGCTGGCACGAGAACGAGTGCTCGACCGCGAGCGAGCACTGTCGGATGTTGGCGTGTTGGCCAGCGACGGAGGTCCACCATGGCCGTGGCGGTGGTGACTGCGACTCAGCGCGGCCAACTGCGGGTGAGCCATTGGATTGGCCACCATGAAGCTCGCCCTGTTCACACCCTGCCTCGCTGCTTGGATGAGGCGAGCCTCAGGGAGGATATCGTCAGCGCTGCCACGCCGTGGCGCTGTTCTGCCGGGGGCTGGTGAGGACATGGCTGCAGTGGGTTGCGAGCAAGCGTGCGTGCTGCCACAATGTGTGCACAACTGCCTGCGTCACACCATGGACCACCACCAACGTCCGAGCACCAAAATGCCCCACAAACACTAGCCACAGGGCACGCTTGTGCGCACGACAGGCTTCAAGCCCAGGCAGGTCGCGGCCTTGTCGCACCAAGCACCACTAGCACTAGCACTGACTGCAAGATCTTCTGCGTCCGATGTCAACAACTTGTCAAGCACTTGCAGTGCGTGTATTCGTTGTGACGCACTACCAGGCAGGCCAGTCCCGCAACAGTGAAGCTGCTGCTTCCACACTCACGCCTCGCACGCACATTGAAGTGTGGTTCTGGTCTCTTCCTCCCTTCGGCCGCACACCACCCTGACATCTGGGACCGCCGCGGCAGGGGAGTCTTATTCTTCTGTTCCGTCGTATTTTTTGTCTGACGCAACAACCGCCCCGCTCAAAAACACGCACGCACAATCCTTGGCATGTGCACAGCCGAACTGCCGCAGTCTCTGCCCGTGACATCGCTTCCCTTGCTCACAACCAAGATATGGCGCCTTGAGCACCACTGACACGCACACACAACAACGAGTGGCGCAATGACACGGCGCTGCGTTCAGATTCTGCTGCCGTCCCAAGAAACCGGCCAAGATTGTGACACCAGCGTGTGCGTCATGTCAAGTTGACACACTTCACCGTTGCCGAAACGTACTGTGCACAACACACTGGCACTTCACGCCCCTGATCCCAGCACCACAGGCACACCAACACCGAGGCTGCTATATCGGCCGTATTGCTTTGCATCTGCGCACGGAAGAACAGTGAAGTGCAGGTACACAAGCTCCGCTTCGCACTGCCGAAACCGCACGCTGCGTTTGCGATTCCTGGCGCGAACAACACGCGAGTCTCGGGAAGCTGCCGATTCTCCAAAGCGTCCAGCAAACAATGTCGTTTGCACCCCGCCCACCGCGCTCGCGCAAGCCTGTGCCACCACGGAACCCTCGACCACGGCGCGCAATGTGCATGCCAGCCCACCACCCCAGGTGGCGAGCCGCAGACCCCATTCGTGGCGCGAAGCCATACATCCGGCACCACAAGGAGCGCGTATCACTGATGGCATCCGTGGCCTCCTCCATGTGCCGTGACACCCGGATCCTCACACCACGCGACGTTGCCTCTCCCCGCATGCCTCGCCACACCCTGCGTTCGACACGCTGCACGCGCAAAGCCACCGTGACTGCCACCCCCCAGGCCCAGGCACCTTGCACCGGCGCGAAGGCAGTCGGGCAAGTGCGCGCAGCAACACCCGCGTCCGCGGCAGCCCTACATGCACATGCAGCTCAACCATCCGTCCCTCGCCTACGCCTGCGAGCCACGCCAGCCGCCACAGCCGACCGCGCAGGCTCCGGGGCTGCCGCCGTCGGTGCGCACACGCCCGATCCGTGGAAGCCGGCCTTGACGCCGCGTGGCCGGGTCATTGTGGCAGCGCTGCCGCAGCTGCTCGGCATCCCGGCCACAAACACGGGTCCCCCGCAGCACCGCGTGTCGCGGGTGGGCATCTTCACAGCCATGGCCAAGGTCGACCACTCAACGCAGCGCTGCGCCAGACAAAACGCCGTGCTCACGTTCTTCAAGCGCATGGCGCCTGCCCGGGGACAAACATCCCGAGTGCCCGCGGAGAGTGAGAACGGGAGGATGGCGGCCGAGTCATACTTTCGCTACGCACGACCGTGGGGTGGGCAGCCCTCCATTTCGTACCCCAGCCGCACCTCGCGCACCGGCACGGCGTTTAAGGGCTGAGCGAGCGGTCGTTGGGGCAAACGGCAGCGTGGCGGGTGGTGGCGGGTGGTGGCGAAGAGGGAAAGGTGAAGGAGACCCAAGGCGTCCAGCGTGTTTCTGTTGGGGGGTGTGTTTGTTGGTGGCTTGCTGTACTTGTCGTGTGGTGCCTTGGGACGTTCCCGAGGTACTGGCAGCCTGGACTGGGCTGGTGTGCTGGCCTTGGTTTGTGTGTAACCTCATATCGACACCGACACCACCACGCTACGGCTCGACGAATGCAATGCATGAAGACGCAAAGCAAAACAAAGCTACTCGTTGAATTATTGTGTTCTTTCGGTTGCTGCGTTGCAGGCGGCGTTAGCCCACCCACCACGCCGCTACAACGCAAAGCTGGCTTCACGACCTACACATCCTCGACAGGGCGTCCTGACCCAGCACTTGCACCACCACCGCCACTCGCCGCGACACCCCCGCCACTTGCACCAGAACCAGCACCTGCGCCAACGCCACCAGCGCCAGCACCAGCACCAGCACCAGCGCCTCGACCGGCACGTTTTGCGCCCAATCGGTTGTCCAGTGGCTGAACCAACGACTTCAACAGCGTGGCTCCTGTGATCACCTTGGTTGTGGCGATGATGAAATCAAAAGGCACTGTGGGGCGCCCAGCACAACCCAACCCGGCACGACACAACACAACCCATCCGTCAGCTGTGTCGGACTCAACACGCACAACGGCCAACCCCCGGTGCAACGAGGGCAACCATCTCTACGTGACGCACACTTTTCGCTCAAATGCCTCAACGCCGCCACCTCCAGGTACGTGACACCGCCGATGAAGAACACAACCACCGTCTTGCGGATGCGTGTGCTGGCGTCACCTGACTTGGCCGAGCCCGTGTCTTGTGACAGCTCTTCTGCGGCGCCAGGTAGCAACCGAAGCGCGTCGGCAAAGCCACCGGACCATCCCGACAGTACAGCGCGCTCCACAATGCGCACACTGAGTGGAGCATAGCTGGCCACAGCAACACGAACAAGGGGGGAGGGGCACAACAATCACAACACAACGATCGGTGTCGGTTGTTGCGTGGTTGGGGTGAGGGGCGTGCATTGTGGCAGTGACTTCCGCACGCACAACGCACCCAGCTGTGGTGTATGAAATATCATCAGGATCAGCCACGTCGACGGAGTCATTAATCAAGCCCATGCCTCTGTGGTCACACAACCCATCATCAGTGTCCATGAGTACGCCGCAGCCAGCACATTGGGAGCTCTCTCTCTCTCGGCATGGCCTGCACGTGCATGCGTTCGAAACTCACTTTCGAACAGCTGGCCACGGGTTGCTACCTTTCTTTACTTTCAACAGGCCCAGGGTTTCCAAGTTGTCCAGGGTGAACAACACTTCGTAGCCGTACGTCTGCCAAGGCACGCATGGTGGAAGTTGGCACACCGCCAGTCCGCATCACGCATCACAACCCTGCGCCAAACAACGCGCAGAATGGTGGTGTACGCTACGCGCCGATCCCACTGCTCCTTACCTGCACCAGCTCCCTTCTGTACAACTCAAACACCTTTTGTTTGAAGCCACCGTCACACAAGCAAGCCAGGCACATGACGCGTAGCACTGACAACATGTCTTTTTGCTGTGCAATCGAGGCCAGGATGTACTCGTGCACATCTGAAGCTCGCTCGTCTTCCAAAATGGCTGTCATTCACTCCAGACATGACACCAGCGGTCACAACCGTTGTGGTCCCAGCACGCCGCTACGCCAGCAGGACACGCCTCACCTCGCTCAATCTGCCACTTTTCCACAAACTTGTCGTCGTTGGACACCTTCACCAACACCTCGGTGAACGCAATGAACTGGTGCAGCGACTTTGTCGCCTGTTGCATGCCTGGAATCTTCTTGACAAACTTCCGAATCTCGGATATTTGATTCATGTTGTGGCGCCCAGCATAGGTTTGCTGCAGTTCGCGAGCCTTGCCTTGCAACAAGGGGCCCACAGCCGTAATATTCATGTGCCGAATCTCCGCGTACAGTCTATCATTGGAGTTCATCGGTAGTGCCACTTTCTGTGAAGTTTGAGTGCAAGCACAAGGATCAAACTGTGTCGCTTTGTGTTGTGTGCCGCGGCAGCGTGTGGGTTCTTCGACGCACCTTAGGTCCACGACGGCCTCCGCGCTCCTGTGTCTTGGCTTCGTCATTCTTGTCAGCGATCAACGCAGGGTCCACTTGCACATAGGCTGCAGTAACAACCGCGTTTGCGTGAAAACAAAGCACACCACAGTCCTTCAGGGCACTTGCCCCTGCTTGTAAACATGCTGCGCCCCCCCCCCCCCCCCCCCATCACATACTGTTCTCGATGCCCATGATCTCGTCCACAAGCGCTTCGAAGGTCAGCGGGGTGACCATCGGGGTGACCATGTCCACGCGCCGATCCAACAGAATGAGGGAGTCGATTTCCGGGGCAGGTCGGCTCTTATCTGCATCTTCTTGTTGCATGCGCGTCATCATTTGCAGCACCAGCTGAAGTGGCAGTGCGCGACACACCACACGTCCACGTGGGCACACGTACTCCATACCGTCAGCTCACTCCGAACAAATGCGACAGCCACGCAACGACAGCGCACCGCACACACAAAAACGCCAACAAGCACGCACATACGCACCTTTGCAAGAACACCTTTTGCGCGGACGGTGGGAATTGTGCCAAACATGGATTGGAGCTTGACCAGGGACCGTGCCACGTAGAACAGTGACGACGACTCGCCATCCAAGTAGCATTCCTGCACCATCAAGACAACCACCACACAACAACAAGAGTCCCCGCATCGCGCGTGGCGGGTGTGAGGGAGGAAGGCAGTGTCACATAAAGCCCCCATCAGCACCCATCGCACCTTGAAACTATCAGCGATTTCGAGAGACAACAAATCGTCATCGAAAGGGATCAGGTCAATGTTGTACTCTGTGTGCCCGCGAAATCACGTCAGAAACGAAACACACAACGGAGCTGGTGTCCATGTATCCTGCAAGTGGTGCCGCGAGTGCTCACCTCCAATGGTACAATGGTCGTACACCCGACTACGCTTGCCAATCATCTCGTCCTGCAAGATCTTCTCACACTTCACCGTCCTTCGCGGCACGAAGTAGACATGAATGTCCTTGGCTTGCTGCTCACCACCCACACCGTGTCAAGTCAGAAAAGGAACAAAAAGAAAAAAAAAAACTGGTGAGAACACTGACAACCAAACAAACACACGACAAACAAACAAAACACACGCCCGCCGCCTACGTACGCGTTTCGTCACCATGAACGTGACTTGTTTGGCGATCTGTCGCATCAGAATGGACGACGGGCGTACGAGGTACAACACACTGTCGCATTCGGTGACAAGCTCTTTCCATGACAGCTCCTGAAACAGGCCAACACGATGCTCCTGTTCCATATGCACACAACATCAGACGGTGGAACACCACTTCCGTGCCACGACCACTTCCATGTCACACGCGGGGGGAGTTGACACACACGGTGGGGGTGGGGGCCATCCCATGCAAGGCTGCGGCTCCACGCCCACACAGCAGACAAACGATTCAGACCATACCTTGAGCAATTTGGACCCCTCTGTGATGATGAGCTTCAAAGGACCGGACAGTCGCGGGTCAACCACAAGTGCTGTGCGGCCAGACAGCTGCGAAGGTATCACGCACACACGTGCGGTCAGGCAAGGTACCACGCGCGCACCTCGGAACAGGCTGGGGCAAACGCCAACAGGGAGCGGCTCAGGGGTTTCCAATCTTTCAGAATCACCATACTCACCGAGTCGAGAATGGAAAGCAGCTCCGCCTTGCCAGATTCTCGCAGAGCCGCAAGGTTGATGGGCGCATTGGTCAAGTTGGAGGGAAGGCGAGACATGGGGATCGCAGCACGCCTGGCACAGCGGCACCAAGACTCAGCCACGCGCAGAAGTGGTGGCACGCGCAAGAGCGCTCGACAAGTGACAAGCCACGGACGGCACCAAACTCAACAGGGCGCGATGCAGCCAACCCAGCGCACCAGCACACGTGTGATCTGGGTGCAACAAGACTGCACTGTGAACGTGCGGAGGGCACTCGACATGTATGTATTCATCAATTGAGTGCTGCAGCAGTGCTGCACGACTGTCTTGTTGGGTGTTGAGTTACCTTGAACCCTCTTGGGCCGGTGACTGGGGCGTCAACTGTCAGCCAACGAAGCATCACGGCTGATTGACGTGTTGTGACTGGGCGGGTGTCGGTATCAGTTTCCCGGCAGGACATCCGAGTTGCGTGTGTGTGTGTGTGTGCCGCTTGCACTGCAACTGCGTGTGTGATGGCCGACTTTCGCCAACCACCCAAAGGCGCCAACGCCAAGTTTGTTCGCCGAAGCTCTGCATTCACAGGCATCGTTGGCATGGCTGTGGGGGCGTTGATGGTGTACTCGCAGTGGGAGATGTGGCGCATGCGGAGCGAGGAGCCACACCACATCGACAGGGTGACGCAGCAGAACCTTGAGCGAACCAAAGCGGAACGCGAAGCCATCAAGTATTATCACGAGCAGCGTAGACTAGCTGAGCAACGGCGAAGAGGATCTGGCGCCACCGGTGGGGGAAACTAGCCGCGTGGTAGCTGGCTGGTGAGATTTCGTTTTCATGTAGGCGGCGGTTCAACCCTGGCACCAGTTCTTTTGTTTGTGTTCTGGGCACACAACGCAACACACCGCCAACGTGTTATGTGCAGTTCGCATTCTACCCAAAGAAGCAGCCATGTGAGCGTTGCTCATGGTGATGGGATGGCACACATCTTGATGATCGGCAGGCGGGCGTCGTATCACGAGCCACGCTACCGACGAAACAAGCGGATCAAAGAAGCGACAGCACGTCACGATGCACAAAACACATCGTATGGGCACGACAGCGCACCAGGCTGTGCAAGAAAAGCGGGGAAACACGACACGACACAAAGCACGGCTACAACGTCGTCCTCCGGCCAAGAATGGTCACGTGTTCAAGCCTTGCAGAAAGGCAGGCACATCGGGGTGATCGGGGTACACAACAGGCAGAATGCGCGTGCCAGTTAAGCGGAAAATGGCGTCGAGCTTGTCCGCTATGGAAGGATCACCGCGGGTAAGGCTTGCCTCCTTGAAGGCAAGGAAGTGGATGGGACGTGGGTTCTCGGCTGTGAAGTGACCCATGTCAAACAGCAACCCTTCCGCCACCCACAGCGCCGAGAAATGTGGGTCGGTCACCGTGCCGTCGCATCCCACCATGAGCAGTGAACTCGGGTGGTGAAGCGTGTCGCGGAACAAGCCCTCTGCCAAGAAACGCAGAAACGCAATCATGGCATGCTGGTTGGCGTACTCCAGCGGCGTCAGCGCAAAGCCTTGGGTGTCCGACTGGTCGAACAGCAGACCGTGCATGTGCACGACGTTCATGTCTGCCAGCGACAACCCCCCGACCGCATCAATCCCGCTGCGATCCCAGAAATCCTTCAGGCGACCTTGCTGCATCAACGTCACGTGGGTGGCAGGGAATCGACGGACCTCGGCTTTCCAGTAGCTCATGCCACGCTCCAGGAGAGTGTCATAGTTCACGGTCAGCACAGGCAACCCCGCATTCCTTGTGACACCGGGCGCACGAAACGAAACCACGTTAGACAGTGCGACTGCTGCAGGAGAAGGAGGGTCGTCAGGGACGTGAAAGCGCGAGAATATGTGGTGGACCATGGCTCGGTAGTCGTTGTGATGGCCCAGCGCTGCCATGCACACCTGAATGGCATGAGCAGGAGTTTCGCAGTCGCCGTGAGCAAGCGGAGTAGTGATGTTGTCGGCGACGAATGCCTTGGTCATCGTATCGAATATCTGCGCACTTGGTGCCAAGCTTGGTGAGAAGAGTGCACCAACCGGGGCAATCGTCGTTGATGGCCTTGGCCATCCCTGCTCCGGCCATGATTGTGACTCTTCCCTCGACAAGGTGATCCTTCAGCCGACGGAGGTGCTCATCAAACGGCGGCGGCGGCGGTGGGAGCGGCGGCGGGGGCGGCGAAGGCGAGGGTTGACGCACGGACGCTGCTGCATTCAACTTGGCCTGGGCATCGCCACCGCGAGCGTCAGCACCTTCCGTTTTGAAGTCCGCCTCCACGCCACTCTCCTTCGAATCAGCCGTGGCAGCGTCAAGCGTGGCGCGGCTGCCGGTTGCTGGTGTTGCAACAGCACCGGCACCAGCACCGGCACCGGTATCAGCACGCACACCCGCACCTCGCGCACCGCTTCGTGTTGTCGGCGGTGGATCGTGTGTGACATGTGGCAGGGCCAGGCGCAGGTACGTTCGAGGTGCGCCAGCAGGAGCGTTCCGGGTGTTGCTGCTGGGCATACACTGGAGCTCTGTGATCGCAAGCCGCGCCAGGTGCTGGAGAGAGTGCTCGTTGTGCCCAAAACCTTTCAAACTGTCCTTCCACCACTGCACTGTCGCATCCACACCATGTAGGGGTTCTTCCTTCGAGTCTGCATGGGCCACAGCGTGCCCTTCACGATCACGTTGATGCGACGACAACTCCCTCGTCCCACCACTGCGAGGGGGACCAGCGCTCGTGGCAGGCGCGGCAGCAGCTGTGTCGTGATCGACCGCGGGTTGGGCGGAGGTTTCCTCGCCCGCCGCAGTCTTGTGTGTGGTGGCACCACCCGCACTGGTTTGTTCTGCCGCCACCTTGCGCTCTTCGGCGGCATCCACCTCTCTCTCGGCCCTGCTCGCCGCCTCGCTCTCGTTGCTGCTTTCACGTGGATCTGGTTCCCCTGCAGCACTCATGGTCGACGTCTGTTGCCAGGAAGAGCCAGCACGGCGCATGCACGTACACGCAGTGGGAGGAAGGTGGATGCCAGAACGTTCTCGCTTTCTCTCCTCTCTTGCGTGCTTGTTTGTTGTTTGTTTGTTGTTTGTTTGTTGTTTGTGTTGTTTTGGTTTTTCTATGTTTTGGCATGTTTGTTGTTGTTTTGTTGCTGCTGCGATTTCGGGCACACCCAACACGAGAACTAACAGTGGCGCCGGGCTTCAGACATGAGTGAACAACAACAGGCAGTGGCGATGTGACGGCGCGAGCTTGCGTTTTGCTTTGTCGAGCGCCCCACAGCCGCGAATCTAGCTAAACGAAAACACCAGGCCATTGCCGTCATCACCTGCCGCAACAAGTCGCCCTTCTGTGGCTGCAAGGCACCTAACCGCGCCTTCATTAGCGCCAAGACCATACCTGGTAGGAATAACCACCACTCCTCAAGGTCAGCGCGAGTAGGAGAAACACAGTCACGCCACCACACCCACACTACACGACACAACACCACACCACACGCACACAACACACACCACGTACAACAGGCGTCCGCTGTCCAGGTCATGCGCCAGCAGCATACCCTGGCCATCGCCAGAGAACACCAGAGGCCCGGCAACCTCCAAGGAATACGGAAAGTCACGATGCTCCGTCCAGCGCCAGGCTTCTGCAAAGCCGGCCCGCGGGTCGTGGACCACTACGGCTTTGTCGGCACCAAACGTGACGACCTTGTCCATGCCGGACGCCAGTGCGGTGCTGCGAATCGCCCCGACAGCGCCAGACCCCGAGTCACTCGTGTGCGTGGCCAGATTGGCCACACACGACTCGCTGCGGAGGTCCCACACACGCAGGTGACCGTCTTGTGCTCCCGTCAGCACAAGGGGTGTGCTGGCTCCTGCTGCCGCTTCATCTTCGCCGGTGCCCGGGGATACAAACCACTCTACCGCTGTGACGTGACCCTTGTGGCCCTTCAGCGATCGCTGGAGCTTGCCCGTTTCCAGGTCCCACACCAGGACCTGAGGTCACAGAACCACAACCACAAACACGAACCAATGTTGGTGTAACGAGCCAGCGAACGCGCGAAAGAATGAGGCGCGGGGTGTCGGCGTGTGCAAAGCGCGCATCTACCTTGCTGTCACGTCCTCCACTCACTACGGTGCCAGGCAGCAGTGCCAGGTCAAGCACAGGCCCTCGATGCCCGCCTTGCAACGTGGTCACTTCTCTCGCCGTGGCGGAGTTCCAGCATCGGACAGCACGATCGTACCCGCCCGACACAATCAAGCGGCCGCTGGCAGACACTTCCACACAGGACACGCTGGATGAGTGGCCGACGAGGTCCCGGCACGCTGACCCAGACTTGCCCCACAGACACAGCTTGTTGTCCATGCCCCCAGACACAAGGCGTCCATCAGGAAGGAACCTGCCGCCACATGGCCACGTTGTTCCAAAGGTCAGCAGCACAACCACACACACGCAACCGTGTCCCACACGGCACCCAACACTCCTCCAGCACCGGTCACACATTAGCGACACGTACTTGAGGCACGTTACCCACTCTGAGTGCCCATGGCGCTTCGTGTACAGGGTGCGGCGCTTCGCACCCGAGTTCAGGTCATACGTGTACACGGCGTGGTCGGAGCAGCCAAAGGCGACCTCCGACGACGACACATCCATGCATATGATGCCGCGGTCGGAGCAATCCATGAGCACGCCAGCAGGGTCGACGGGGCCAGAGTACCTGACATCACGGGGCGGGGGG
>Ga0213833_1002170_pt1 | contig 13012 bp, 10 predicted proteins | sample SWATP21_FD_160575 | JGI IMG/M metagenome (GOLD analysis project Ga0213833, IMG submission 160575) | Coastal seawater microbial communities from Marineland, Florida, United States - SWA TP2 #1 | ecosystem: Environmental > Aquatic > Marine > Coastal | place: USA: Florida | collected 2016-08-14
TTCCGGGGAGAACTCCGTCCTCCCCGGGCCCCTCCGGCCGGGGGACTACTCCGTACGTCCCCCTGGACCCCCTATGCGGGCCCGGTGCCAACAGTCGATGGTTCGCAGGGTTCAACGGCTGGTGCCTGGTCCCGGGCCGGCTGTCGGGTCTGGGCATCGATGGGCTCGGGGGACGACGAATCGATAGGTAGGTGCCAGATTCGTCGCTTTGTTCGCTGACGCTCACGCTCCGAACGACTCGGTCGAGGCGGACCGAGCCCGTGGGCTCAACCGTCCTCACTTCGACGAAGAACGTCTGTTCTCGGGCCCTTTGGGCACTTGTGCGGGTTGGAGACCCCTCGCAGGCGGAGGTGGCTCGCACCGGAGCCCTCCCCCTGAACGGTGAGGCCTGCGAGAACAACGATGTCCTCCCCCTTCAGGGGTCCCGCATCACCTCCAGAGCCCTCCCCCTGAACGGTGAGGCCTGCGAGAACAACGATGTCCTCCCCCTTCAGGGGGAGCAAGGCGCCGAGCGCGAAGCGCATCGGAGGCGCCGCGGTAGTCATTGCGTAGCAGGGCCCGAAGGGCCGGAGGGGGCCCCCCGGTCGTCATTGCGTAGCAGGGCCCGTGGAAACGCCCACCCGGTCATCCACCACCTCCTCTGCAAGCAGGGCCGCCTACTCCAGGGCAGCGAGCGCCTTCCCGAACTTCTTGTCCGCCTGGAGGAAGCCCACCACATCGCGCGTGACGTCGGTGCCTGCGCAGCCCCCCAGCGACGGTGCGTTCGCACACAACCCCACATCGGCCGGAGCGCCCTTCTTGGCGCCCTTCTCCAGAGCGGTCTTCATCGCAGCGAACAGCACCTTGCCGTCGGCAGCGAGCGCGTCCGCGTACTTGGCCCGCTCTTTCTTCGCGGCCGCCAGCTTGTCTTCCCGCGACCGGCTGTCGTCTTCGAGGATAGCGGTCAGCGCGCGGTCCAGGTTGTCCTGGTGCACCTCGAGCCGCGCCTTGAGCAGCACCCGCACCACCACACCCGCCTGCACCCAGCTGGCCGACCCCGTCAGCGGCACCACCTCCCACGTGCGGGAGGGCTCGCTCACGTCGGGCCACGCGATGCCGTCGATCGACGCGATGGCCTTCTTCAGCTGCGGATCCGTGTCGATGATGGCGGCGAGCCGAGCGTTCGCATCGTCGCCCGGACAGTTCTTTCCGCCCACCATCGCCGCAATCCCGGTGGCTCCGCACTCCACCAGGCCCTGGCCATCCGACTCCAAGGCGCGGGCCAGCGCAGCACCGAATTCCGCACTGTAGTCCTCGCCCATCAGGTCGACATGGCGCTGCAGGCGGAGGTGTTCGCCGGCGGCTTGTCGGCGGGTGGCGTCCATCCAGTCCAACAGACCGTCCGGTGCCCGGTCTCCCAGCGACAGAGCGCCCAGCTCGAGCAGCTCGAGGCCCTTGCCCACCTTTGACAGGCTGCCGGCTGCCGCTTCGTAGCGCGGACCCACCGAGTCGGCCGCGCCCGCGAAGACCTTGCTGGCGCCGGCGATGTCGTTGGGGTGGTAGTGACCGGCAGGAGCCTCCGCCCCGGCGGGGGAGGCGACGCAGACCAGGAGGCCGAGGAGGAGGGGGCGCATGCGGCGAGGGGTCACGGTGGACTCCGATGGAAGGCGGGCACGGGTGACGGCGAGGCACCCGGTCGGATACCCGGAAGTGTGGCACAGTCGTCCGCACTCGGACGGCAGGGAGCGGCGTGTGGCAGGCAGAACCCTGGCGGTGAGCGGAACCGGTGGATCGCTTCCCGGCAACAGCGCACTGCGCAACCAACTCGCCCAGCTGGCCGACAGCGGGCGCCTCCACCACTGTCTGCTGTTCGAGGGTCCTCCGGGCGTGGGCAAGGCGGCCACGGCGTTGTGGCTCGCACGGCGGATGAACTGCACCGAACCGGTCGACGGCAACGCCTGCGGCCAGTGCTGGTCGTGTCGCGCCATCGACAAAGGCCACCACCCCGACGTCATCGTGGTGGGGGTCGACCCCGAGCGCACCGCCCCCGTGGTGTCTGTGCGGCAGGCGCGCGAGCTCATCCGGTCCCTCGCGCTGCGGCCCCACTCGGCCAACCGTCGCTTCGTGATCATCGACCCCGCCGATGCCATGAACGCCGCCTCGGCCAACGCGCTCCTCAAAACCTTCGAAGAGCCCCCCCACGACACCGGCTTTGTGCTCGTCACCGGGCAGCCCGGCGCCCTCCTCACCACCGTCCGGTCCCGCTCCCAGCGCGTGCGGTTCGCACGGGTCGCCGACACCGAGCTGCGCGCCTGGCTGGAAGGCAAAGAGGTGGAAGAGGCCGCATGGATCGCCAACCTGTCCGACGGCTGCCCCGGCCGCGCGCTGGCCCTCGCCGACGGTGAGGCCGAAGCCTGGCGGTCTGCCCGCGACGAGCTGCTGGACGCCCTCAGCGGCGACATCCAAGGTGTGTTCGCCTTCGGTGAGAAGCGAGCCAAGGGCGACCGCTCCAAGTGGACCGCCCACGTCCTGCTGGCCCTCGACGGCCTCGATCGGATGCTGCAGGACACCTGGCGGTGGCAGGTGCGCGGGGAGCAGCCGGCCGATGCGCTCTTCAACCCGCGTCAGCGCCGCCGAATTGCCGCCTGGGCCGACCGCCTCGACCCAGCCGGCATCGCACGGTGTGCCGGAGCTGTGGAAGAGGCCAGGGGACAGCTGCGGGCCTTCGTGAACGGCCGCATGATGGCCGACGCCCTGTTGTGCCGGCTGGCCACCGAGCTGGGGCCCGCCCGCAAGGTCACCTGATCCCAAGACGGACACACCCCCCGCCAACAAGGCGGAGGGTGTGGGATGTCCGGGGCTGAATGCCGACCGTGTGGCCGGTGCTCAGCTGTCGGACTTGGGGCTCACCATCGAGGGTGCGTTTGCATCGGCCTCGGGGGTGTGGATGGCGAAAGCCGGGGTGGTTCCGTGGATGCGAAGCTTGCGCTTGCGCTCCTTGCCCATGTTCTTGCGGCGGAGATGACGCTTGTAGCGGGTCTCCTGGGTGTTGCTGGCCATGATGTTCTCCGAATCGGCGGGACGCACGCGCTTACCGCCGCAGGTGCAGGTTGTCAATGATCGGCGGTGGCCCGGGCGACCTGGTTGGGGTCGTCGAGGGTGAGGTCGCCGGGAAGGAGCATGGCGGCGCCACCGTCGGCCAGGACGCGGTTCAAGCGAACCACGCCGGCGAGGCTGTGGGTGGCGGCACCGGGAAGCGACGCGCCTGCCAGCACTTCGGCGAGCTGGGCATCGGCGTCGGGGGAGGGGTTGGTGAGCTCTTCGACCAGCTGGTCGACGAAGCTGCGGCGCTCGGGGAAGCGCTGGATGCCGTAGGTGTCGAGCTCGGCAGCGGTGGCGGCATACGCGATGGCGGCGTCGAGGCCACCCAGCTCGTCGATGAGGCCGTGCTCGAGGGCCTGGGTGCCCGTCCAGACCCGGCCTTGGGCCACCGCTTCGAGGTCTTCCAGGGCCATGCCGCGCCCGTCGGCGGCCTTGGTGGTGAAGACGTCGTAGAAGCCCGAGAGGAAGGACTGGAACTTCTTCCGTTCGTCTTCGTCGAAGTCCTTGGTGGACGACAGGAGCATCGCGTACTTGCCGCGTTGGTCGGCGTGCAGGTGCACTCCGAAGCTCTCGTACACGCCGGCGAAGTTGAGCTTGCCGCCGAACACGCCGATGGAGCCGGTGACCGTGCCGGGGCTCGCGAACACGCGGTCGCCGGCCATCGACATGTAGTACCCACCGCTGGCGGCGTAGTCGCCCATGCTCACGATGAGAGGCTTCTTGTCTTTGGTGCGCACAATCTCGCGCCACATGGAGTCGCTGGCCGTGCCGCTGCCGCCCGGGCTGCTCACCCGCAGCACGACGGCCTTGATGCTGTCGTCTTCGCGGGCCTTCTTCAGCTGGGCCACCACTGTGCGGTCGCCGATGTACCGGCTGCCGAACATGTCCTGATCGGACTTGCCGGACACGATGGTGCCCTCAGCGTAGATCACGGCCACCTTGTCGCTGCCGTTGCGCCAGCCCATCCGGAGGTCGCGCACGTACTCGGACATCGACCGGAAGTCGGGCGCTTCGGGAGGGTCGTCGTCGGTGGAGTCGTCGGCTGCCGTGGTGCCGTCTTCGGTGGTGCCGTCTTCGGTGGTGCCCTCGGTGGCGTCGGTTGCGTCGATGGTGAGCAGTGCGGCGCGGGCTTCGTCGGCGTACGACAGGTGGTCGACCATGCCCGCTTCGAGCGCGGCGGCAGGGGTCATGGGTGGGTCGTCGAGCCATCCCTCGGCCACGGTGAGGTCGACTCCCCGACCGGTCGCGATGGTGTCGAGCATCTGCCCGTAGATGGAGTCGAGCAGGGTGTCGTTGGCAGCCTGGGCCGCTTCGGACGGGCCGGTGCGTTCGTAGGGCTCGACGGCGCTCTTGAAGTCGCCCACGTGGGCGAAGTTGGCCGACACGCCGTACCGCTCGAAGGTCTCGGCGTAGTACATCCGTGTGGACGCGAGCCCTTCGACGAAGATGAGCCCGGCGGGGGCCATGTGGATGGTGCAGGGGCTCGCGAGCACGTATTCTTTCGTGGTGAGCACATCGGCCCACACCACACAGGGCTTGCCGGCGTCGCGCACCACGAGGAGGGCGTCGCGGATTTCCTGCACCGAGGCCCAGCCCCCGGCCACCGGGCCGAGCTCGAGGTACACGCCCTTGATGTCGTCGTCTTCGGCGGCGGAACGCAGCGCTGCAGTGAGCTCGGTGGTGAGCGGGGGAAGGTCGAGGGGGTCGACCAACAGGGCTTCATTGCCGGGCGCTTCGACCATCCGGCCGGCGATGCGGGCCTTGAGCCAGCGGGGCTTGCCGTCGAGGCTGGGGAGGTCGGACTGCATGAGCAGCACGAGGGCCACCACGCTCGCGACCATGATGAGCGCGCCGAGAGTGGCCACAATGAGCAGCAGGCGGGTCTGTTTCTTCGCCACGGAGACCTCGAAGAGAGGGGGACCGTTCAGTCCATGGGAGCACAGGAGAGCAGGCCGGCTCCACCATGGGCGCTCGGTGCGTGCTCCTTGTCATAGTGCGTCTGCGGACCAGCGGCCCGGGGTCAACCGCCTGGCGCAAATTGGGCGGCTCAGAACGGCGTGGCTTCCCAGGTGGTGTCGCGTCGGTCGTCGAGCCAGCGGCACACGGGTCGGTACACCGCCTGGTGGGCCTCGGGGGCCAGCAGCGGATCGAAGTGGCTCCAGGTCTCGTCGAGGTGGAGACGGGTGCGGTCGGAACCGAGCAGGAGAGGGGCGACCGCGCCCGGGGTGGACAGAGGGTCGCCGGCGGCCGTCACCACCAGCATCGGCACCCATGTGCTGGCCAAGGCTGCGCTGTAGTCCACCGTTCCGGTGCGGTCGGTGAGGTGGCCGTGCTCGAACCACCGTGCCGCTTGTCGGATCAGCCCGCAGCGCACGGCTTCGGTGCCGTGGAGGAGCAGGCTGCGGCGGTCGATGCTGCGCGACGTGTGGGCGAGGGGACGCACCAGGCGCTCGCCAGGACCCGGGGCCAGCACGTCGGCCACGGTTCCGAGCGGGACCCGCCACTCGGCCGGAAGCCACTCCGCCACCCGTCCCACCACCCGGGCACGGGTGGAGGCCCTCGGGAAGTGCACCGGTGCGGCGATGCTCACGAGGCCGGAGATGCGGTCGCCGCCGGTGGCCAGGTACACCAGAGCGGCGTGGGCACCGAGTCCATGGCCCAGCCACAAGCATCGGGGCGCGCCCGTGACCGCTTCGATGCGGTCGAGCAGTGCGGGGACGTCGAGCGTGCCCACGGCGTCTACATCGCACACACCGGGAACTGCGGGGGGGCGGGCGCTGGGGTCGCCGCGGTGGTGGAAGAGCCAGACGTCGTACCCCGCCTCGTGCAGGGTGCGGGCCAGCGAGCGCTCGGGCAGAGCGTCGAGGGTGTGGACGCTCTGGCCCATCTCTGCCGCCAGCACCACCGGCTCACCCGAAGCACCGGGACGGGGCGGGATGCGGCGGATGGGGAGGTCCCAGCCATCCGAGGTGAGGGTCCAGCGGGGCTCGCTCGCCGTGCGCTCGGGACGCGTCGACAAGGGCTCACGGGGGTGCCGGAGGGCCCACGCAGATGCCAGGGCGCCACGGGCGAGGCGCCGGGCCAGGGGACGGCCCACGCGAACCCGGAGGTCGTCCGGCACGTGGGCGAGGGGCTTGCTCATCTCGTCGCTCGGAATGGAGCGGGGGGACAGGACGCGTCGCGGGTGAGTCTGCTCAAAGCAGGCCCGGGCCTCACCCAACCCATGGCCTGGCTGCTCAACACTGCTGTGACGCAAGGCGCCACTTCTGCTCCATCCAACGTCGGCATGCGACGCGTCCTGTCGAAGTGGGGGGGCACCAGGCCCCGGCCCCGCGGTTGTACCTCACGGGACTTGACACGTAAAGACTGCACCTCGATGAAAGATGAGTTTGTGCGTCGATTTTCCTCCAGATCCGGGATGGGCGGGCCGACGGCAGGGGTTGTCCGTCGCTGGCCCCCCCAGACGTACGAAGCCCCCGCGATGGGCCGCCAGGGGCAGCTTCTCGCAGGGGCTTGTCGACAGACCGAGCCGGTGGGGCTTCAGATCTCTTCGAGCGGCATGTAGAGGCGCTCGATGTCGGCGCGCTTCATGAGGTCGTCCATCCAGATGGCCACGAAGCCGTCGCGCTTGCTGCGCAGGATCTGGCCTTCGATGAGCGGTGCGATGGTGGCGTACTCGTCTTCGGACGGCTTGTTGACCGCGGTGACCTCGACCAGGATGGTGCCCACGCTGGTGGTGAAGGCCTTGCCCAGCACGCCGGGGTCGGGGAGCTGGGTGAGCTCGGCGACCAGCTCGGGGCTGGTGCCGGCGCCGACGAGCTTCGGGGACGAGGGTGCGAAGGGACCGGCATCCTGGAGCTTGAGGCCCAGCTCGGTGAGCCGTGCGGTGGGCGGAGCGCCGGGCTTCCAAGCGCCCAGCAGCTCGCTCACGAGGCCTTCGGTGAAGTTGGCCAGCTCGCCCTCTGCGATGAGCTCGCGGGCGATGGTGTTCTTGGCGTCGTCGAAGGAGGTCTCTTCGGCCTCGCGGATGTCTTGCACGTGGGCGATGACCAGACCGCGCGGGGTGGCGACGATGTCGGTGACGCCATCCTTGCCGACAGCGACCATGGCCTTGGCCAGCTCGGCGTCGACCTGGTCTTCGCGCTGCATGCCCTGCTCGCCACCGCGGGCTGCGGTGAGGTCTTCGCTGTACGTGCGGGCGAGGTCGGCGAAGCTGGTGCCACCGCGGGCTTCGGCCAGCACCTTCTCCAGGCGGCTGCGCAGCTCGGCTTCGTCCATCTTGCCTTCGCCGTCGGCGAGGTCGGTGCGCAGCAGGATGGTGGCGTACTGGATCTTGCGGGGCTGGCTCCAGCGGCGGGCCTTCTCGGTCTCGTAGCGGGACTTGACGCGGTCTTCGTCGGCGGCGAGCAGCGCGGCCACGGCGTCGTCTTCGACCGGGACGTCGTCCTTGAGGAGGTCGGGCGACAGCATCACCCACTTCACATTCATGGTGGTCTGCGAAGCCATGAACTGCTTGCGCACCTCGGCGTCGGTGACCCCCACGCCTTCCTGAACGGACCGAATCACCTTCGACAGCAGCAGGCGCCGGCGGAGGTCGGACTCGAAGCGGTCTTCGCGCCAGCCGTTCATCTTCAGCGCCTGGTCCATCAGCTTCTTGCTGAACTTGCCGTCGGCGTCGTGGAAGGACGAGTCCTGCATGATGTTGAGCGCGATCTCATAGTCCGAGACCTCGAGCCCCATCTTGTCGGCTTCGTCGAGCAGCAGCTCTTCTTGGATGAGCTGGACGATGATCTGCTCTTCGTACTGGGCCTGCACCTCGGGCGCGAGGGCCTGCCCCCGCGTCGCCGACCGGAGCCGCTGCTGGAGCGGTGTGTCGGTGATGCGTGTCCCGTTCACTGTCGCCAACGTCTGCGTCATGTTCTGGCCGCCAATGCCCCAGAACACGAACACAATCACGATGGCCCCGAACAAGATCTTCATGATCGGGCTGTTGGCACCCTGTCGGATGCTCTCCATCACCGGCATGTCTCACCACCCGCCTGGTTCCGACCGGAAGGACCTCCGGACCGGGTCGACGGGCGGGCTTACCGCACGCCCCTCCGCGGAGCAACTTCCCCGGAGGATGGAGTCTGTGGCTGGCCGCCTGCGGTCACTTGCCCTTTGCGGGCCACACCACGCGCTGCGTGTCTTCGTTCAGAGCGTTCCGCGCGTAGCGCTTCTTGGCCTGGGGCATCCAGTCGCGCAGGTTCCGCTTGCGCTGACCGTGGCTCGGGTGCGTGGACAGGAACATCGGCATCGCGCCGCCGCCCGACAGCTTGTCCATGCGGTTCCACACCGCCACCGATTCCTCCGGCGGGTAGCCCGCGCGCGCCATGTACATCATGCCGATGATGTCGGCTTCCTTCTCGTGCTTGCGCGAAAACGGCAGCATGTAGCCCACATGGGCCCCCAGCCCGAGGGCGCCCACGATGATGTTCTTCGTTTCGTCCTTCAGCTCGGTGTTGCCGTCCAGGTAGAGGTAGAGCGCGGTGAGACCACCGGCGACCGCGAGCTGCTGGCTGAGGCGCTCGGCGCTGTGGTGGGCGGTGGCGTGGGCGACCTCATGGCCCATCACAAACGACATCCCGGCCTCGTTGCGAAGGACGGGCAAGATGCCGCTGTAGAAGGCGATCTTGCCACCAGGCAGGCACCACGCATTCACCGTGTCGTCGTCTTTGATGAGGGCGTAGCGCCACTTGTAGCCGGGCTGGTTGGCCACCTTCGACACCCGCTTGCCCACCTTGCGCAGCACATCGTGGCGGTCGCTGCCCTTCTCCACCCGCTCGGCCGACAGCATCTCCTTGTAGGTGGAGGTGCCCAGGGGCGTCATGATGCGGTCGGGGATGAGGTTGAATTGGACGCGGTCGGTGACCGGGGCCTTGGAGCAGGCGGTGGTCAGCGCGAGGAGGGCGGCCGACAGACCTGCGAGAGCGCGCGTGGCGAGGGTGCCGTGGACGGGGGGCATCGAGACCTCCGGGACTGCGTGAGGAATACGACTCGGCGGCGGTTTGCAGCGTGCGAGACCGAGGGCTGTGCTATAAACCCTCTACGACGCAGATGGTCCCTTCGAGTCTCTTCCACTCGAACCATCTCGCTCCCCCCGCGCACGGGTCTCCGGCAACGCCGTCCCTCGGCACCCCCTCCGCCTGCTCGCTGCGCACACGGTCCGACCGTCCCCCCCCACTCGCTTCCCGCCTCCTCCGGCCGACACTCCCCGTCAGCCCCCGCCCCCGAGCACCACACTCATGCTGAACACCGTCCTCGGAGCCATCTCCGCTGGCGTGGCCATCGATCTGGGCACCGCCAACACCCGTGTTCACGTCGCCGGTCGTGGCGTCGTCATCGACACCCCCACCGTCGTGGCCATCCACGAAGACCGCTCCGGCCGCCGTCGGGTGCTGGCCACCGGTCGAGATGCCGCCCGCATGTCCGGCCGTGCCCCCGCCGATGTGCGCGTGGTCCGGCCCGTGCGCGAGGGCGCCATCGTCGACTTCGAAGTCCTCGAGGCCTTCTTGCGCTTGCTCATGCTGCACATCCACCGCCGCCGGCTGTGGGTGGGCCCCCGAGTGGCCGTCGCGGTGCCCCACCTCTTGTCCGACATGGAGGTCCGCGTGGTGCGCGAGACCTTCGAAGCCGCCGGTGCACGGGAGGTTCTCGTGGTGGAGCGGCCCCTCGCTGCAGCCGTGGGGGTGGGCCTGCCCATCGACGACGCCTGCGGACACATGGTGGTCGACGTGGGGGCAGGGGACAGCTCCGTCACCGTGCTCTCTCTGGGCGAGGTGGTCGACTCCCGCACCTTCCCGGTGGGCGGCGACACCGTCGACTCCGCCATCATCGCCCAGCTCAAGGAACAGCACGGGCTGCTCGTGTCCCGTGAGGGGGCCGAAGCTGCGCGCCTGGCCGTGGGCTCCGCGCTCCCCGACGACCTCGGGCAGACCTGGGTGCGGGGCCGTCACCTCCCCACCGGCTGGCCGCGGGCACTCTCCGTCGAGTCCCACGATGTGCGGGGCCCCATCCAGAGCCTCGTCCGTCAGCTGGCCGATGCCTCCCTCGAGTCGCTCGAGCGGGTCCCCCCTGATCTCGCCGCCGACATCGCCGAGACGGGGATCGTGCTCACCGGAGGGGTGTCGCAGATGCACGGCCTCGATGTGGCCCTGGGCGAGTTCACCGGACTGCCCGTGGTGGTGCCCGAGTCGCCAGCACATGTCGTGGTGGCCGGGTGTGCCGCACGCCTGGGTGGAGGCAGCCCGGCCCGCATCGCCATCTGAGCGCTCCCGTCCGGTAGTCTCTGCCCGCGGGCCCACCGGGTCTGCAGTGTTGTGGAGGCAGGATGGCCCGGCTGTTGGTGGTGAACCCCGACCCCCGGATTCGGGGAGCGCTCGCCCGCATGATCTCGACGGCGGGCCATGTGGCCGACGAATTCGACTCCCCCGACGCCGCCTTGGGTGCGGTCGACGGAGCGGAGCTGGTCTTTGCTTCTGCCGGACCGGGCGGCTCGGCCATCGACCCCACGATGGCCGTCCTGGGCACTGCATCCACGCCTCCCAAGGTGGTCTGGACCGGTCCCGTCGCGGCCATGATTCAGCCTGCGGTCGCTGCAGGAGTCGGGGTCGACTGCCTCGAGCTGCCCACCCGGCTTCCCGCTCTGAATGCCCTGCTGGCGCGGCACCTCAAGCGCGTCGTGGGCGACCGCTGGTCCGGCGAGGCCTTCCTTCGACAGGTGCGGGGCAAGGGCGACCGCTTCCCGCCCATCCGGGTCCTCTTCCTCGCCCACCGCCTCTCCGCCACCGGCACCCTGCGGGTCGGGACCATGGAAGTGGTGCTCCAGCAAGGCCGCATCGCCGACGCCAAGGGCTTCCCCACCATCGGTGCCGGCGGCGGCTTGATGCATGCCATCGGCATGGCCATCGCACAAGGCAAGACCCCCGACACCGCCATGCAAGACGCCGGTGTCGACGTCATCCGCGCCTTGGTCCGCCTCGACGCCACCCCCCTCGACGTCTCGTTCGAGAGCCACACCCAGCGCGCGCCCGTCGTCCTGCCCACCGCCTTGCCGCGCCTGCTGGTGCTCTCGCTGAAGGCCGAGCGTCCCGGAGCCGAGGTCAAGCGCGCCCTCGCTGGCCGACCCAGCCGAGCCATCACCCTCCAGACCCCCGACGACTCCCCCGAGACCTCCTGGGGCCTCAGTCCGGTTGCGTTGCGGGTGGTGCGAGCAGCCAAGAGGGCCCAGACCATGGGTGCGCTCGTGTCGGCTTCCGGGGGCGCTGACCGAGACTCGGTGTGGGAAGCCGTCGACTTCCTGTTGCACCTCGGCATCGTGTGCTTCGACGACACCGTGGTGCGCACCAAGGCCTCCGGGGCCACCGACGACGTGGTGTTCACCGACATCGTCATCGAAGCTGTCAAGACCCGTCCCACCGACCCTCGCGTGGCAGACTTCAAGGCGCGGGCGGCCGAGGTCGAAGGCTCCCGTCCCTGGGAACTCTTCGAGCTCGACGACCCCGCCGACGTCACCGTAGATGTGGTGGCCGAGCGCTTCCGCAAGCTCAGCGTCTCGTGGCACCCCGACCGCTTCAACGGCGAACCCGAAGACGTCACCGACGCCGCAGCCGAGGTCTTCGCGGCCCTGGGAGATGCCCGCGACCGCTTCCACGATGAAGCCTTCCGTGCCGAAGTCCGCGAGCGGCTCATCGCCCAGCGCAAGGGCGAGGTCTTCGTCACCGACACCGAGCGCAAGAAGGCGCGCACAGCCTTCAAAAAGGGCGAGCACGCCGCCCGTCGTAAAGACTGGGACACCGCCATCTCCAACCTCGAGAAAGCCGTCAACCTCGACCCCACCGCCTGGGAAGCCCAGCTGCAGCTCACCCTCGCCCGCTGGCGCTCCGGCAGCATCGAGCCCCTCGTCGCCGCCCGGCAGCTCAAGGCCATCACGCCCACCAACCCCCGGGGTCGGGCCGAGGTGCTCTTCCAGATGGGCGAGGCACTGTTGGCCGGAGACAAGGAAAAGGCCGCCCACAAGGCCTTCCGAGACGCCACGCAGGCCGCACCCGACCACGTCGGAGCCGCCCGCCGCTTGCGCATGCACGCCCGCCGCGAGCAGGCCACCGACCCTCCCGACGACAAGAAGTCGGGCCTGCGGGGAATGTTCGGCTGGGGAAGGCGCAAGAGCTGACAACCGCGGACCCGTCCTCCAAGGCCTCCGTGAGAACCACCACGTCCTCCATCTTCAGGGGCCTCCAACCCGCACAAGATGCCCGCTCCACCGACAGAACACAGTGTCCTCGGTTGAGGTTGGCTCCAGGCCGGCTGCCCGCACATCAGCGGGGAACCACGTGGGCGCTACAATCCTCCGTCCAGCGAAGAACGTCTGCCCCCAGAACTGCAGCGAGAACACCGATGTCCTCCCCCTTCAGGGGGAGGTGGCCGCGCAGCGGTCGGAGGGGGCCCGCCTCCCAAAACCCCCGCGAGAACAAAGACATCCTCCCCCTCCAGGGGCCTCCAACCCGCACAAGATGCCCACTCCACCGACCAAACACAGTGTCCTCGGTTGAGATTGGCTCCGGGCTGACTGCTCGTACATCAGCGGGGGACGGCTCCTACGGAGCGACTACCGCGGCGCCTCCTGTGCGCTTCGCGCCCGGCGCCTTGCTCCCCCAGACACCCCCTGGTTTCCGGGGAGAACTCCGTCCTCCCCGGGCCCCTCCGGCCGGGGGACTACTCGCTTCGCTCCGTACGTCCCCCTGGACCCCCTGTGCGGGCCCGGTGCCGATGGACAATGGTTCGCAGGGTTCGAAGGCTGGTGCTTGGTCCCGGGCCGGCTGTCGGGTCTGGGCATCGATGGGCTCGGGGGACGACGAATCGAAGAGTCGGTGCCAGATTCGTCGCTTTGTTC
>Ga0213833_1002171_pt1 | contig 13007 bp, 18 predicted proteins | sample SWATP21_FD_160575 | JGI IMG/M metagenome (GOLD analysis project Ga0213833, IMG submission 160575) | Coastal seawater microbial communities from Marineland, Florida, United States - SWA TP2 #1 | ecosystem: Environmental > Aquatic > Marine > Coastal | place: USA: Florida | collected 2016-08-14
TTCTCCAGCTCCTTGAACAAGGCAGCGCGTTTGTGGTCCATGGCAGACGCCCAACAGTGGAACCTTTGCTGGTGTCACACTGCCTGTCGTTTGACAGCAGATTCAATTTTGATTGGCAAGCATGCGAGATTACCCAAACAAATATCCATCATGACTAACGAAACTCGCATCGTACCGCCGGGTCCCCGACTGAACCGAGCAGAAGTGTGTTACACTGGCTAGCCCTGCGCGCGACCGCGACCGCGACCGCGACCGCGCCCACGGCCGCGCCCACGGCCACGGCCACCCCCGCCATCCTGGTGACGGTTCCGAGAGCCACTGCGGCTACTACGACCTGGCCGGCTAGCCCGGGAGCTGCTGCCACTCCCACCACTTCCACTATTGCCACGCCCCCGTCCACCTGTTCCAGCACCATGGCTGTTTCCATCGCGAGTGCTGCGGTTGCTTCCTCCACAACGATCGCTTCCACCACCGCTACGCCAACCACGGCCACACCCACCGCCACGGGCACTGCTCCTTGTTCCATCCCCGCGTCTGCCGCTACCTCTCCCTCCACCTCTCCCTTCACCTCCACTGGCATCAGATCGCCGCTGGTGGCGCGAACCGCTGTCATGGCTGTGTCCCTTTCTGCTGCCACCACTTCCTTTGTTTTTCTGCTTCCCACCCTGACGCCGTTGACCTGTGTGGTGTGGTCGTTGCGGAGTTCGCTGGCTGGAACTCCTTCCTCCACTAGTCGCACCGTTTCCTGCATGCCCACTTTCTCCCTGCCCCTCTTCACACGTCACAGCTGCACCTCCACCCTTCACATTGCCTGAACGGGGGGTTGCACGAGGGCTGCGTCCAGGACCTGCCCGCCGGCGTGTACGACGGGGTGTTCCGTCGTGTTGAGAAGTCTGCTGGCGCCGAGCGACTTCTGGGATGGATGCAGCCAGGTTTGCGAAAAGCACTCGCTGGGCAGCCGTTTCCTTTGCAAGAAGGTCACGCGCGAGCTGCTCCGATTGGATGAGCTCGAGAGAAGTGGAACGGTGCCTTGATGCGGGGCCCCACTTGCTCTGGATCAACCTCGCCGTCGCGTCGTCTGCTCGCACCACGCAGGGCAGAAACAAGTGCGTTACAGACACAGCCGACCGCTCTACACACGATGCCGGTACGCACCTGCAGTCAAACGATGCAACTCTTGTTCTGCCAGGATGTCCACCAAACTCACTTGCGGTGCGGCGCTACCTGTGGCCCGTGCAGCGGAGTCGACGCCGGGGTTAACCTCACCACCTCCAGGTACACCGTCCCAGCTCCCAACGGACGACTGGGACGCGGAGCGCGGCTTGCGGGAGTGGGCATATGGTGCGTCGAACGGCGATACAGCCAAGCTGTGCTCGCTTACAACCCGAGCGACCCACTTGTTTCGCTTGCCCAGGTTCCGCATTCGTTTTGCCTGCAGCTCCGAGCGCTGGATGTCGGCCAGAGACATGGACTGCGCGGGCGGGGACCCGCTTACCCTCGCCGACGACGTGGACGCATTGAGTGACGCCCGTGACGAAGTCCGCGACGAAGGGGGGCTCGTGTTCCTTTTCGCCCACGACATGCGAACCGTTGGCGACGCAGTCGCAGCCAACTGCTGCTGCCTCTTCTCCGCCGCTGACTTTACCCATCCTCGAGTTGGGGGCGCGGGTGCCCGTTGAGGAGGGGCAAACGCAGCTGAAGGTCCAGTTGGCAATGGAACACCACGAATCCCTGCAGTTCGTCGCCTGTTCTCGCGACTGCGTCGCTCTTGTTCCTGTTGGACGGCTGCAAGTGACACAGCAGGCGGTTGCGGTGGCTGCGGTGGCTGCGGTGGTGTGTGCACCGGCGCTTGTCGCTTTCTACGTCCCACTGGTGGCTGCGGGGGTGAAGCTGAGGCACTTGGCGGTGTTGACGCGGCGCCGCCCCAGCCTAATGGCGCAGACCTGTCGTGCCAACTGTGGGTTCGGGCACGCGGGCGAGCGGGGTGAGGCGTCGGTGAAGTCGCTTCCGCGAGCTTTGCAGCGTGGCGCTTTCCGGCAAGGTGCCTGGAGAGATCTGATTCGCATGATACTGACACGGAACACAACTCGCACGTGTACTTCAAAGGAATCACCGCTGTTTCATCCACGTCGTCGCCTTCCTCAGAGGCGAGCCAATCGCAGGAACGAGAAGAAGGCATGTTGTCTGGGCGGCCAATGCTTGTCGAAACAGGCTGCGCGTGGGCACCCACTGTGGCTTTTCGCTTCAAAGACGCTAGCAACTCTACATCACCTGTGGAACAACAGGGAAGTCACACACACGCACATGCACACACATCACACACTACACATCACACATCACACATCGCGAGGCATTCGCAGCTACGCACTCCGGAAGGTACCGCCGAAAACGCGCTTGATAGCAACGAATGTGGTCGGTAGACTGAGTGTAGCACCAGTGGATACATGGTTCCAGCCTTCAAATCCTGCTGTCGCCACTTCTCCGACGACACAAAGAGCTTGAACCACCTCGACAGCCACAGACTTAAACGTCCCTGATTCCTCCATCGCTTCAGCGACAGATCCTCCGTCTGGGTCTGGACACTCGGCTATGTACCTCGCCCCGAGCACCGCCGTGCCAACTGCAGCCAAGGCGCGAGCACACCGACGCAGCAAGTCAGCAACCTCTCCCTGTGATTCCACCTTGCTGCGTTCCTCGTTCGTCAACTGGCGGCCGGCAGACGCGGCGCGCGACAGCGCACATGCGCCCAGGAACTTCTTGCGCAACCCACGGACTTTCTTGACCACGAGTCGGACATCTGCTAGCACTTGCGTCGCGGTTTGTTCCCCAAGACAGGTTGGTGCACCGGAACAGGCGAGGCGGAGTGCAGGATCATCACCTCCAGACTCAAGGGCGGCACTTGTGCGAGGGGCAACACCTTGCCCGTCAACTCCATCTGATTGACAAAAGAGGCGGTGCCACTCAAGTAACACGGGAAGATGCGCGAATAAATGAGAGGCAACAGGCAGGAAGGTGTGCTCTAAGCCATGGCACACACGTTGACAACGCTGAAAGTTGGCCACAAGTGTTGAAGGCTCAGCGGCATCGTTTTCCACAGCTACTGTTGAAGCAGGTGCATGGGATACCTCATCGTCAAACATCCATGCGTCGTCAGAATCGTCATCGTCACTGCTCCCAAGCTGTACGCTGTACACCTCCGGGCAAAGAAGCTGACACAGCAAGCTGAGCTCGCGCTGGCGTAGACAGCTAGCGACTGCATCCAGGTTGGAGGCTACAAACGATCTGCACGCATTCTCGAGCGTGGTGGCATGCAGCTGACGTGCGTACCTGGCAACCGTCACGCAGGTCAGTTGACAAGACAATGCATCAGAGCAAAAGTGACGGACTCACAATGCTCCGCTCCACGTACCCCAAGACGTCCGCCACATTGAACAGGGTGATGTGTGAGGCAATGGCGCGTTCACAAAGAGCCCGGAGGGACGGCACTTCGACAGGTTGGTCCTCAAACTCCTCGCTATCAGAGCCAGAATTGTCACTGCTGTCGCTGTCCGCGCGGTCCGCTCGACCACCCACCCGATGCCCCCCTACACCGTTGCGGTCCGAGCGACCCCCACGCACAGTGGCTGTGGCGGTGACGCACGCAGCGGGCGCCAGTCTGACCATGCACATGCTGTGGTCAGCCCCTGCCCAGACACGGGTCGCACGGGCCACGCCAACGACCCGGGCCGGGTGCTTCACAACCAGGCGGGGTGTGCTGCTGGTGTGGGAGTCCAACCCGGCACGCGACGGGGTTGGGGTGGAGGTCGCCGAGGCACCCACGTCGGCGCCACCGTCGGAGGAGGAACTCCCGCGGGAGACACCAAGAACACCCGAGCCCCAGGCGTACACCGCACCAGCCGCGGTGACGGCACAGGCGTGGTGTTTGCCCACACACGCGGACACAAACCGGGTTTCACGGTGTGGAAACCGGATGGGGGTGGGCCGGCTTGACTTCGCACCCGCACGGAACACCCATTGCCAGACTCGCCCTGTGGAATCCACTGCGACAGCTTGCCCCCTGTACACCAATCAAAACAAAAACACAAGAGTCAGGGCTAATGGGGTGACGGCCACATCTCAGCACCGCCAGGCAACCCACATGCCACACGATGCTTGGACAATAGTCACGGATGCATGAGTACGAGTCCAAGATCCGCTCCGATCTCGCTGGGGTCGACGCCGTCGTTTGCCCACACCCGCTGGGGACGGTGTATTGGCGGAGGGAGTGCGAAGTGGCGGGGTGCTGCTCCACACACGGAAACACAGGGAGACACAGACACCGGCCATAGAAGAAAGACAAACAGGCACACACACGTCATCAGAAACAGAGACCAAGCACGCACATTTGAGAGAAGTGCTACCCGACCTGGTGTGAGTGAAGGAATGCACCGCGGCAGCAGCACTGCGCGACGACGCCGCCGCTGCTGCTGGCGAGGCATGACTCGAATGCAGAGAAGCCGATGCGGCGGAGGGAATGCCCCCATCCAGGCTGTCCACACTCGCGGCGCTGCTCACACTGTCGGTGCGAGACCGCAGACGGTGACGCCTCACCCCGCCTCCCGCACCCGGTCCACCGGCGCCGGCGCCGGAACCCGCGCCGCGACCGCCGCGACCGCCGCCACCACCTGTCCCAACGCCAAAGGCCACACGCGTCGGGGTGTGGCGCCCGTTCCCCCACTCAAGCACACGTCCGTGCGCTGTCAGCACGATCGTGGCAACACCCGCGGCAGCCACGGCTGCGGCGCGGCGACTGGCCGTGCTTGTGGCAGCCAGGTGCGGAACCGCTCGTGGGGACGACACTGTGGCGGGGGAAGAGGGACCCAGGCCCAACTGCCCCCTTGCGTTGTCCCCCCAGCACCACACCTCGCCCTTGTCGGTGCACACCACCGAGTGGTGTGCGCCTGCAGCGACTGCCACCACGACGTGGCGCCGCAGGTTCCCTTCGACGCGCTTTGGAACCGGTCGGGTGGTGCCCCTTGCACCGCCGAGGCCAAGTTGACCGTGGGTGTCTCGTCCCCATGCCACCACCGCCCCCTGGGCTGTAACGGCCAGGGAATGGGAGTCACCAGCAGCGACGCAAAGCACTCGGCCCAACAGCGCTGGCAGCGATATGTGAATGGGCGAGACACAGTACCCAGTTTCTCCCGGGCCGAGGCATCCATTGTGGGCGTTTCCCCAACCACAAACAGTGCCATCCTGGGCATGTGCACACATTGCATAGGAAGCAACCGACACACGCAACCACACACGTCAGAGTGGCTTCACTCCAGCCAGCCAGGCCCACCGGCAGCACTGCCACATACCGCCAACGCCACAAGGGTGTGGTGCAAACCGATGGACGCAGACTCAACTTGCACGTCATCTGGAAGATCCACGAGCTTGGGCACAGCTTGAACCGTCCGTGATCCAGCCACTGTATATCCAAGTTGATGACGATGGCGTCCCCACGTGAACAGCGAAGTGGGCCCTGTCGTCGACGTCACAACCGTCAGCAGGTGGCGGCAACAACAATTTGGCACGCACGTCGACGCAGCTGATGAGGAGTATTCCGTCCCACAGATGACTCACCGAACTCGCTTGAGAGTCCACGATGGCGCCAAGCAGCGAGGTCGCAAGCCGTAAGGCCGTCCTTATCCCGGGATTGCATGAGGCGCTGACGAAGTTCCTTGCTTTTTGCACTGGCATTCGCCAGCAACAGCAGTGACGCTGAAGCGGAACCGGGCGTCATGCACCAACTCTAACGGCCAAAATTTCCGTGTATGCACGCACACATCACCATCGACACGCCATGACGCACCTGGCGCGTGCCCGTTGTACATGGCACGGTGAAATGGCGTCCAGCCACTCTCGCCATCACGGGCGAGAACACTTGCCGCTGGCGCCACCTGAAGCAGGGCGTGCAACGCCTCGCAGTGGCCTTGCGAGGCTGGTACACGCACATAGTCCACACACACATGGATATGTGTCATATCCAGCCCCAAGCTTGCGGCCAAGCCTCATGCTGCTACAAGCACGAACCAGCGAGGTGCAAAGGCGTCGCGTTGGCGTGGTTGTGCAGTGTCACGTTCCGCTGGTCTTCAGCCGTCAAAGATCGCACAACCGCTACGTTTCCTTCTCGCGCCGCATCCCAAATGGACACGGCATGCGATGCAACCGGGTCATCGACTTCGCTCATTCTATTGCTCGACACAGGTGCCAGCAAGGAGAGTTGTGTGTTGGCGATCACCCGCCAACAGCCCAGAGTTATGTCAATTGAAACATTACCGCGCGTTCCGACAGTCGGAAATTTTGACACACCGGAATTGGCTGTCAACTCGAGGGCACCGAGTGCCTACGCGTGGAGAGTACACGCGGAAAAGGTGTAATCGGCTCACTGGTGGAGATGGTGAAAAGGCGCTCCAAGCTTCGCGCGGCGAATCGCGCCCAATGCAGGCAGCATTTGTGTTTGTTACTAGTATTATAACTACATCTTGCCATTGGATTCTTGTCGGAATGTTCTCGCTTGTGCTTGTTGTCACACCATTTTCATTAGCTGCACCAAAAGCACCAGCGTCCACCATGAAGATTGTTGCGAATCTGTTGAGTGGCAAGATCGAAGTGACTGTTGACTCGTCTGCAACGGTAGGTGATGTTATGCGGCTGTTGTGATTTGGATCACACCCTTCTCACTCGATGTTGCAGCTAGGAGATCTCCTGGATGCGATCGAAGAGAAACTTGAGGGGGCACAAGCCGGAAAGCGCGTTGGTCGCCTTTCATGCCAGCGCAAGGTTCTCTTCAACAAGTTGTACTATGCGGCCGCAGCCGGTGATCGAACGACGCCACTTGATTCCATCCCGGACTTGTGTGAAGGAGCAGCTGTGCATGTCCTTCTTGACTTTCCAGACGACATTGAATGGGATGCAGACGGGAGAGGCGTATCGTATGGATCAACAGTCCTCAAGTGTGGGCGTGCTGCTCAGGACCAGTTCAAAGTGAGTGTTCGTGTGGCAGCCACACTGTGGCCCCGGTGGACGGACTCGCTGCAATACCGCTCATCGGCTGTTGTTGCCAGGAAAGCTTGTGCTACGTGTTGTGTGAGTTGCCAAAGCTCCTGGGCGGGGCCCCTGTTCCCGAGCGCCGAGTTGGAACGAGTTCATTGTCGATCGCAATCCCCCGCATTCCCCGCGATCGTCACATGGAACTGCGCCAGCGAAGCGACAAACTTGCTCGTGACGCTCTCACAAAAGCCGTAGCGCGCTTCATCCCTGATGGCGAAGCAAAGTCAACCTCACACGATGAGACTACCACTGAAACCGATGCAACCACTGCCACAGCTCCTTCCTCCTCCACAGCCACAGCGCCACGTGGCGTCATGGCGTTGCCAACCTCGACCCCGGATGACGTGTTTCTGGGCGTTCTATCGATGTTGGGTCGGAACTATCGGTCTGGATGTGCTTTGTGTTTGACAGACGAGATGATGGGAACCACATGCACATGTGGTCACACTGAGATTGTCGTGTTTCGACCGTGTGGCCACTCCATTTGCGTCGAACCGTGCTTCCGACAGTTGTGTGAGTACAAGAGCTTGGAGGTTAAGCCGATGACTATCACCATCAACGGGCAAACGTTCCGTGTTGGTGAGAAAATGTCAGTTGCAGATGTGCGCGGGTTTGACTGTCCGCTTTGCCGCACCATTGTGTCGAGTTGCTTTCGGGCGGAGAATGTGACGCTCAGCAAGGAGCTCCTCAATGCGATCGAAGACTTGGAAGCATTGCAGTCGCGAGTGGAGGGGTGGATGCGGGAGGCGGTGTAACGTGTAGGTGTAGCGTGTGGTGTTGCCCACCATGTCGTGAAAGATACTCTGCATATGCTACGTTTCCACGCCACGCCTGCAGCATGTAAGCAGCGGGAGCATGGCGACTGATGTGTCATGTCAATTTTTCGCCTTTGCCAGGTTCAGCTTTGATTGATTGACAACCCGCAACCGATTTGCTGTCGTGCCGCCCTCATGGTGCGCAGCCTGGACAACTAACGTATCGGCTGCCATGTCCGCTCGGCGACGTCAGCGAGTGCTGACTGGGCGAAGCAACCGTACAGCCAGCGCCACAAGCCTACATGAACCGCCCCACACCCCCATTTCCACCAGGAGTCGGCGAAGCCTCATCGCTCAGGCTGCAGGAAGCAGCGCGTTGAAGTCACCCACCCCGCACACCCTCCGTAAGTCGCGGTCGTTCTCCCACAGGTCCCAATCGGTGTCCAACACACCTGGTGGGCGCTCTCAGCCACCGCGAGACCGCACGGGTCGCAGCGCCCAGCGTGAGTTCAGCAACATTTGGCAAGACCCACGCACGGCACGCGGAAGTGGGTTGCGGGAGCGAGACCAGCGGCCTGTGCATGTTCAGATCGCAGACGCCGACGAACAGGACGCATCGAGCCTCATGACGCGCTCAGCGGCAACCAATCGGTCAGGGCGGAGCCACACGGGGCCGGCGATTGGGTTCCGTGAGAGCTTGGCGTTGCGCAACTACCGCGCGGATTTGCTCAAGATTCGCGAGAAGTTCCACACGTACACGTCCACGAAGTTCAAGAACGTGAGGGAGTTGTTTGGTGCGCTGGATGTGGACAAGGACGGAAAGATTTCCATTCAAGACTGGCGGCAAGGGTTGAAGGATGTGAACTTCCCCATCAGCGAATCGGACGCCGTGAAAATGTTTCGCGCCATCGACATTGACAACGACAACGGGTTGTCATACGCTGAGGTCGTGAGTGTGCTGGAACCGCCAACGTTGACATCTGTGTCCATGAACTCGAAGCACGAAAAGAAGCAGCTGGAAGCGTTGGCAGGGTTTCTGAGCTTCACCCAGTCACAGGCAGAGGTCGCACACAGCGATCCGGATGGGAAGCTGTTGGCAGCGGCGTTGAGGCACGAAGCGCTGAGACAACAAGGGCGCGATGCAGAGAAGTCCATGGAACCTGGAGCGGTCCCTCATGATGGGAGAGAGTACGGTACCGGCGCTGTGGTGCGTGCACCTGTCATGACGAAGCACGAGAAAGCCGTGAAACGTGTGGAGGAGCGCGCGAAGCTTGTGGACCCAACACCGTGGGTTCTTGCGGCCCAGAAGCAGAAGTTTGCATCGAGGTGCCCTTGTTGCGAGTTGCACGTGCGCATGTGCGGGTGTTCACGCAGTTTGTGGTTGTGTGGTGTGTACGGTGCGTGCGTCAGGGCTCACAAATTGGAGGACATTCGACAGCGGGTTGGTATCTGCGTGTGTGCGTGTTGCCCGGCGGTTCCGTGCGGGTGGTGACGTGTCATGTCGTGATGCCGATGTGGGTGGCAGATTGAGGAGCAAGTGCAGTCCAAGGCCGAGCAGGGCGGAAAGCGGTTCTTGGCGCTGTTTCGAGAGGCTGATCGTGATGCATCAGGCTACTTGGATCGAGGAGAGTTCAATGACCTCTTGGGACTCCGAGGCTTGAACTTGAAACTCACCTTGGAGGAAACCGATATGGTGTTGGATGAGCTGTGCGACAAAAACGGCGCCATTGAAGCAAAGGACTTTACACGGTTTCTTTCTGTGCGTCACCTCAGCTGTCCAGCACTGTTGCTGAACACGCGGGCCTGACATAGTGTGGATGTTTCGTGTGTGTGTGTACGATATTGACGTGGTGGACAGCAACCCTTCGTTCCGGTCGTGGATGCCATCGGTGACAGCCGAAAGCGGATGGTGGAGAACCTTGCACAGCGGCTCCACCAAGAAGTGCAAATGGTGCAAAATGACCTCCCCCGATGGCCACGGAAGCAGTCTTTCTTGAAGCAGAAGCTTCACGTGAGTGTTCCACACCGCATCGTTGGTTTCACTGGTGAGCTGTCCTCCTGCTGACCTTGTTTTCCTGCTGTGGACGGCGTGGCAGAAACGAGACATGCATGCCATCGACACTGATCGCAAGCACAGGGTATTCTCGGCCAGATCCGTTGGAGCGGAAGTGTTGTCACCGGTCCCTGCCTCCAGACGGTCAGGCCAGGGCACGTCGCGAACACAGTATGTACTGATTGTCACGCGGGGGTGTTTGCAAGGCTTCTGTGGTCTGACTTACGACGCGGGACACAGCCGAACCGCCTCCACACGCGTGTCCCAGCCAGAGGCACATGATCCGCACGATCACGCGATTGAAGGCGGATATCAGACGTGTTACCCAACCGCGAAAGAGTCCCGAAGGTGTGTGTTTGCTCTTGCTCTTGCGCGTGCGCGTGTGCGTGCGGGAGTTGTGCGCCGGGCAGCATCCATTGTCCTCCTCAAACTGTTCCCGACTCCCACAATGAATGCAGCCTCCGTTTAACGGGTGCAGCAGCGGAGATGCTCCGCACTGTGGAGCTGCCTGGACACCAGTTGCCCGGCGTTCGCTCTGCCATGGTGAAGCCCCCGGTTCGTGCCGTAGTGGGTCGTGGCCCGACTCGTGTTGGGTTGTGCTCTGATCACGTGCATATGCACTGGAACGCTGTTGCCCAGGCCCGTGGCGCCACGAACCACCTGGTCCAACCCATGGCGAACACGTCGTTTTTCGCCTCCGATGTCGAGCGCTTTCAGCGGGTTTCTCCCACGAAGCTGGGGGCAGACGCCAAGGAACTGCGCCTGAAGCGCATGTACAACCGAGCGTTCAAGTCTCGACAGGCACAGCAGCGCATCCAGGACACCTATGAGCGTGAGCAACGCGCACGAGACGAAGCTGAACGGCGGCGTGTGGCAAGCAAGTCCAAGCAGCAGCTCAGATACATGATTGCGACCCTGGGTGTGCAACCTCGCACAGACCCTGGCTTCTGCGTGCTCACAGATAGCATCCTGGGATAGCTGTTCGCAACGCGTACGAGCCATCCACGCCCTGTGGTGGCGTGATGTGCAAGCACAGAAAGAACAAAACGATGTTTTTGATAGGTGCCGACACGCAACTGGCATCAACAATTGAAAAGATAAGCCAGTCTACCACGTCGGCACGACGCAACGGGTGAAACGTGTGTTGCTTCGCCTAGATCATGTCGTCGCCGGAGGGCATGGTGCCAAACCGCATGATGAAGGTACTGTGGGCACACAGCGTTACACGTGCCATTCACGGGCCTCCAACAAGCCTCGAACAAGCATGCCACCACGTACCTCAAGAATATCAACAAACACTGCACCATCAATGAAATGCCTGTCCATTTGTTCTCCACTTCGTCGTCATCTAGGTACACGCTCACCATGATAAACAGCGCACAAGCGATGCATCCGAGCCCCAAGATCATAGCCGTGAAAAGGAAACCCCTGGAACACAACAGGAGATAACAAGTAGACACTGTGTCATTCCAGGAACAAGCGTGCAGGCCAGATCCAGCGTCCGCGACCGTACCTTGCCATGCACATGCCACGCTCGTTGCTATCATCGCTGAGTTGGGACCACTTCATGCCATTAATCCTGGCACACAATACACTTGGCTGTCAGGCAAAGACCAAACCACGGTTGCGTGGCACACACGCACACACAGGCATCAGGGCACGTACATGATGAAAGAAAGGGTCACACCAATGCCCGGCAGCCAAGAGTAGCCCAGCGCATCCTTGCCCGGACCATCAGCTGTTGCAGCGCCGTCAATGTACACCCACCATCCAATGCCGAACTGGGGAAACAACACACACAACAGTACATGTAAGGTGCAAGCACATGGACATGCAGGGGCAGGCAGACAGGTGTTAACAGCAACGCCGCACGGCCAAGCAACGCACAAGGATGCCAGAGGTCACGGCAGAAATCGTGGCCGTCTTGTTATCGTCGCCATCGCTGTTGCAAAACATGGCGATGGACGGACCCTGAAACTATGGAACAAGCTCACAAAATCCAAGCGGCTGACTCGAAGGTGGAGGTGCGGTGGGGAACGCGGTGCTGGGAAGTGTGCAAGGAACTGCCGACCCCCGGCTCAGCAGCAGCAACCAGGCCAGGCAATGCGCCCGCGGAAGCAAACTGCCGAAGAGACAACTTTGTATGACAATACATGTATTAATCAAACGCCCGCCTCCTCGCGACGCTCGCGTCCTGCCTTGCCTGAAGAGTGCTCAGCAGGCTTGTGGCGGAGGAGTTGTGCGGAAGTTGGCGCAGCGGTGTGTTGGGCGTGGTTGCAATGAGGTACGTTGGTGTAAACAGCGGCAGGTCGCGCTGCTCGGGTCATGCCGCTGTCCTGTGCTGATGCGTGTCGTCTGCGCAGTTGCTTCGGCTGTTGCAAGCACACGCCTCCTCCCCCTGATCAAGGGTACAGCAGTGCGGGCCGAGACCGCCTCCGAAGCCGAAGGAGTGCCAAGTTGGACATTCCTGCCCATGTGGGGCACTCGAAGGGTCTGTCTCCTTACCCGAGATGGCACGTTGTAACGGGGAATGTGCCAGTGTCAAGCGAGGGCAAGAAGTTCCACACGCCAGCCGCACCCGAGGATATCCGGGTCGTCTGGGTTGATGGAGTCCGCATGGTCGCACCGTGGCAACGGCTTGTGGAGCCAGATACTGGCGAGCCGTTTTATGTCAATACACGTGACGGCAGCATCAAGTACCCTTCCGGTCGAACACCGGTCGTGCCCCCGCCTCAGTCCCCGACTGCGTTCATGGAGCGACACATGAAGGAGGTTGTGGCGCGGCTTGGACCAAAGAACTTGTACAAGCCTAACACAGGCAGGACTGGGACGGGTGCAGCTAGCGCTACTGCGTTGGACTCGGATCTTGGTGCTGGTGTTGGCGTGGGTGTTGCTGGTGGTGCTGGTGCTGGTGCTGGTGCAGGTGCAGGTGCAGGCGCACAATCTGGCACAGGTTCGCGTTCTGGCGTCGGCACAGGCACCGGTTTGGGTGAAGGAGGCCAAGGTGCCGTTTCCAGCCCCAACACAGGCGCCACCGATGCCACCACAACCAACAACAAGAGCAACAGCAACAGCAACAGCAACAGCAAAAGCAACGACAACAACGCCGCTGGCGCTGCCGC
>Ga0213833_1002172_pt1 | contig 12999 bp, 9 predicted proteins | sample SWATP21_FD_160575 | JGI IMG/M metagenome (GOLD analysis project Ga0213833, IMG submission 160575) | Coastal seawater microbial communities from Marineland, Florida, United States - SWA TP2 #1 | ecosystem: Environmental > Aquatic > Marine > Coastal | place: USA: Florida | collected 2016-08-14
TTGTGCCGGGGCTGCGACAACGGCGCATCAACCTCACCTTCCTGTTTGGGGTGCGGCAACCACCCATGACCGAGGAGCAGCTGCGCCAGCATCGAAGTGCGAGGACGCAGAACCAGTGAGCGTGTGTGTCGTATGTGTTGCTTGCGGCACTGCCGGACAAGTGAATAGGGCCACACACAACAATGTGTGTGTGTGTGTGGGCACGCAATACGCGACGGAACAGAACACAGCCCGCAACAGACTCCTTTCATGTGCGCTAGTTGCCACACCAACCCCCCTCCCCCCGCCGGGGGAGGACACAACCACACACACCAAACTAGAACAACCCCACGAGGTCCTGCACTTCGGCCGACAAATGCACGCCGCCACGAGACGGAGACACGGCCCGGCGAAGGGGGGGCAACGGGGGCGACATCTCACCCTCCTCCTGCTGGGTCGCATCCACAGCGTACCGAGAGGCCGCGCCGCGCTGCACACCACCACGACGAGGCGGCGTGAACACCCGTGCATGATGATGCTGCTGGTGCTGGTGCTGATGCTGATGTTGATGTTGATGCTGGGTCGTGGTAGGCTGCGCGGGCCGTACCGCCTCGGCACCATCCCTCCCGCCACCGGAGCCCTGAAAGCGCGGATTCGGCGACCAGATCGTGGAGGAAGGGGCGGACGTGCCAGTGCCTTCGTCACTCGCACTCGCTCTGCCGTCGCGGGTGTGGGCACCGCGGCTGCCCCTGCTGTCACCCGCCGCACGATCGTGGGGATGCAGTGCAGGGGACGGAGACCTGGCAGAGGTGCGCCCGCCTCGCACAACAAACGCGCGAGGCTGCGCCCTCTCGTCGTCAGATGAGCTGCTGTCGCTTGACTGGGTGCTGGAACGGCTCAGGCTGGCGGGGGTGGGGGCACAACCACACACGGCGAGAAACGGGCGACAAGCGCGCAACACATGTGAGCAACGGCACATATGCACAACACACAGCGAACAGCACATGCCACGCGCACAACCAAACACACACACAACCAACCAGTCAAGTCACGTCACCCACACGCAACAACAAAAAAACACCCACACAGACTCATACAGACAGACAAACAGACAGACAAACAAACAGACAAGCAAACAAACCACAACAAAACACAATCACCCGCGAACGCCACACGTACGCCTTCTGCCACATCTTGGCGTCCACCAACACGGGTGACGCAGCACGGTGCGAAGCCGCCTGCTCAGAGCGACGCCGAACACGCGGACGTCGCGCCGCCGACCTGTCCCCCATGCTGTGGGAACTGCGTGTGCGCCGAGGGCGGCCACTTGCGCCCGCAGAACCCGGCGTCGTGACTGTGAATGTGTAGCGATCCCCGCCCACCTGCACCGTCGCCACGTCTCCCGCCGCTGGTGCGCCAACCTGTTCGCGCGGTTGTGACACGGGAGACACCCCCACAACCACCGGCGACGGCGACGACGCAGGGGCAGACGACGCGTCTGCACCAGGACTCGCAAACCCCCGGCTGTGGGTGGTGGGGGTGTGCGAGACGGAAGATGCGGAGGCAATGCGGCGCTTCAATGACCCACGTCGGCTGCGGGGCGGCATGCCGGTGGAGGCAGACGACGACGAGGGCGTGGTGGATGACGGCGTGGCGGGCGTAGCGGGGGCAGGTGAAGCACCACTCGGAAGCGCCACAGGTGAGGGCGTGACGACGGAGCTGGTGGTGCCTCCAGCGCTGGAGGCGGAGGAGGGACCACGACCCGTGTGCACAGCGGCAGGCGGGGTGCGAAGCACGTGAGCACCCCGCGGCGTGCCATCCGAAGGTCGTCCTCTGCCATCGCCACCCGACGGTGCGCCTGGCTGGCTTGTTGGCTGTGGAGACGGCAACATGGAGATGCGAGACCGCCGACGGGACAGTTGATGCTGCTGCTGCTGCTGGCTCTGCTGCGCCTGCGGCGGAGATTGTGCCTCCGTCACAACCGTCTGTCGTGCCTCATGTGCCTGCTTTGCTGGTGGTGTGGGTGTGCCGACATGCTGGCTGTCAACACCACTGTTGCCCCCAGCGGGGACCCTGCGCACGGTCGCACCACCCGCCCCCGTTGCAAAGGTAATCACCGGGCGCCGACGCCTGGCGCTGGACGACAGGTGGTGGTACGACACAGAGCGGCGAGCGAGGCCGGGAGACGTGTGAGTGGTGGGTGACACACGCGAACGCCCCGCGACGGATCGGATGCGATGGTCCACCACGAGTCGCGACGGTCCGCCGGGCGGGGATGCTGTCGGCGGCGTGTCGTGCACCGCAGCTGCCGCTGTTGCTGCCGCGGTTGGCGCTGTGGTACTGGTGTGTGTCATGATGGACGCAGGCAGCGCCCCTGGCACCTCCCGCTGATGCCGCCGCACCGTGTCCAGCGTCGCTTCCCTCGCGGCAAGCTGACGTGCCCGTGGCGATGGCGGCGACGGCGACGGCTCCTCGTGGGAGTGGGAGTGGGAGTGGGAGGAGCGCCGACGTCTGGCTGACACCCACGCGCGTGTTCGCGGGCCACCGCTGCTTGCTCCACCACCGTTCGTACCACCACCGTTCGTACCACCACCACCGCCGCCGCCGCCGGCGCCGCCGCCGCCACGATGGCGAGGAGGGGCCGAACCACCCTCCGCTTCCTTCTCCTCTGTCGCGCGCGCGGCGACGGCAGGTGGGGACTGAAAGTCCACGGGGCTGGAGGACGGCATGGAGTGGTACTCACCACGCCGAGGTGACGGCGGGGAGCCTGTACCACGCGACGACACAGGCGAAGTCTCTGGCACGTGCTCGTGCTCGTGCCCCTGCCCTGCCGTGGGGCCTCCACCTCCACCTCCACCTCCACCTCCACGATGACGGGCGGCATCGTCTGTGCCTGTGCCACGCCCGCGTGCACCACCACCCCCAACAACGAGGGACGACGCAGCCATGGAAGTGGAGCGCAGCGCCAGGGACTTGCGGACTTCCTCGATTTGCGCCCCGACGCCGGCGGAGGAGCGGTTCTGGTGGTAGAAGTCTATCATTTGAGACTGGCAGAAGGCGGTCCAGAAGGGTGCCTGCACCTCCGGGTGCTTGGCCACCACCTGCTGGAAGCGGCTCAGGGCAGCCGTCTGGCACAAGGAACACGCAGGCGCGCGCAAGGCAATGAGACGGAAGAGTCGCAGCACCGACCACAGGCAGGACACGACGGCGTAACAACGCAGGGGTGAGTGACAACAGTCTCGCGAGACCACGCAGCACAACGACGTACGCGCTCGCCAGGTGGAAACACGGATCGCATCAAGGCACGGTTGTGTTGTTGCACACGCCGCACAAAACCCATGGCTTCCGCCACGCGCTCCACGCCATACGAAAAGCGAGGTGAAGGCCCGTCTGTGGAACCAATTCACCGAATCATACAACCAGAAACCATGTGGCGCTACTCGTGTGGCGCACCCCAAGCAAGCAGGCAGTACTTGTGTGGCAAGCGTACCAGCGGTGGAGGCATTCGCAAAGTCGGTCAAGTCGTGCGCCAGCTCACTCACGCGGGGCAATTGAATCGCAAGATACTCCACCGACTCAGGCAACTCCACCTGAAGCACGATACCGGCGACAGCAATTGCCACAAGTCACCACCCGTCCCAAACCCGAAGGCCATGCGTCTGTACAAGCGTACCGCCTGGGTGTCGAGGTTCACGATGACCGTGCCGGGATCAAGGTCAGTGTGTTGATGGAGTTTTACCACGCCAGCGATAAGAGGGGTTGGCGTCTGAAGCCAGGCCAAGAACAGGACAACGAGCCCCAGGTGAGCGCACACCAAGGCAAAACAGCCCCACCACTTTGAATGAACTGGGCTGGACTGACACAACGCACTTGGACCATTTCGTAGATGCAGTCTGGAAGGACTGGCAACACTGCACCCGTCCAAGACAGAGGCCGCAACAAAGGCACCTGTGTGCAAGTCGAGCCACGACCAGACACACACACGCGCGCGCGCCACGCACACACCCACCACAGCAACCACAGCAACATAGCATGGGTCACTCCAAACTTTCACCACAGCCGCACTGTGCCACGCACCATCGCAAGAACCGTGGACGATATGACATCCAGCGATACCTTCGAGCCCGTCACCAGAATCTGCCAGACGAGGCAACAAAGTGAGTGGGAAAGGTACCGAACCACGCCTGACGAGACCTGACTTGACAACAAAGGCGCCACAACAAGGTACCTTGTGTTCCGTCACAGCGGCGCCGAGAAGTTGCACCAGAGCGTGCAGTGGCAACACAGACAGCAACACCGGGATGGACCACCACAACAACTCGTACGACACCTCCCGCTCAGCGTGCGTGGCACCACTCAGCGAGTTGCGCAGCTCTGCCACCGACATACGACGGAACCTGCGCAGCACAGCACAACATTGGGGCGTCAGAAAAACACACATGTCACACGGGACACAAGGTGCCGCACGAGGCGCCTCACGAGGTGCACCACAACAACAACAGCAACAACAACAACAACAACACGCACGAAATGGAAGCGTCACGTGTCGCGGGAGAATGCCGGGACCCTCGAAGCGAATCCTGGGAGCTCACATTCAACAGCAACTCTCCACCCTGCAACCACGCCACGCAATGTGGTTTGTTACGGACACAAAGCATAGCACACACATTGCGAGCATCCTCCCCCACACACGCCACACACCCGCACCCTTTCCCGAAACCACCACCCCCCACCTGACGTACAGGAGCAGGCATACGAGCGTGCCAGTACCGCTCCACGATTCGAACGGCACGATCGGGGGGTTGCATGCGCCCAGCCGCGCAGTCCACTTGCCCCCCCTCCACTGCTGCACCTTCACCCACCGCGGGAGACCCGGAAGCGGCCACCGGTGAGGGTGGGCTGCGGCGCGACCTGCTGCGGCGGGGTTGGCCCTGGAGCAGGTTGGGTGAGGACGCAGAGGAGGTCAGGGGCGTCGGCGACCGCAGGCTGGGGAGGCGGCGCAGGGCTGGAAACATGTCCATGAACCGTTTCTTGCCAGCCGACGGCTTGGACGCGGCGGGGGAGGGCTGGATAGCCTTGGGTGACGGAGGGCGCAGCGGGTCGGCCACGCCAGCTGCAACGCCAGGCAAACCACAGAGGGGTGGGGAGGAGGGGAAAAGCGAACCCAACCCAACAACGAGAAGAAGAAGAAAAAGGCGCGAACCGAACCACGCAGCATGACACACACGGCAAGGCAAGCATGATAAACACGTTCAGCGATTGCAGCAAGCCAGGAGAGCCACGTGCACGGCAGGCACACACGACGCTTTCCAACACCGCATCACTAGAGAGGGAACAACAAGGAGAGGAGAACCAGCAGGCGCAAGCACAACACACAGCCGTCAACGACCCTAACAGGACATACCCGCAGCTCGGCCTAGACCCCCGGAGGACAGCCGCAGCATGATGTCCTCCTTCCACATGCCGATGAGAACCTCCAACACGTGAAAGTGGAATCGGATAAACGGGTGGCGACTGATGAAGCAGTAGCACCGGGGGAACAATAACACTGTCGCTCCGTCCTCCTGCACAGCATTCGAACGACAAAAACACTGTCAGAGAACGCGCCCGTCGCCACGACACACAAACCCGGATCTCCAACAAAAGTCCCCAAGCAAAACAGTGCGTGCGCACCCCCGCACCTGTGGAACGGGTTCCACAAACGACAGGCACACTCCATACAAAGGCACGTCCTCGGCACCAGGCAAGCCGCCAGACATGCGAAACACGTGCGATCCATTCCCACGTGTGCCCGTTCCCCTGCCAAACAACAGAGCTTGGAATCCAGACAACGAGGACGACACTGCACGCAGCACCAGTGAGGACGACTGCCAGACGCAAACGCGCAGCACGCCTCACTCCCACCACACACGCATACACACCACTGCGCACCACGGTCACAAGCACTTCATCTCCCAGCACAACCCGCCACATACAATCCATTGAAACCACCTTGGAGTGGGTCGGGGTGGGAAAGCAGAGCTCGGCGACGAGGGGAGGAACCGGAACTTGGTCTGGGAACTGCCACATCACCTTGGGACCAACCGCATCGTTTGTGTGTGTGTGTCGCCTACACGGCGGTCCAACCTCCAAAAACACCTCGAACAAGCGAGACGAAGTGCGCAGAGCCGTGCTCGAGACTGCAACGGAAGACGACAACGGTGAGGGACTCCGGTCCCCAGCTCCACCACCCTCGCCGGCACTGCTAGTCACGACAGCAGCAGACTGGGACACTGCCGATGCTGCTGCTGCTGTTGCTGCTGCTACCCCTCGTGAAGATGCATGCCCACCAGAGACAACGCCATCGTCCTCACCAAAAGCGTCCCGCAGCGACGTGACCACGCCGTGACCGTCGTTGGATCGGGTGTTGGAGGTCGCCGCCGTGCCTGCGCGCGTGTGCGACGCCTGCACAGCTTCGAGAGCAGACTCTAGATCCGCCATTTGTGCTTGAGCAGCACGCAGCTCGCGCTTCCACCTGGCTCCACGCCGCGCCAGCTCCTCACTCACACGCCGTTGGCTGGCATGCTTGTTGCGCCAGTGCTCGGCATCCGCGCGCGCAGCCGCAAGCTCACGGCGCAGCCCACGCATGGAGCGCCGCATGGCCTTTTTCTCACGAAGCATGGCGCGCAAACGCTCCTTCAGTGCTGCTTCGGGGGTCGCCGAGCCGCCAGCACTGGCTGCACCTTGCCGACTGTCCATACTGACGCGCGCGACGACCGGGATGCACCACCCAGGCGCACGGTACAGCAATCACGACACAGACGAATGCCCGAACTCAGACCAGAAGATGCAGTACAATGGCGAGGCGAATGAACGTCACACGCGATGAAGCCGCATGAATGCACACTTAGTGTCGTCCGCGCCTTGGGTCTCGCGGAGATAGCATGCCCGCAACACACGAAAACATAAAAAACTCAGACAAAAAAAAGAAACCTTTGATGACCACCCTGGGACTTGAACCCAGAATCTCCCGATCCGTAGTCGGGTGCCTTATCCAATTGGGCCAAGCGGCCATGTTGAGAGTGAGGGTCTGTCTTGCGTATAAGTTTCATCACATTTCTGACAGCGTCCGCATTCTCAGTGTGCGTATCCGTGCATGTGAACCTTCGGTTGCTGTGTTTCTCTGGTGGCCCTTGGGCTATTTGGTCTTTGGAAGTATTCGTTGAAAGCAGTGACCTCAGTGACTACGAGTGCCACAACAGCACCATATCCAGGCTCCACTCACGGGTGGCTGCACGGTAACCCAGCGCACGTGACTTGGCTCTCGCAGGCACGGATCCTGGCGGAAACTTGACGCCGAATTGCATGGCGGCCACATCTCGCCGTTTGCAACGACTGCGACGGCACCTTCACAGCTCAGTGGGTTCCAAGTCGGCGGAGGATGATGTTGCTACGCCTCCCCCAGTGCAGCTTTCTCCCTGTGTCACAAGCACACTGCACCACCTGCCTTTAGCAACGCTGCCGACCATGTGTGAACGGCTGTTGGCGGTGGCGCTGCCCCACTGTGTGACTGGTTCAACAGAGGAAGAAGAGCTTCGCAAATCTGTTAAAGACTTCTTGGCGTCGCCTGTATCGGAGACGTTGCAGTTGGTGCGTAGGGCACGCAGTTGTGACATCGAATGCGGGTGATCTTGTGATGTGACCTCGAACCTCTCACAGCGTGTACGTCAAGCCGCCACGAACAACGAGTTAGGAAACTTCATGCTTGACTGGTGGAAGCAATCATACTTGTCGCTGCGTTGTCCTCTACCCATAAACGTCAACCCCTTCATTGGGTTCGACGAGTCCGTATGCCGGGGAGGACAGATCAGCGTGGCTTCACGGCTTGTCGCGGCGACTGCCAAGTTCATTCATGTACGTTGCTGCAGCTGCACCTTTCTTGAGATAGAAAAGCCACGTTGCGTGTTACCATTGTTACCATACTCAATTTTGCACCGGTCAGACACTTCAAACACGGACGCGACCCCCAGACAAGTTTCGGGGAACGCCACTGTGCAACAGCCAGTACGCGAATACCGCTTTGTCCGGCTTCACGGCTGGTCGCTTTGGTTGTGTTGTCATGCAGTCCTCTGACTTGCCTTTATGTACTCACGTGCCAGGTACCGTACCATGTTTGGAACCACGCGTGTGCCTGGTGAGGCTGTGGACACGCTCGTGCACCACCCCGATTCCCAACACATCGTCGTCCTTCGGCATCACCGATTCTACCGCATGCCCATCCTGGACTCAGACGGCCTACCGTACGTGCAAGTTCACACACACTGAGAGCATGTATGGTTTGCCCTAATGAGTGAATGCATGGCCCAGGCTGTCAGCCGAGGTGCTGCGTGCGATGTTTATGGAAGTTACCGCAGATGATAGCAAGTATCCCCCCAACCCGGAGCGGTGCATTGGTGTGTTGACCAGGTTGGTTTATGTCGCGTGCGCGTACCTAAAGTGCCCTATGCAGTCTCTAAGACGTGTATATTGGCCAGCCTGGATAGAAATACCTGGGCCAAGCTGCATCGTGAACTTGTTGCAGCGTCAACGCGGAACAAGGTGTTTTTCAAGGTGGGTGCGATTGTGCCCCCGAAACGCTCCTCCCCTCAACCCAATGGTGTGACATCAAACCACACAGCACGTATCCACTGCTTTGTTTGCAGTTTGCTTGGACACTTTCATCCCCTCATCCACAACGGAAGCGTGTGAAAGCTTCTTGTTTGGGAGTCGTTCCACTCATCCAGGGCTTGATGACTCCCCCACATGCCTTGATGGACTTTCTCGATGGTCCGAGTGTTGAGGTCCATGCCACAGCCGCGTTGTAGTGACCACCTAATCTTGTCTTGTCAGCAGGTATGACAAAGGCATGTCACTGGTGATACTGGGAAACGGACACACAGCCATCAACTTTGAGCATTCGTGGGGGGATGGGGGCACGATCAGCAGGGGGTTTCATGAAATCCTCCACCACATGGTTGGTACGTACAGAGCCCGTTTTGAAAGGGCCTTCTTGCATGACATAGCCTGGATACGCCGTACTGTCGCGGAGTGTTGTATTGATGTTGCTGCAGGCACACCATCGGGATTTCCTGACACACTTTCGCGTGTCCCTTCCTCCCCGCTTTCCCATGCGGCAGCGACGGAACTGAAGTTCGACATCCCTAGCAAGTGGAGGCACAGTCGCGGGAGAGTCCCAGGTGTCGAAACCGGCGGCGATGTCACGGTGATTGGTGCTGCGGCGGCTTCGCTAGCGCGACGAGTCGCCAATGTGGATCTGAAGGCGTGTTGGTGGTCCGACTTTGGTTCCCACCACATGAAAACGAAGTGGCGCGTCAGCCCAGACGCGGCCAGTCAGATGGCGATGCAGTGTGCGGTTCGCTCTGCGTTGTCAGCAGGACCAACTGGCAAGACTTTTTCTCCAAACATACCCATCTCAACGTCAGTAGTTCCGCTAGTGCTATCGCGTCCATCTCTGCGACTCACCGATGTCCACGATCAGATATGAGCCGATGGACATGCGACACTTTGCCGGGGGTCGCACTGAAACCATTCGGTGAGCGCATGCCTCATCTTGGCTTGCTATGCCTGCCTGGCCCCACTCTGACCCTGCTCTTTTTTTTTTTTCTTGTGCAGCGTCGTGACACCAGAGAGCCAACGTCTCGTGAACGTCATGCAACAGCCCTCATCTACACTTTGCGACGTCCGAACTGCGTTGCGTGACGCAACCACTGCCCACAAGCGGCGAGCTATGGCTGTGCGGCAAGGGTACGGAGTGGAGCGGCACTTATTTGCTCTGAAAGTCAGTTTTCCTCCGGTGTTTGGTCTTTGTCTCGATCAGAGTTCCCTGACGTCGTGCGCTGCCTCAGTGTGCCAGCAGAGAACTCGGGGTCGAGCTACCCGCGTTGTTCACGTGCGCTGCGCTGAGGAGAATGATCGCCAACACCTTGTCAACGTCCACACTTGCCAGCGACGTGATCACAAACGGTGGCTTTGGGCCAGCGGAATCTGTTGGGTAAGTGGTGGGGGGCATGCAGGAATGCTGGTTGAAGCCTAATGCTGGGTTGTTCCAGGTTTGGGGGTGGGTACTTTCTCCAACCAGACCGCTGCTTCTTGACCATCGCCACCAAGAAGAAAGATGCACACGGAACTCCGACGCACTGTTCAGTCGATGCTTTCTTTGAAGCGTGGCTTCAGACGCTTCGACGTTTTGACGAGGCGTTCTGTGGGTGCAAACCCTCACAATGAAGACCTCACCGTGCTATCGTCGCTGTTCCTCCTTCGGTAGAACTGGTCCGTGTAGCGTGACCGCCAGCGGTTAAGTTCGGAAAGCCGTACACGTGTAGTAACAACACTGGAGCCACCACAACTTGCCCTTATCTCTGCTTGGACGAGACTAGCCATCTGCACAACAAAGGCCAGAACATCCAACAAGGTCCTGCGCTGCCAATCTCGTGCACAGCAATCGTGCCATTTGCGACGATTCTTACTGTTTCACACCCTTTCAAGCATTCACCATCAAGACCACCTTCAGCGACACCTCACTGGCTTTCCATCAAAATTGGAGGCGCTGCATATGGCGCTGGGATGCACTCAATATGTGGTTCTTACCGACATATCCCCCAACCCCTGCGTACTCTCACAGGGCATGTCATGCATACTCTTCGCTCACACTTTCGCTGTATCCCACCGTGCACTGTAGTTCCACGGTTCTTTCGTCGACACGTTCCCAAACGTCGCGTTCATTGTGTAAGCCACACGGAACTTGTTGCATCGAGTACATTTCCCAAACTTGGCCAACACCACCGCAGTCACATCAACATTCCATGGTCCATTTATGGAAAGGGATCCTGTGATCCTGTGTAGAGGAGTAACACTGCCGTGTACCACACGCATTAGAGTGCGCAGATGACACATGTGGGGTTCTCTGCACACGCGCTTGACACATGACAAATTGTCCGTACATGGTGTGTTCTTCATTACACCGGTGTCCTTTGTGCCACGCGGTTCTTTTGATGCGCAGCGCCGTTCGCGAGTGTTGGCAGTCGGCTGGCTGTTTCCACACCTTGACAGAGCAGCCAACTATCCTCCGTGACCTGTTCCACAGCAGTACTGTGGGTGTCGTGGCATGCCCCATTGGTACAGCATGCGAATGCGCTGGGCTGCCCCCATCCGGAGGAATGGATACAGATCATCAGCGATGCGGAAGCTACGCGCTTTCGGGCTCGACAGGGAATGTTGAAAAGCCCATGTCGTCATGCGACTCACAGCACCCGTATCCATGCATGCCAAAGTGCACTACACAGCGTGCCAGGTGAACGCCTGCGGTACAGTCGAGGTGGTCGACTCGAGGGATGGGTTCCGCGCCTGTGGTGCAGTCGACGTGGTCGACTCGAGGATGCGGGTTCAGTGCAGTGCTCGTGTACTCTCTGGTTCGTGATTGATTTCAACATTGATGATTGATTGGTCATGAAGTCGACGTGATGTTCAACTGAGCCTGCACCTCGCACGTCAGCAACCCGATACACGCCCACGGCTTTCGTGTCCACCTGCACCGCGCCACATGAAAACAAACAATGACGACCGAGCGCAGGCTGGAAGACACCAATGACCCGATGGGGGACCTTGCAAATGCAGCGAAGCCCGGCCTCTCTGGTCGTCCTGCGGCCACGCGCCAACCCAAGAAGCGCAGCAAATCAGAAGCAGCAGCGGTGGGAGAGCTGCTCAAGCACCTCCCAAAAGGGCTGCGACCCTCCACCGCTGCGCGCCAGCGTGCCACCAAGCCTCGCGCTTCGGCGCGGCTGATGGCACGCACTGCCCGGGGCGCGGCTCGTGAGCAAAGTCGTGACTTGGAGCTGTATGTGCTGGCACTGGAGAGACGCAAGGAGCAGGCGCAGCACATGAAAGACCGCTACACGACACTTGACTCCTTCAAGGAGGCCGCGGGGGTTGAGCGAAAGCGGTGCAAGCACCTGATGGCGGAGCAAACGAAAATTCGGAAGGACTCCATTCTGCAGGAAGGCAAAATGGGTTTGCTTGTGGACGAGTCTGGTCCAAAGCGTCCGCGGAAGAGCATCTTTGTGGGTGCATCAAAGATCCAGGAGGACATGGACGAGCTTGAAACTAAGATTGTGATCAAGGCACGCCTTGTGAACAGTCTCACGGCGCTCCTTGCTCGCAACAAGGCAGAGTGGGCTGAAACGAGTAAACATCTGCCATCCCAGGCGGCAGCAAAGGTGGGTGCTGTACGCAGCTGGTTGGTGCCCATTCAGTTTTCACGATCCGAATTCGCAGCGAGAGTTTCTTACCCAACACAAGTTACTGAAAGTCGCGATCAACAACAAGAAATCGAAGTTGGAGAAAGCTCTGGCCCAACTTCAACAGCTCAACCATGACAACAAGTACGTGGGCGCCGCATCAGTTTGTGCAGGCAGCGGCCACACGTGTGTGTTGTGAAGCTAACGCGTCTGTAACCCAGGGCTCTGCGTGCCCGAGTTGACAAGGAAAGGCGGTCACGCGTGCAGTTTGATCAGCGCTTCCAGCGCATGGCTGGCGAACTGCAGGCCGTGTTTCACGACAAGGCAACAGTGACAAAGCGCCTGGAGGCCGCGGAGGAGAGGACTGCAAAGGTTCGAGCGGCGATCGTCGAAGCAGATAAGGTGTGCACGTGGGCGCGTGTTCGCGCACGTACAAGTGTATGTGGACGTGCGTGACAGGGGACGCACCACACCACATCGTCTCCCCTGTCTTCAGAAATCCAAGGCCGACCACGATGCGTTCGTTGAGGAGAAACGCGCTATTGAAGAGGTCAGGACGTTTGTTTGTATCGGGGAGGGGAGCGCCCCGACCCCACCCGTCACACTCGTCACACGCATCCTCTCCCCAGTTTCAGCCTCCCTCCACCACACCCGTGCCACCTTCTGCCGCCCCCGCCCCCGCCCCAGCCGGTGCGCACGCACCATCCCCACGCCTGGCTTCGCCTGGCGAAGGTCAAGCCACCCCGTG
>Ga0213833_1002173_pt1 | contig 12997 bp, 12 predicted proteins | sample SWATP21_FD_160575 | JGI IMG/M metagenome (GOLD analysis project Ga0213833, IMG submission 160575) | Coastal seawater microbial communities from Marineland, Florida, United States - SWA TP2 #1 | ecosystem: Environmental > Aquatic > Marine > Coastal | place: USA: Florida | collected 2016-08-14
CCACTTCTTTAATGGCGCCCATGTTGACATCTGGGATTAGGCGCAGCGGGTTTGCAAACGGGTTTCGTGCAGCCGTGGACGCCTTGTCATCTTCCACCAGTTTCTGGACCAAGACATGGGGTCAATGCACCACACGCTGGAAAAGAGGGGGGGCGGGGGGGGAGGACAGGAGGGTGGAGAGCCACCTACCTCAAGCTTGGCATCCAGATCGCGCAACTGCTTGAGCTCAGCCTCTTGAAGCTCCTCCGCACCAATGTCCTCAATCCGGACCAACAAGTCTGCTTGAGTCGCATCCACGCTCCCCTCTTCCACCTTCTTGCGCACAACCTCTGTGTCACCCATCAACAGTGCCACGCGCTGGGCCTGCTCCGTGGTGAGTTTGCTGTCAAACCGGGTCACCACCTTGGGCCCACCCGACTTCCACACAGCGTCTGTACCGCGAGGAGACAACCCGTCACTCCTCCCCTCCACTTCCTTCCCGCCTGCACCGGAGTCAGTCTCTTCCTTTTCCTTGCCACTTGGTCGCTGTGTGCCCTCCCCCTTGCGCTCCTCGCTACCTGGACGTTGACCCCGAGCCAACGCGCGCTCCTTGCCCCGAAGCGCGGCCAGCTTTGCATCCAACGCGGATACCCTCTGCATTCCACGCCGCACGGCTTTGCTTTCTTTGGTCTGGGGCGCCGCCGCACACGCACAACGCCACCATGAGCATGGGGGGCGTCAGAAAGGAAAGAAACACGAGGGTGGGAACGTGTGCACTGCACTGCATTGTGCAGCACCAGGATGTAGGAAGACCAGCGCGAACACACTCACCTCCTCTTCACCCTCTTTGCCCCCATCCTTTGGTTGCTGCCTTGAACCGGGTCGTGCCCCAACCCCGTCCTCCGCGATGCTCTTCTCGATCAGGTACTTTGCCCATGGCACCTCTTGCTTGTTGGCTGCATCACGAAGGTCGCCGCGCGTCATCATTCCGACAACATTGTCAAAGGAATCCGGAAACGACACCAACAACTGCCCCTCGTCGTCACGCCGCGATCGCAGCGACTCCAGGTACTGCGCCAACCGCTCCCGGGCGCTTGCGTGCTGTTGCTGACCACCAATGTGGGGTGCTTCAACAACAGGCGTGGAGGTTGTGGGTGCGACAGCACTCGCTTCAGCAACAACGGCACCGGCACCGGCACGGGCACGGGCACTGGCACTGGCACTGGCATTGGACGGAGGCAGCTGGGGCTGTGGTTGTGATCGCCGCGATGCAGCGGACGCCAAGGGAGATCGGGGAGGAGTGCGCGCCGCTCCAGCGCCCCTTGTGTGTTGTGCGCTCTTCACAAGTAAAAAAAAAACAGCATCAAGAAAAGAACGACAAAAAAGCACACCGTCAACGGGAACTGGGCGCTGCCACGCAAGGTGTGCTCCACAACAGCCGCGTGGCACCCAGCGTCACCGCCAAACCAACCAAACACAACCAGGCACCCATGCCATGCATGGCAAACAACCTCACGTGCTCCAACGAAACATACACATACACACACACGCACACATACATGCGTACACAATGCACACAGACACACCTGCGCGCGCCGAATCGGCGAAGGAGCCGCGTCTTGTGGGAGACTGGTCAGAAAAACGGACGTGGATTCGACTGGTGCAACCACTCGCCCAGACGCATCACGCTGCAGGCGTGGCTTGGCACGTTTGCGACCCGAGCTTGGACGCCGCAGGGATGACGCCAACGAGCGGGAGGAAGGGTTGGAGGCAAGCCTGACACACGCAGCCATGTTACTTCAGTGCTGGCGACATGCAACGACTCCGTTTGCACCCACACACCAAGCCAACCTTGTTCACACACACACATCCCAAACCACACCACGTACGTGGGTTCCGGAGGAAGAACCTCCATCGTCGATGCACAGCCATTGGCGGACACTGGTCGACCGACAGCCGAGTGTGGCCGCCGATGAGGCCGGCGACTGGATCTTGGAGTGGTGGACATGATCCCCCACACGACACGACAGATGCTCAGCAAAGTAGCGTACTACTGGTACTACACTGTGGCCATTGCATACGGCAACACCCTTCTCTCACCGTGACCACACAGTGGCGGCACTACGGATGGAGGCGGCCTGGTCAAGTTGACAACAGTTGTCCGTGCATCCGAATGTTGTTGTTGATATTGATAATTCGTGTGTGTGTATTCATTATCACAGGCTGGCTGTCAATATTGGCGTTTTGACCAGTGGCCCCGCTCCGTTGTGGTAGATTTGCAATGTGTTTGTGACAACGCGCTTGCGACCGCAGGTTGCTGCACGCCCCCCCCTGTTTCCCTTGTGGTGATCAGCATCCTTGTCGAGCCAACCCACGTTTTGTGCGCACCAGTATGAAGGGCAGGACGCCTTCACCGGCGCCTGTCTGTCGCTACGAACGTAAGCCGGAGGGCTGCTTGCGCGTGAACTACCAGCACCATCGAGACTGCAGGCACCCGAGGCTGCTGAGAACTCAGCCAGCACCATCAACGCTCACCACCTCCCTCGCCCGCGACTTTCGCGTCCCACAAGCTCACGTAATCACCTTGCTCCAGCAACAGAATGGCCACGAACCATCGGCCAGATGGATCCTGGAGCAGGCCGCCCAAGGCAACGTCGTGAGTGGCTACACGCCGCCGGTGTCGTCACATTCGGTGGGTTGTGGCGCGTCTTCGGCACTACGGAAAAGAACCAGCACCACGGGTGCATCCATGGCACAGACTCCAGCACAGCTAGATGTGCAAGCCGGACGGCCCACGCCCATTGCGTCTCCAGCCCCGCCATCTGACACCAAAACGGAATCATCGCTGTGGAAATCATTGATGCGGGGTCTCCACGGGACCTCCACGTCATCGACAGCACCAGCAACTGCATCAGCAGCACCGGCTCCAGCAAGAGGCCAACACAACCCCCCAATCACGGAGCGTCCATCGATGCCACGTCCTTCGAAGAGCAGCTCCTCTTCCCCATCTCCGACGGCACTGTCGCAGTCTTCCCCACCGGCTCACAAGGTGGTGCCGTTGCTCTCCATCGCTTCAGCCGCCCCATTAGCGGCGCCGGTATCAGCCCCATCAACTCCTGGGGCGATTTCGCTCTCTGCACCAAAGGCAGCACCAAGCATGGTGACGCCAAGCAAGGGCAAGACCACAAGTGCCCCATTGCCTGCCTCTGCACCGAAGCCAGCACAAGCACCACCCGCCTCTGGAACAAAGGCAGCACCAAGCATGGTGACGCCAAGCAAGGGCAAGACCACAAGTGCCCCATTGCCTGCCGCTGCACCGAAGCCAGCACAAGCGTCACTCGCCTCTGGAACACCGAAGTCTATGGAGGCTTCCAAGCGGTCAGCGGCAGCAGCAAAGTCACCACCCCAAGCTGCAACAGCAACAAACTCAGTGCCACTCACGGCGGGCGCTCCTTCCAAGCGAACACCGCAGCAGCCGAAACGCCAAAACAACAAGTCGCGTGCCACCACTCGTACTTCCAAGCTGAAAGACGCGCAAGTGGCAGTTTCAAAGAAAACACGAACCAGCCACCGTGGAGCCCCATGTCCTGAGAAACATGTCACGAAGAAGGCGACCGCAAGTTCGAAGGACTCCAGGTGAGAGAAGTTCTCTCTGCGATTGCGTTCTCTGCTCTAACCTCTGTATCGTGTGCATGCTGCTGAGTACAGAGCGGATTCGGACGCTGCTTCGCTCACAGGCAAAGTTGTGAGGGTGGACATGGACTCGAATGGCTTTGTCTTTGCTGACGTTATTCCCCTGCGCGCGACTGGGACTGAAGCGACAAGAAAGCACCGACACCGAGTGTACAGGAATGCAAAGAACAACAAGCAACTAAAGGGCGTCTTTCGGTACGTCCATCCACGATCCCTTGCAAACCCCACCCACGGCTAACGTAGTTTGTTGATTGCTTCAGCACTGGAACCATAATTCGATACACGACGAAGGTCCGATCTGGCAAGAGGGGGCAACCAATGTACAGCATTGACAACATCCTCGAGGTTGAACGGGAACAACCAATCACCATGCGCCATGTGAACCTGTGCATGAAATTGTGGAAAACGGGAAATGACCATGCCTTCTCCAGCACAGAGTACGCCCTGCATGGATGGTTCGACGTGTTGAAGTTCCTGGGCGAGGAAATACAGTGCGCACTCGAACCACCACAGGAGGTGATCACGGCTGCACGCCGGGTTCTGAAAATTGCTGTGCCCCGGTGTCAAAGCGGAAACCCTAGTGACGTTGCAAGCATGACCGAGTCCATGGCAACAAGTGGTTTTTTTGCACGGGGGTTGCCTGGGCTTGTCAAACTTGCAGCGCCTCGAAGTGCCGAGGCCCGAGCAGTGATTGACGCGCTGAGCTATCTGAAGTGGCACTGTTATCCAGATGATGTACGTGAGCGCTCCCTTTTGTTGCAGCTTTCTGAACTCACCACAACATGTAACATTGCTTGGTGTGTGCAACAGCTTTGGCCTTGCATTGCTGCCATGAACGAACACTGGCACGACGATGCAGCCAAGACGTGCGCTTTCCAAGTGCTCCGCGCACACTCTGAGAGCCCTCGCAACATTCGCCCGGCGAGATCCCTCCGTACCCACCACCACCACTGCGTTGTGGCCGCATGGCATCAGCACCCCCTTGTCCCGCAGCCCAGCGAGCTGCAAATGCCTTTGCACAGCATTCTTGAAACCCTCCCACGGGTGCCGAGGAAGAAACCGTTCCCCAGCTTTGAGGGGTACGCAAAATGTATGTTCATGCTGCTGCGCGCAGATCTGTTTGCTCCTCTCTGCGAAGCCATATCCGACTTGGTGGGCGGGGCTAGCGGTGAACGCGTGTACACGTCTGTGCGATGCGTGGGCGCGTGGTATTGCGGTGCCACAAGCGGTGTCTTTCTCCGCTTCGGCAACGCAAAGCTCAAAGAGTCCCACGCACGATTGCTGAGTGGGAACCTGCTTTGCCTGAGCGCCGACCGCCGCTTTGAGAAAACGATATGGGCCACAGTTGCTCGACGAGAGTGGCTGGACGACGGAGTTGTTGGGGTTCAATTGGTTGTGGACAAGGCAGATCACCGCGACGGAAACATGCACGAAGAGATGCTTCACAGGCTTCTCGACCACTCTGCCCAGCAGGGGCTTTTCTGCGTCGAGAGCCCCGTGTTCTATCCGGCCTACGGGCCTTCACTCGCCCGCCTGCGAGATCTGCACGGGGCAGACACTCCGACAGATGAGACAGAGAATGAAGCCCAGCGCCTTCGATTCCCTCTGGCTCGCGCGGTGTGCACGGAGTGCCACACACGGCCACAGCCACCTGACTACCTCCGGAATGGTGTGACGGTGGATATCGGCTGCATGACACCGTTGAAGACACCGAGGCGCGTTTCCGTGTCAGAGGCCATTCGGTTGCTCCAAGTCCCGGAGGCAACAGTGTTGGATCACTCCCAGGCGAAGGCAGTCCAGCAGGTGCTGAAGAGCAAAGTGGCGGTGATTCAAGGCCCACCCGGCTGTGGGAAGACTTTCACCGGCGCCCGGCTGGTAACGGCGCTCTCGTCGGTCCAAGATGCCGGGGGATCGTCCTCACCACCCATTCTTGTGGTCACATACAAGAACCATGCACTGGACTCTTTCCTGGAGGCCATCACCAAGTTTGAACCGCGGGTAGCAAGAATCGGTGGCGGAATGAAAGACGAGTTCAAGGATGCACTGGGCAAGTACCGGATCTTTGATCTCGGAAAAGAGCATCGCATGAACAGTCCGATGTGGCGGACTGCTTACAGAAGCAGCTGTGATACACTCTTCCAAGATGCCTACTCGCGGCTTCGGTCCGGAGCGAAAAAGGTCACCCAGGCCCTCGTGCCAAGTGTGGAGGTGTTCTTTGACGCAGCGTTTCTGTTGCACCAGCCACTTATCGAGTCTCTTGTTGGCGATGTTCTGCATGCTGGCTGGACAAGTACAACACCAGGTGTGCAACACCCCGACCGATGGATTGCCGCGGAAGTGGTGCAGTACCTGGCTGGTTCCCGACAGTCGGCTGATGCACCGTTGGACCTCATGAAGAGTGTCGCTGCACTCACGGAGATCGTGCTCGGGAACCAATCCGAGACTCGCCGTCTGGAACAGGCGTGCACGCGGCACGGGGCTGGAGCACTGCGCTTGGAACGCGACGAGTACGGAGTCGCTTCCATTAGGCTTGCCGACCTGCAAGGTGTAAAACAAGCCCAAGAACTCACTGCTGCTGTGACGGAGCTGATGGCGGAGTGTTCAAGCCGTGAGGCCTCGTTCAGTGATTTGGTTCGAGAAAGCAACCGAAAGTTGTGGAAGTCCGCGGAAGCTCTCTTTCGCGACTGGTGTCCTTCGGCGAAGCACTTTCAAGGAGCGGGAGCCAAGGGAGGCGGTTCGTGCACTCCACTCCGCTCGCGAAGGGAGCACCAACGCAAAACGCAGAGCAGTACAGAGCAGGACGAGCGGAACATCGAAGACGATGCCGAGAACGCAGTACTATGGATGCCCACCAAGAAAAGTGATACACGAAACAAGCGTGTCACGTGCTTGGAGTTTCATGCTCCTTCCAAGAAGGCGACACTCTCTGGTGATCTTCATCTCTCGAGTCAGGAGCGAGACCTGCTGCTCCACACTCCGGATGTGTGGCGGCTGTCCGCCAGGAAGAAAGTCCAACTGATGCAAGTTCTTGCTGAAAAACTGCTGGCGCAACGAAGGGTCGCGTTTGCAAGGGCAAGCGCAAACGCTGTCACCCAGGCACAAGACGTCGCTAGAATGCGGGAAGAAAAGGTACGAACGCCATGTTGCGTTGCATGGCGGTACAGTATGATGTGTGCATGCTAACGACGATGCGCGTCCGCAATACAACAGCTGGTGAACATGCTCCAACACAAACGCGTGCTTGCCGCCACCGTTGCTGGGGCGTGCAAGTACTCTCGGGTGATCGGGCAACTCAAGATTCGCACTGTTGTTGTGGAAGAGGCAGCGGAAGTGTCAGAGCCCCTGCTTGCAGCAGCACTGCCTTCGACGATCGAGCACCTGGTGTTGATCGGAGACCACCAGCAGCTACGACCAGCACTGGCATGCCATTTGCTCCGTAAGAAAGGGCTGGACGTGTCCATGCCTGAGCGACTCATTCTCACGGGGCATCCCCATGAATCACTCTGCCGCCAAGGTCGGATGCGATCCGAGATTGCGGACATGGTGCGCTGCATCGCGTACCCGCACCTCCAGGACAACCACAGAGCCATTGCAAACAACAAGGTAGTGTTTGACAGGGGTGCTGTGCTGGAGAGAATTGCGCACTCATGTAGTTGTCGTTTCCAGGCACCGACATGTGTTGCCGAGTCGAGGTACTTTTGGAGCCACAACTTCCCGGAACAGCCTGCAGCGGACTCCAAGAGTTGCATGAACACGCAAGAGGGCTGCTTGGTGCGACTCGTTGCCAACTTCTTGCTTCGTGAAGGCTACAAGCAGGACCAAATCACAGTGCTTGCAGCGTACAAAGCGCAGGTGCAGTGCTTGAAGAAGCTCTTCAACAAGCACAACAAAAGCCAGTCCTCCAAGGCCGTCTCCATCCAAACTCGACCACAATCTGTCTCTGGTGGTGCCGGTGTTGGTGCCAGTGCCGGGGCTGGCGCCGGTGCTGGGGCTGGCGCCGGTGCCGGTGTTGGTGCCAGTGCCGGGGCTGGCGCCGGTGCTGGGGCTGGGGCCGGTGCTGGGGCTGGCGCCGGTGCTGGGGCTGGGGCACGGACCACTGCTCGACCGACTGTTGGGCCTGGTGGCTCGAAGCGCAAGTCCAAAGGCACTGCTGATGTATCTTCAGCGAGTGACGTTGCCAGAAACGTTGCCAGTGTTGATGTTGGCGTTCCCCAAGAGCGTTGGCATGAAGACCTCCCCAGCATTCGCGTATGCACCATTGATGAGTTTCAGGGTGATGAAAACGATGTCATTCTTGTGTCTCTTGTCCGTTCAAACAAACGGAACGAAATCGGCTTCTTGAAGGCTCCCAACCGACTTACTGTGGCCGCTTCACGCGCACGCAACGCGGTGTACTTCTTTGGGAGCCGAAACACGTTTGAAAATGCCAGTCCCGACTGGACGCGGTTCATAGGTCACATGGAGACCATGAAGTGCCTGGGCTCCGTCTTTCCTGTTCTGTGTCCTCGACACGGCACAGCAAGTGGCTGGACACTTGCAACAGCCAGCAACAATGACAGCCGCGTTTGTTCTTTCCGCTGTGGCGCCCGGCTCAGGTGTGGGCACAACTGTCAGCTGTGGTGCCACGGCGGAAACCAGCACCAGGACTGCCACGCCCCATGCGAACGAAAACGCAGCTGTGGCCACCCCTGTATGAAGCAGTGCCACGAGCCTTGTGACCGGTTTCCATGCAAGTTCTGCGCCGACGAGCGCAACGACAAACACCGTGCGCTTATGGAGGCCAAACAAAAGGTGATCGAGGAAACACGCAAGCAGGCAGCAGCCGAGGCGCGCAAGATCGCTGTGCGAAAAACCAGTCGCCAAAAGCTTGCCCATGATGACAGCTTGTTCTTGGACATCAAACGACAGGTGGAAACAACCATCAAGCCGGCGCACGATGTGTTCTTGTTTGTAGACGCCGTCTTCGCTCTGTCTAATCCGAAGCTCGAGAAGCGGCAACTCGAGGCCAAGTCCAAAATGGTGAATCCAACAGCGCCGTCGTCGCGGAAATTCCACGGCACGACGCCTCAGCGTGCAAACGCCATTGTGCAGAACGGCTTCAAACTGCCATCGCGAACCAAGCACAATATGTACGGGCGCGGTGTCTACTTTGCAACCAACAGCAGCAAAAGCGCGCAAGAGCGATACACCCAGACACAAAGCGGCAAAGGGGGCGTACTTCTTGTCTGTGACATACTGCTGGGGCACCAGCAGCACGAAACTGGCCCACGACCAGATGTTGACTATCACGCCAAGGGCACGGGCTCTCTCGAGGAAGGGAGGGAGTGGGACTCGGTCTACGCTGTTCCAAACAGTCAAGCTAAACGCGGCTGCATCCATGACGAATATGTCGTGTACGACCCTGCATTGGCGTTGCCCAAGTTCCTTGTCCGCTTCACCAAACTCAGGCCCTCCGGTGTTGGAATCATCCCACGCATCAAGCGTGCTTCAACAGCGCTGATCCGACGGCCAAAAATGTTCCCAAACAATGTGGATCAAGACGAGGACGAGAAAGACTTCAGGGTGGCGGCCCAATTGTACAGGAGTTTTGTTGTTGCTGAGTCAAGCAATGCTGACAAATGCCCGCGCGTGATATGCGTTCAAAGAGTTTCAAACATGGACTTGTTGCAAGAACACGAGGCCATGAAGAAGGAACTTCGGAAAATGGGGGCCACCGAGGACGAGCTCAAACCCATTTGGGTGTTCCATGGGACTCCATTGCCCAACGTCGCCAAGATATGCCAGGAAGGCTTCAAGATTGGGGGCGACAACGGACATGGTGTGGCATGCGGAACGAAGCACGGATATGGTACGTGTCGGTGCTGATTCTCGCAGCACCACCGCAAGAAACTGGGTCAACTTGACGGTATGGAGTGTGCTGTATGCTTGCAGGTGTGTACACAGCGCTCAAACCTGCCACCCCGCTGATATTTGCTCGAGGCTCCAAACGTTTGATTCTGTCAGTTGCCATCCCAGGTGTGCAATCCGCCACGCCGCGTGGTCCCAACGAAACACGCGTGATGCGACGGCGCCACCACTTTTCACCTCGTCCGGACTGGATGGTGTTTTTCAACTCACGGCAGCTTCTTCCTAGGTATGTGCTCCATCTTGAGTAGCTATGGGGAGCATGCTCTCTTGTCGTAGTTGTGACTTGCAGGCACGGAGTCTTCCTAGTGCCATTGCTTGCCACGCTGAACATTAAATGCATTGAACTTCCCGGAAAATGATGTGTTACAACAACCCGAACCTGGCCGGCCACTATTCAAGTGCAACACGCGCCCCAGCAGCAGCAGCAACCGCATCTGGGCAAGCACTAAACGACTCAGGATCACTTTTGTACGTTGATACAATGGAAGAGGTGAGCAATGGGGCCAAGCCAGCCACAACTGGGGGAGCACCACACAAGATACTGAGAGCAGTGACATCAAACCCGTCTCCGCCGCAGTTTGTCACAACACCACCAGCCTCTCGCACGATCACAGCCCCGGCAGCCAAATCCCAAGGGCCACCCACGAGCAGCTCCCAGTACGCATCCACACGACCACAAGCTGCGTGGCACATGTTCACCGCGGCAGACCCTGTCACAGCCACACGTCAGTGTCCAGCAATACAAAGTCGACCCCAGAAGCGCTCCATCCCTACCCGTCATGCGGACCGCGTGGCAATTTGCCATGAATGCACGACGAACACACTCCATGGACACATCCACGAAAGCTTTGTGGCGGCCGGCCCCAATATTATTGACTAGCATCGCCGACTCCAGCGTGACACTGCGCGTCACGTGAATTCGTTCGCCGTTGAGAAAGGCGCCACGGCCAGTTGCGGCAGTGAACAGTTCATCCAGCATGGGAATGTACACAACCCCGACTGACAGTTCTCCGTTGACAGCAAATCCAATGCAAACGCAGCAAAATTGATATCCATGCACGAAGTTGGTGGTGCCGTCCAACGGGTCCACAAGCTGCGTTGTGTTTGCGCACCATCAGCGGGCGACAGCAAGGCGTGAACAGCAGCAAGTTGCGTACCCATGTTGGTTCGTTTGTGAGAGGTTCCTTAGCACTTGACTCCTCCGCGATGAACTTATGGTGCTGCAATCAAACACATCAACCGATGAGCATGACCACAACAGAACCAGATTCGAGCAACGCAAACGAACAGGAAACTTAGCCTTCAACAGCTTCAGAATTGCCTCTTCAGAAGCCTGGTTACACACATATCATATCAGTACACGAGAAGGACAAAACTCTTCCAACAAGAGGCATACGTGGTCAACAGAGGTCACCATGTCCACCCCCTTCTTGCTCTTCACATCGAAGTCACCCTTCCTTCCAAACGACTCCTTAATGATCCCGCCAGCCACGCGTGCAGCCTCAGTTGCGGCTGCAAGCACCTCCTCAATATCCACTTTTGTTTCTGTGTCTGCCATTGTGAGCAAAATGAAAAGTGACAACGCCCGCAGATTGCGCCGAGACTGTCTGACACAAGCGCACAGAATCTGCGGTGCCTGGTGCGCAAAACTCCGAAGTGACACATAACCGTGGTGAAGTAACAAACGGCGAAGCGCTGGATGGTACATGCCAAGTTCGCATTACGTACAGTGTATCGTCAACATGCTTGCAGAACGTCGAAAAGTGTACACACACGCAACACGGGAAGCTTCATATGAATGTGGGCGACTGACTCGAAGTTGTGTGTGTGACACCTTCAAAGTTGACACACCTTCAAAGTTTACAAGCCTTCAAAGTTCGACCGTGATCCAGGCGCGTCCAGTACAGCGGAGTCCGCGCTGAGCGGACAGCCAAGTTCGAAGCTTGCAGAAAGCTGTGCAGGATGACAGGAAGCAAATGGTGTGAACTAAGATCAAAGAGCGTGCAATGTGACCAAGTTTGAAGCGTAGGAAGTGCAGGATGACAGGTTGGGAACTTGCACTGTGTTGCAAGCAGCGATAGGAATCAGAAGTTTTGACTCGCGCAGCGCCCCGAGTGTGAGTGGGTTTCAGCCTGGAGTTCGTAGAATTTCATGTAGTGCAGTCTTGTCAAGTGCATGTTACCTGGTGTCATGTCGTTCGATATTGATAAGCAACAATGAGAATGGTGCGGTGAGTGTGTGTGAGACACAGGTGTGACTCACCAGCGAAGGAATACACGTACTCGAAACCCCGAAAGAGAGGATGGGGTTTTCATGATGACATCCTTCATGATGACGTCCTCCATGGCAAGGGACTCGCACGGCGGCCCGAGTGTAGTGGGTTTCAAGTGAAACTTTGAACCTGGAGTTGGTAGAGTTTTATGCTGACTCCTGTGCTGCCTGGTGTCATGTCGTTTGTATTGAGAAGCAACAATGAGAATGGTGCGGTGAGTGTGTGTGAATCACACTATGTAACGCACCAGCGAAGAACTACTCGAAACCCCGAAAGAGAGGACAGGGTTTGCATGATGACATCCACAATGCATGCTGCGTGGCATGGGGTGCATGTGGTCTCCATGTTGTGCAATGTTCCGGGCCGAACTGCCGGCGGCCGGGCCAATCAGTTTATGACAACGTTGATGCATCAATGTAGGAACTGTCGTTACATGGATGCTTTAAGGAGGGCAGAAACTCTGCCGCAGAACACATGACGACACAGCCGGGCTGTGAGCCCTGCCAAGATAGCACCCCTGCTGTCACCAGAAGGAGGTACAGTATGCACAACGGCATGTACATGTGATGCTGTTTTTCATGACTCATGTACCAGTGCCGCAGGTCCCGCAAACGTGCCTGCATCAATCACTGGTTGGGTGCCTTCGTTCTGTTTTCAAGATCCAGATGCAATGCAAAGTTGGTTGTTGATAGGTGTTGTCAACACCGTGTTGACACTGTACCAACTTGACACAACTACATGAGTCATGAGTCACTGACTCATGACACGGTGTCAGTGACTCATGACACGGTACAGCAATGGTACCATTCTCAAATCTCCGAATTCTGGCCCGTGACCAGCAAACAACTTCAGCTGCACTTGGGAGTTGTCTTCGATGCCAGGATTTGTACCTTTTCCTCATCGTTGTGCAACTGTCAGAAGAAAATCTGACTGTGGCAAAGCACGTTGTCCGGTCCTGTGCTGTCCGACCCATTAAGCGAACTCGTGGCGCCGGTGACTCCCTCTACATGCCTGGTGACCAGGCCCTGGTCACGTCTCATGCAACACATTGTTGTGACCTGTGACAAGTGTTCCTTCTGCGTTTTGGAGCTGGTGGGTCAACAAAAAGAAAAAAAAAAACATGACGACACCAGCAGGACTCGAACC
>Ga0213833_1002175_pt1 | contig 12989 bp, 17 predicted proteins | sample SWATP21_FD_160575 | JGI IMG/M metagenome (GOLD analysis project Ga0213833, IMG submission 160575) | Coastal seawater microbial communities from Marineland, Florida, United States - SWA TP2 #1 | ecosystem: Environmental > Aquatic > Marine > Coastal | place: USA: Florida | collected 2016-08-14
GGGGGGGGCACCGGAAAGAACGGACCGGAAAGAACGGACACGTCACGTCAGACGCGGGACCAAAAAAAACGACACCACACCTCGCTGGAACACAGTCTGGCCCCATGCACATGCACCGGCACGAGCAGCCACACTCCGCGGCAACAACACAACACATACAACACACACACACGTACGTAGTGCAGGTTGGAGCAGATACCAGACATGTACGTCGTGCGCTCGAACAGACGCTTGCGCTCGAACTCCCACCGGTGGTCCGTGCCGCTTTGTTCGATCTTCAGGCGCACGTCGCGGTACGTCTCTTGCCAGTGGTCCAGCACGCGCTTGGCCTGCTGGATGGTGGCCAGGGCCGTGGCAGGCTCCTGCTTCAACAGCGTGTGCACATCCACCTTCACCGCCACCTTGTCGGCGATTTCGTCGGCGATGCGCGACATCAGCGACACCATGCGCTCGTCGGTGTTGTAGTGGCGCGAAATGATCCACACCATGCGCAGGGCGTTCATCATGCTGGGCAGCGTGTCCTCGATGGTGGTGAGGTTGCCGCCGGCGATGTTCTTGAAGTGGCGCTCCAGCGTGGTCAGGAACTTGACGTTGTCCTTCGCCTCGGCGTACAGCTTGCCAAGCTCGTTCACCTGGAAGGCAAAGTTGGGCAGGCCGCTGCTCTCCGCCATCTTCAACACCTTCAGCATGCTCTTGACCTTGGGCATGTGGATCTGCTCGTGCACCGTGGACAGGATGGCGTTGCGCTGGCGCCAGAACTCGATCTCCGCCAACGGCCCGTTGCTGTCGGGCTCCTTGCGGCTCTCCTGCTCCACCACAGACGTGATGGCGTTCGTCCAGTCCGCCAGCGCCGCTTCCAGTTGCGTCACCACCTCGTACCGCTCCACGGCCTGCTCCGGGTGCTCGATCCCCGGCACGTCGGGGATGGTGAGGTGCACCTCGCCGCTCACCTGCTGCAGGGCCTGCGAGATCTGTGACGAAAAGCGGTGCAGCGAGGAGCGGAACTCCGTGCGGACGCTGTCGGCGACGGGCAGCAGCGGTACCTCGGCGGCGGGTGCCATGTTGTCCAGGTCCACGCCGCCCATCACGGTGGCGCCGGCGCCGGCACCGGCACCGGCACCCACGCCTGCGCCCGCACCCACGCCCAGCACCACGGACATGTGGTCGCCCGCCACGGACCGTGCGGCGACGGACATGGCGCGGCCAGGGCTGCCGGGCGGGGCCGAGATGCGGATGTTGGCGTTGGCTGGCGACGCGACGGAGTCGGTGTCGCCCACTGTGTACCCGCCTGCGCCCATGACGGGCGTCACGATGTGCCCCAGCTGCGGGTCGAGCAGCGGGGTGAAGACGTCCTGCACCGCGTACTCCAGGTTGCGCAGTGAGTCGCCCAGCACCATGCCGAACTCGCATGCGTCGGGCATGACATCCTCGACGTTGCTCGACGACACCTGGCCGTCAACGCACTTGAGGAAGTACACGGCCGCCGCCTCCGCCACTTCCACCGGAAGACGATCAAGGCAGGCCTGCACCACGGGGACAATTTGTGTGGTGTACGTGACTTCCATCTCCGACAGGAACTCGGGCTCCTCGGGCTCAGGCGCTGCTGGTGGGGGTGTGCCATCGGGAGGTGCGGCTTCACCGTCACCGTTGTCGGCGGCGGCACCACCCTCGCCCTCGGCGCCCTCCTTCTCCTTGCCCTCCTTCTCCTCCATCGTCATCGCGGCATCACCTTCTGTGTTGTCGTCAGTGGCGGCGGCGGGCGGCGGCTTGGGCTTGTACTTGGGGTTGGGCACCTGCTTCAGCGTGCGTTGCTCTGTCTTTTCCTCCACGTTCACGGCGTACACGAAGAGCGACGTGCCCTTGGGTGCTTTGCCAAGGAACTCGTCGATCGCAGCGCCGTTGCAACGGGCCTGGCTGCGATCTCCAGCCATCGCCTTCCAGCGCTCCGCCGGGCAGTCGATGTAGAAACCCATCGTTTCGCGCATCCATTCCACGCGAAGGTCAGTCATGGTAACGGAGCCGCTACCGGCTGTCACCCCTCCTGACCTCAGGCGTACCCTTGGTGCCTACGAGCACGCGGAGACACCCTGCGTTCTCAATCAATTGTGGTGGGGCTTGGGGGGCGGGGAGCCAAGCCCAAGGTTGCACCAACTTGGTGTTGTTTGCTGGCCAACCAGCGAAACCCTCCGCAACGAACAAAAACAACAACCAACATTCAAAGAAGTGTGTTGATTTGGCGTGACGTTTACGCGGAGACTTCTCCGCCAACCCCCCCGCCCCTTTCTTTCGTTTTGTGCCATGGCAGCTAACGAGCCGCGTTCCTGACTGCCTCTGTGCGCGCGAGCACGGCGTACGAGTTGGCTTTGTGTTTGGGAACAAAACGGAAGGACTCTGGGACCGGGCCCAGCAGCATCTCTGAGATCTTGATCCAGTCGACGGCCTGCGGCAGCACCACCAACCCCGGTCAGACAAGGAAAGAGTCCGTCCAGCGCGCACTTGGCAACCGCTTGTACCAAATGGCTGTTCATGAGAGTTTCCAGGTCGTCGCGCCCACGCTGCAGCACCACAGTATGAACGAAAACGGTGAACCACGCGCCCAGACGGAAGGCTATGCCACGCAACAACCCCACTCGTACGTATGCTGGGGGGCGCTCGGAAATGGTCTGAGGGCGCTCCAACAACCCAACCGGAATGTACCTGTACCACATCGTCGTCAACACCGCAAAACACCCAACACAAGCACGTTTGTAGCTTTGGTGGACGGACCCAACCGTTGCATTCCAACTCACCGATGGAGGAATGACAGCCACTCCAGCAAGAAGCGGCGCGTTGTGTTCACACCTAGCGCATCGCTTCCCCAGTGCTCCAGACCGTACTTAACGAACGTCTGCAGCATTTCAAAGCGTTCTTTTGACGAGATATCCCACACACGTTGCTCCTTGATCTCAGTGCACAGCCAAGGCTGCAGGAAACCAAAACCATGGGAGTGAGGGGCTTCGCACATTGCAGAAGCAAAGCGCACACCTGCTCCTCACCTTGATCAGTGCACCACGTCCAATCATACAAGTCGCCACGCCATGCGTATTGATGTGATCGTAAAACTCTTGTGAGGACATCACGTCACCATTGCCAATGACCTGAGTGCAGAGAAGCACGAGGCGCCAGAAGCACGTATCACATCGAAGGCCTTCATTCACACGCACACACGGGCACAGCAACATGCGTACCGGCAGAGCCGGCGCTTCATTTCCTTCTGCGTCGTACACAACATCACGCCCGGCTTCGACACACTTGTTAATGTACTCCCAATCAGCGGTTTTCGTGTAGCGTTGGTGCTGTGTGCGGCCGTGAACCTGTCTCATGCATCAAGCAGCAAACACAAACCACAAAAAGCTGCGGTCACACTTCCTTCGAGTGGGGTTGTTCGCAACACAACATGATCAACGCACCGCAATCGCGCTGACACCACCAGTCGTTCGTGCGTTGTGAATCAATTTGGTGGCGATTGGGTGTTTCCATGACTGGCCCACACGCATTTTCAACGTGAACTCGGCGGTTTCAAGGACCCGGGTGCATTCTTTGATGATGCCCTGCCGCCAGTGGCAACAGAGCGTGAGGTGGCGCACACAAAACAACAACAGCCACCCGTCTCCAACACAGCACATGTCACCAAGAGGTGACGTCCCTACCTGCATGCGATTAGCACGTCGCATCAGACCAGCACCCATGCCGAACTTGCACACGTTGTCCAAGGGGCACCCCATGTTCAGGTCCACAAAGTCGACTTGCGTCTGGCAGCAACCACAAGCACCCGAGGCGTCAGAATGCACGGCGAGGGGTCAAGCGAACAGCGCCGGGACACACTGCGCACATGGTCACTGATGATCTCGCACACTCGCGCGGAAGCGTCCGGGAAACACCCAGCAATCTGCACGCCAAACACATCTTCACACGGATGCCGCTTCAGGAGTGACAGCTCCGACGTGCTTCTGCTCCCACCCCACGCGCGTCGAATCAAAAGAACAACCACCACACATCAGCACATGGAACATCCCGCCACGCACGCGCGCGCACACACACGCATCACGCAACAAACCCTTGCAGAATCGAACGTGTCATGGCCATCTCGCCCACCGTGATGTCAGCACCAAAGTCCTTACAAATGCGGCGAAAGGGCAGGTTGCCCACGGTTGTGAGGGGAGCAATGTAAACCTGACAGCCATCGCGGCATGACACACGCGTGAGCATGCACAACTGAAACACACAACCCTTGATACGACATATGCTGCGCCTCTGCGCCAACATACAGCATGCGCACCTTGTTCGTGAAGTCAACCTTCTTCCGCTCCACACTCCTCATGGGCACATCGTCACCCGTAGGGGCAACATCGTTGACAGAGGCTGGCACGTCCGCTGACACCCCGCTGCCAGTGGCCGTGTCAGTTGTCGGAGTCACACTCGCAGCAGGGGTTACGGCGCCGGTGCTAGCACCGGCGCCAGCACCGGCACCAGCACCGGCACCGGTGCTCGCATCTGTGGCAGCGTCGGCTTTGGTAGCATCCTCGTTGGACTTGGCGTCGGCACCGTCATCACGGTTCCGCTTCTTCCCACGACCCCGGCGTCCCTTTTTGCCTTTGCCTTTCCACATTGGGGCACGGGCAAAGGCGTAGCGGTTACGTTTCAGCTGAAAGACGACGTCCGGGTGCAGGCGATTCAGTTCGACAGGCATCTCGGTGCGTTCCTCGGGCGGTTTGGAGATCACTTCAGGAACCTCCTGCATCAATGCAGCACACACCCACACCCATCACATCACAGTGGAAGCCGAGGTGCAGCGTCAGGGCTTGAGATCTTGGGCATGAAACCCCGCGTCCGCGTGCTGCGTGCGGACGAACCCGGTTGATATGGCTGTCACCCCAGCGGCAGTTGAACCCGTACTTGCAGTAGCCGTACGTGTCAAATAGGTGGCACCTTGGGCCTGAAACACAAAACGAGAAACCAGGACCACAAGCGTCGCGATAAGCGATGTGCAGCCGTACAACTAACTGTGGTGTTGTGAGCTGGTGGGGCTCGTACCAATGTCTGGTTTCTTCGCGGCCAGGAACTCCTTCACATCGTGGTACGCCGCCCGACAGCGATCTCCACGGGGGCACACCCCGTTGGGATCATCCACAAGAACGCGACACAGCTGGTGGACCTTGGCAATGACACCTGGCGCAACGGGATCAGAGTTATGTGAACGTCACATGTTGCGACAGATGCACACCTCAAAAACGCACCACGATCCCGCTTTGTTCGCTTGTAGCTGCCCTTCCCAACATTCTTCTCGCCTTCAGCAGCGATGGAGCGCGCTGCAGACATCACACGGTGAACAGTCTCGCCCAGGAAGCACAACTGAGGGGTCTACATGGCCCCGTACCTCGGAGTTGTGCCACTTCGTCTTGGGTCAAGACGAACCTGTCCAAGGAATCGGCACCACAACCACCACACGCGACGGCAATACTTTACGCCATCACCTCATACCAATGGATGGTGCTCGCGACCCCCCATCACACGTACTCCAGCTTCACGCATGCATCTCCGTCAGACACCAACTTGGCCGAGCCGTCATGCACACGAGAGGAGGCACCGCCGGCTTCCGCCGCTGCGGCAGCTGCCACGCTCTCAGCTACACGCTCCTCTTCACCACCCACATCCGTCGTCTTGTCCGTTGTTGGAGGCGGTGCACTGTCCGCGGCCACTGCGGTGTTGGCCTCCATGCTGTTGAGAACGGAAGAGCTTGCTTCCAACACACCAGCAGCGCCAGATCGGATGCCGGCGCCAAACAACCTGACTAATTTGCAAAAGTACTCTTGACTCAAACGCTGCAAGTGTCAGTACATGTGCAGTCCACCGTCGTGTCAGCACTGCTTCCTGTCCTGGCTCGGTTTTTGTCGGGCGGTGCTGTGTGGATTTTCTACCTGGACACAAGAGCAACTGTGTGTAGTTCCCTTGCGTGGCGTGCGTCGTGCTAGGCGTGTGTCTTCCCCTGTGGTGGCCCCATTGCGCAACGGAAAGCGCACAACCTGTTGTAACGCACAAGCAGACGTCATGGCGGCCCCCGTGACGCTTCCCTGTTTGTTCTCGTCCTCCCGTACCATCCACGGCAATGCTTTCGACATTCGTATCCTTCTTCGGAGCCCAGATGTGGTGATGGTCACTGCAGAATCTGCCACGACGTTCGAGAGCTGCCGTGTGCCCGTCGGAGTCCCGACCATCCCCACTCTCCTCTCCACAGACGGGGACGTCAAGCAACTGCTTGCCGCTGCCACCAAGCCTCGTGCTACAGAAGGCGTCACTCCTTCCTCTGACGCCAACACTGCCCTGTTCAACTCCCTGCTGGACGTCCTGGACTTGCCCGCTCGGCTGTCTCCGGTGTTGCCCATCGGGACCGCCACTGCTGCTGCGCCGCCACCCGTGCCACCTTCGACTGCTGCAGCACCATCGGTTCCTCAGGTGCCTCCTGCTAGTACTTCACAGGCCGTGGGTGCCGATGCTGAAGCCGAAGCCGATGCTGATGCCGATGCCGCTGCCGATGCGGATGCGGTTGCCGATGCGGATGCGGTTGCCGATGCGGATGCCGCTGCCGATGCGGATGCGGATGCGGATGCCGCTGCCGATGCGGATGCGGATGCGGATGAAGCGAGTGGAGGCGGTCCGTCAGCTTCGCTTGCGAGTGCTGGCAAAAAGAAGCGACGGCGACGCAAGAAAAAGAAGAAGCGCGGGCAAAAGACAGCCGGTGCCGCCGACGTGGTGCCGCCGTCTGCGGCGGACGCTGCTGCTGCGACTGTTCAAGTGGTGAGCGCGGCGCGTCCAGCAGTGACAGTGTCGCCGAAGAAGCGCCCACGAAACATCTTTCGCCAAGCACGCGTTGTGTTGGGTGCGTGTTCTGGGGATTGCCGACGTGGCGGTGGCTGTGTATTGTGTTGTTGAGCTGACATGCCTTGTCTTGTCGTCGTGTGTCACGGTTCGTGCAGGCAAGCGGTACATGGTGACTGCAAAGTGTGTGCGGCGTGAAGGGCAACTGTTTGTCTCGGTGCGTTGTGGGCTTGTGTGCTTTTTTTCTGTTGTGGGTGTGGTTGTGGTGTTTGAGCCGGGGGCAAGCAGTTCGGCTGACACCTGTTTCTTCGGTGTCGTGTCCATGCCAGGTGTGTGCGTACGACGTGTCCACCTGTTCACAACTCAAGGAGCAGTTGAGCATGGACGAGGTGGCTTCCGTGATCACCGCACACAACTTGAGCGAGGAAGAGGTGCCAGAAATGCTCATGGCATCCACAGTGGTCTCCTCCAGTGTCGCGGCCGCAACAGCACCAAAGCAAGACCAGGCGCCGCCGTCAACGTCTGCGTCTATGTCTACCCCTGCACGCAACGTGTTCTACACCGCTCTCATCGACCTTGCGGTGCGCACCAAGAAAGCCACGTTTGCAGTTGGACTGTCCGCCGACACCGTGGCCGCCGCCGAGAAAGCGCGTGAGGAGGGAAACACAGCGTTCCTCGCCCGCGACCTCCACACCGCTCTGAGCTGCTACGCTCGCGCCGTGACGCTGTCCCCGTTCAACCTCATTTACCGCCTGAACCGGGCGGCCTGCCTCCTGGAACTGGGCAAGTCAAAAGACGCCATCACGGTGTGCAAGCGCATCGTGACGGCCGCACGGGGCCTGGGTGCGGCGTCGAGGCGCTCACGGAAGCAAGCTGGCAGCGCGGCGCCGGCGCCGGCGGGTGTCAATGCGAACGCGGCCGACGACAAGACGCTGGAAGAGGCGAAGGAGGACGTGCACACCGACGGGTTTGGGCACAAGATGGTGATTGCGAAGGCGTATGCGCGCATTGGCACGGCCCACTACCGCCAAAGGAAGTTCGCCTTGGCCATGAACTCCTTCACGCTGTCCTTGCGCGCCGACAGCACCAGTGACACGGTGCGGAGGAAGCTCAAGCACTGTGTGAGCGCCCTGCAGCCCAATCCGCACGCGTCCAATCAACCGGGTGCTCCCCAGCCACCCGACATTGAGGACGTCGTGTCTCGCCACGAAGTTGTGGGGCTGCGCACGAAGTTTAAGTTTGAGTGCACTGGTTGTGGTGAGTGTTGCCGCAACGTCGACCACATCTTCATCAGTCCCGCCGACATTTTCCGCATGAGCCGGGCGCCGAACGCGAAGGTATGACTTTATGAGTTTGCACACAGTTGGTGTGCGTGGGGAATCGGTGTTGGCAAGTGATGTGTAGCTGACTGCATTGATTTCACTTGTGCCTGGTGCGAAATGCGCTCGTGTGCAGGTGAAGAACGTGAGAAACTCCACCACCTTGCGACGCGTGTTCAAGGACGCTTTCAAGTTCACCACCAAAGAACATGTTCCCGTGCGTCTGTTTTTTTTTTGTTTCTTTTTGTTTTGTTCTGGTTTTGGGGGCTGCCTGGCCTCTGCATGCTGCAGTCGTATGACACTTCGTCTCTGCCCCCGTCTGTGTGTTTGCTCGACATGCAGCTGTGTGAGCTTCGTCCGGGCAAGTCATCCACCGGGGCGTGTCACTTTTCGTTCCCGTTGTTCAAGAGTCAACAAGACGACCACGTACGTTTTGGCTGCTGTGGTCCTAGCACATGATGGTGTTGCGTGTTTGTTTACTTGTTTGTTTGTTGTGTTTTTGTGGCTGGGGATTTGTTCCAGTTGCTCAGCTACGAGGAAGTGCAAAAGAAAGACCTGAAAGTCTACAAACCCGTCGAACCGTGGGAGTACAACCTCACTCCCGAAGAGGAAGAAGAGGCCCTGCGTGGCGTGGAGGAGGGCGAGGATGGCTCCGAGCCAGAAGGTAGTGATGCGGACAGCAACAGCAGCGACGATGGTGAAGCAGCTGGCGCCGGCGAATCCAAGGGCAGCGTGGATGGTGGCGATAGTCAAGAGGACGGTGTGGACTCAGACGAGCTGCGCGCTCAGGTACGTGTGGCGTTTGCATCCTCCCCGATGCGCAACGTGAGCTTGCATTTGAGTCCGTCCTTTTCTCACTCACTCTTTGTTCTCTGTCCGTGTGCTTGTCTCTCACGCATGCGCAACAGACAGAGCCAGAGGCAGTGATGAACAGCTACAAGCGGCAGGCATTGGGTTGCATGTTTGGCATGAACCACATGCCCAGTATGTGTTCCACGTACCCCATGGCACGAGAGTTGTCTTGGGCAGACTTTTGGCATGAGTACCCTGTGCGTGGTGGATCCATGCATGTGGTTGCTTGGTTGGTGGGGTGTCTTACCACTGGTATGGTGCACCTTGTGTTGGTGGCAGTCATCACACGGTCATGTCTCAGGCAAGGCCTCTCGCACACCGAGCTCCAGTGCTTGTGCTGGCGCTGGCGCTGGCGCTGGTGCAGGAGCTGAAGCTGGCGTGGAAACGCCCGCAACATCGGCTGCGAGTGAAGATGCCGTCAAGCTACCCGCTTGGATGGAAGACGAGCAGTTCGTCATTGTCAAGACCGACGCATGCGAAGGGTTCTACGAGGTTTGTGCCGCCTTGGGAATGCTGCGGTATCTTCTTCTTGTGTCCCTTTCGTGCGACACGTCATCACGCACGATGCCTTTGTGTGTTGGGTTGCGCTCATCAGGATGGGGTGGACCGCACTGATGCTTATGGACAGAGCTCGTCTGTCGCGGCTTCGCAGACTGTGGCTGAGTTTGTTGATCGTAACCAAATCATGGACAAGTGGGCTGCACACGACTGGTTTGTGCGCCTCACTGGCCGTGTCATGCGCTCGGGACTTGGAAAGCAGTGTGCTGAGCGCGGAAACGACATGCGCCACGCTTTCATCCAGGTGTGTCACGTTTGTGTTTGTGTGCGTGTGGATGGCCGCCCCACCTCACCCGAAACTTGGCAACGGCCATCTCCACCAGGCTCTTGGGCGTGTGTTCTACGACTTCGATGCGCTTCGCCCCGCTCGTAAGGACCCTATTCGCTCCTGGGACCGTGCGAAGATCGTCATCGAGGCGGCCACGGCGACTGTCCTGGCCGTCACGCGGGATTTCCTGCAGCAGCACGCCGTCGCATTGTTGTCGGCACCGGCAGGCGCCAGTGTGCCAGCAGCAGAGGCTGCCGGTGACGCGGAACAGCAGCCAGGTGCGGTCGGGGGTGACGGGGCCAGTGACGTGCCACCGCCCCTGGAACCCGTACCCAATGCCGCCCGCGCGCCAGTTGCACCGGAGGCTGTGCTCTCACGCGAGGTGGTTGAGAAGTATGTGACCCAGCTGCGCCAACGTGGCCTGTAGTGGGTAGGAATGGGTGTGAGTTTTGTGTGTGGAGTGGGCGGGAGCTGGGCGATGTGGTGTTGGATTCGGAACATCAGCCAAGCTAGTTAGTTACAAAGAGCGCGCGTTTCCACAACACGCTTCCAAAAGACCTTGTGGCGCGTCGCAAGAGGTGAAACCGGAAAGGTTCATATTCGCGCAAACAGCCAACTCAAAAAAGAGTGCCGTTCGTTCATGCTGCCGGGGCTTGCTTGGCCAGCTGGATCACGTGCCGGTACAGTTTCTTGATCAAGTCGACGCGCCGCGTGTCCACCTCGGCGATGCAGGTTTCCAGCCGTTGACACAGCTCCTCAAGCGTCAGATCTTGCACCTCTTCCGACGTCAGTGGGGCGCGTGGCGTTGTCAAAGACGGGTCCGACAGGATGAGTTGCACCTGCTGCGCAGCCGTAGCCGCGGAGGATGCACCGCCTCCGCCGTCTGAGACGGAGGTGACATCAGGAAGCGCGAGTGGCTTGACGCCAGACGCCTTTTTGGGGGATTGAAGGTCTTCGAAGTCATCTTCGTAGTCGTCGCTGTACTCATCCTCCTCATCCTCCTCGTCACCTTCACCACCGCCGTCACCGCCTGAGTTCCCCAGCTTCTCAGAACCACCTTCAACCGCAGCGTCAACAGCGCTGCCAGTCCCTGCGCTAGCGTCGGCACCGGCACCAGCACCAACACCAGCACCAGCACCAGCACCAGCACCAGCACCAGCACCAGCACCAACACCAGCACCAGCACCAGCACCGGCACCAGAGGCGTCTGGGGTGGAGGCTTCAACAGGCTTCAGCTGTGTGTTGAAGCTGCTGACCACGCGCTCGTAAATGCGGATGATCGTAGCACGCAACAAGTTCTCTTTGCGCTTCTTTTGGATGGCATCCACTCCAGAGCCAGCGGCGGCAGCGGCATTGTCGGCTCCTGATACGGTCCGTGTCACCACAAGGAGCACAAAAAGTTTAAACGCGAACTCTCACTGCCGGCACAGCAACAACGTGGCACTCAGCACACACAACGAAAGTAACCGCACCGTGTCCTTTCAGAGCCAGCTGCTGCCAGTTCAGCGTTGCAGCTTTCGCCGACTCTAGCTCGCTTTGAAGGTCAAACACCTCGTCCAACTTGTCATTGAGCCGGTCACTCAGTTCCACGTAGCCCTGCTGGATGCGCTCAAGCTCACCACTCTTGTTCTGCCCACACGCCAGTGTCCCCATCACCAGCATCGTCATTGCGCCATCGCAACGCCACACAACCACAGGCAAGGTGTGGCCACACACCAACACAACACCCCAGGACACCAGGCCCCCCGCACCTCCAACTCAAGAAAGTACTCTTCTTCTTTCGACCGCGCCAAATCGCGCTCTTCGGTGAGGACATCCACCATGCGGGCCAAGTCATCCTTCGCTGTGGTCGCGTCCTTCAAGCTTGTGTCCAACGCAGTACGCGCGTCGGTCTGCAGCATGCGTTCATCTGCGTGACTACCTGCACTGGTGCAGTGGCAAACACACGCGTGCAAAACCTTGCACAAACAAACCACCACCGCACCTCTTGTTGCAACTGCGCTTTCAATTCCTCGACCTTTTGGCGCAATTCCTCCATCTGTGTCCCAGCTCGTCCCCCAGTCGCTTCCGCCTTCAAGACCTTTCCACGCAGCTCCACCATTTGGCCCTCCAGCTCGGCTGCCCGAGCAGCCTGTGTTTCACCGACACACGACCGACACATGACCGACACACGACATCAGCAACCGTGCTCACCGACGCCACACAACCGTACACGCACACACACACACACACACAAACACAAACACCGAGCCCGCCTACCTCTGCAGTCACAAGACGTTGCTGCTCGTCAACAGCGGCCATCGATTGCTCCAGCTTCTGGCGCAGCTCCGCAGCCTCAGCCTCCATGCCAGCCACACGGGCCACCGCAGCGGCTTCCGCCTGGGCCGCAGCAGATTGGGCCGACTCGGCAGCAGCCCGAGCCCGGTCCACTTCCGTGACGCGGGCTTGCAGTGTGGCCACCTCGGCAGTGAGCGCCTCGGCCTTGGTCGTGAGGCTGGCCGCCTTGTCGTCGGCGGTGGCCGCACGTCGCGCTTCCATGTCCGCCCGCTCCGTGGCGGTGCGTTGACCGTCCGCAGCCGCTGCGGCTTCCGCGCGGGCGGCTTCCACCTGCCCCATCAGTTCCTCCACGCGTTTGCCCTTGTCGGTCAGCTCTGCCCGCAACGCCGCCAAGGACGCAGCACCCGCATCCGCCTGCCGGGGTCATCAACGGCGTCATCAAGAAGCAAGGCAGGGTGAGCGCAGGGTACAACGCGGTGCGGAGGTGGTAGTCAGGCAATGGGCGCGCTTTTGCGCAATGTACGGCACAGGGAGGTGGAACAACGTTTTCTTCACACAACAACACCAGCACACGAGGCACTCACCGCGGACGATGTGGACTCCAGTGTCTTGGCAAGTTGGGCTCGCGCCTTATTGGCTGCCGCCTCCCGCGCCATCGCACGCTCCAGTCTGGCCTGTGTCGCTGCAACCTGCTGTTCAACGCCACCGAGCTTGCCCGCCAAGCTGGAGGCTTCCGCCTTGGCCGCCTCCACTTCCGTCGCTCGACGTTGTTGCTCGTCTGCCAACTCCTTCTCTGTTGCCTCAAGCTTCTTGACCGCGTTGCCCAGGTACCTGTGGTTGGGAGCATAAGTGCGATGGGG
>Ga0213833_1002178_pt1 | contig 12977 bp, 9 predicted proteins | sample SWATP21_FD_160575 | JGI IMG/M metagenome (GOLD analysis project Ga0213833, IMG submission 160575) | Coastal seawater microbial communities from Marineland, Florida, United States - SWA TP2 #1 | ecosystem: Environmental > Aquatic > Marine > Coastal | place: USA: Florida | collected 2016-08-14
GATGCGACACGTGGCCACGTCTGTGTGTGTATGTGTATGTGTATGTGTGTGTGTGTGTGTGTGTGTGTGCGTCGAACAGACGTTACTTGTCGCGGGTCCAGTGGTATCGCATCTTCAGCCAGTAGGCCTCGTGGAAGATGTCCTTCCCATTCTAGACCCCGTGTATGTTGATGTGTTTGGTCTGCAACAAGTACGTGGCCGTATCGTGGCGTGTGCGTCGTAGTGCAAGCTGACAAGGGTTTGGGATTCTGCAGGCTTCAGCGAAAGGGCAAGAACAAACAAATCAAGCATCGAAACCGCCCGGCTCTGGCCATGACAATGACGCCTTGAGGCAGGAAGTTGAAGGCATGTATCAGCAGGTACGTGGGTTAATTTGCTTAGAGTCGCTCGCCTGCAGCTCGTAGCAAACTCATCATTCTCGACTCCGCCAATACCCGCAGCTGTGTCCGTCAATCTTCCGTGTCTTGGCGGAACTCTGCGACTTGCGAGGAGAAGAAGCAAGACCTCTCCACAACCTGTGGCGTCCAGGCCTTGACGCTCCACAAGCAGACGGTTCCGTGTCCCGTGGCGGGGCTGGTGTCAGCGCTGGCGCTGGCGCTGGCGCTGGTGCGGGTGCCGGTGCCGGTGCTGGCGTTGGAGCTGGTGCTGGTGCTGGAGCTGGCGCTGGCGCTGGATCTGCCATGTCTCGTCCACATGGAAGGCCTCATCGAGCCACTCGGCCCACACACACGCACAGTGCGCTGCACACGGTGTCTGCCTACGCCCCCGAGGATGCCTGTGGCGTCGTTGGTCGCCTGGTTGAGCCCCCGATGCCCGCTCCAGAGCTGGTGCTAACCGGGTTCGGACGACTTGCGCACGGTGCCGGACCCTTGAGTGTCGCTGATGTGCGTGCGGGTTGGCGCGTGGTGGTGTGGGCGTGTTGGCAAGTGCTGCCCGTTTCGCAAGATTGTGACAACGGGCATGGCTTGGTGCGACAGGTTCGAGCCATGTTGGTTGACGACGCAGTGTCCACCTTTGGGTCGGTGAGTCCAGCGTTCATGCCTGGTGACCAAGCTCGTCCTGCGGGTTGGCTGGTGGAGAGTCGCGAGGAGATTGGCTGGCCGTTGAACCCACCCCTTCCTGACGCCCGTGCTGCAGGTTGCTACAACATGCAGTACAACGTGCTCCAGCTGCTGAATATGCATGAAGCTGTTCTCGGCATGAGTGTCGACCTCTCCATCCTTCTTTCGCAGGCAGGTCACGCGTGGGAATGTGTCAACGCGGCAACTGCCGCATGTGTGCTGTTCGCTGACAGCCGTGGAATCTCGTGTGATGGGTGGGTGGTCTGCGTTCACAGGGCTCTGATGCAGAGGCAGCTGATGATCTTACACGTGACTTCGTCGCCCCGACCGGCGAAGCAGCGAGTCGCATTCGCACTGCTCACGCCGCCTCTCACTCGAGAAGGGTTGGACGAGTGAAAGTCAGCCAGTGCGTCTTTCCCAGTGTTGGAGTGTTGTTGTTGTTGTTGTTGTTGTTGTTGTTGTTGTTGTTGTTGTTGTTGTTAGGTGCTTGCGAAACGGCTGGGTGCTGGTGGATGGATGGATGGATGGATGGATGGAGTGTACCCAAATCAACGTGTGACATGGACTGCTGCTTGTGGCACACAGACTCGTGGAAGACCCCGTCGAGTCCACACGAGCGTTGGAGCGGCAGCTGAAGGCCGTTTGCAACCCATCCATCGCGAGTGTGGTGCGGGAAGCTGCCGCCCACGCTGTTGGTGACGCCGCTAGGGTAACTGCCAACGCCGGATTCGATGATGCGGCCGCACGACTGCACGCAGCGCAACACGGGAATCCACTGTCTCTTGGGTTGAAGGAGACAGATGTGTCGGATGAGGAGGGTGAGGGAGAAACCACAAACACAAAAATCGGGAAGTACGGCGAGGTGATTGATCTCAGAGACGTGGTGGATGTGGTCGTTGTAGCGACGCATGACGACGAGGATGTCTTTAGCGTGGCATCTGGTGGGTCTGACGATTCAGCTTTCCCTCTTGCCGATGATCTGACACTTGTTCCACTGGAAACAGCGATCGCATTAGACTTGTCAGACCCTCATGCAGGTACCGGTTGCGCTTGGGTAGCGCAATGCAGTGCATGTGGCGATGCGGTCGTGTATTCACGGAGTGACTGGGCGTCCGAGCAGAAGTCCCCTTGGAGTTGCGTCAGCGACTGACAACGGTGCTGGATCAACTTGACGTGCCTGCCATTGTGAGAATGGACCTCCTGCTGAAGTATCTTGGGCCGATTGCAAGCGTGGGGGTTCGTGCCGTGACCGCGTCGTTTGATTAGTCGTGATGCATGCCAGCCTGTGTTGTCGGCGCTCACCCTCACTGGCTTCGTGTGTAACGCACGCTTCTCTTGTGTGACGCCACAGCTAGCATTAAAGGCCACCGAGGTGTTGCAGCACGTGCTGCCCTTGTGGGAAGCAGCTCAGTTGGCTGTGCAACAGCGGGAAAAGTGCCTCGCACACGCGTTGCAGAAACTCACCAACGGGCACACCCTGTTCCAGCCGTGCGTATGACATGTGCAGTGTCGGCACGCTTTGCTGACTCATTCATTCACCAACGCGGTGGTGTGTTGTGGGTGTTCTTCCTGTTTCCGTGCTGCTGTTTTGTTTTGTTTCGTTTCATTTCGTTTCGTTTTCGTTTCAGAGAGGAGTTTCTCCCTGATCGCACAGCAGATGAAGAAGAGCCACGGTCATTTGAGCGTGAGCGTCGGTTGATGCTCAAACGCCTCGTCGTGGCTTCAGAGTGGTGCAAGGAGTGCGCTGGTGCATTGTGGGATGCAGGCGAAGTGGTAGGTGCTGTGTATGCCATACGTGCACCTGCACAGCGCGGTGGGTTGAGCCGTTGTGTACCGTACCCTGTTTCATGAATCCCTGGTGGTGCTGTGGGACACCGTGGTGACTTGACATCCCAGCTGACATACAAAGGAAGCGTGTACGCCAACAAGATGAAGCGCGACTTCAAGCCTCTTGTCACCCCAGCGAAGGCCGGTGGGGCACCTTCATCACTGGGAACGGTGATTGCCTCACGCATGCGGAACCTTGCTGCAAGCACCCATGCGAAGCCATGAGCGCCAACTGCCCTTCGCAACTCCGCCCGTTGCACTACTGTGGACATGGACTTCTCTCACGCGCATCAATGTAAAGCCGTTGGGCAAGAAAGGAACAAGAGACAAGGAACAGTGAAGCGACGTACGCAACGGTGTCACGTACCCAACTGAAAACGCAAAAACATACCCCCGAAACGAAAAACCAAAACAAGGCACTACAACTCAGTTGTTTGAGAACCACGAAACACACCAAAGGGATCGGCATTGTGCCGGCCATAGTTCCCTGCGTCGCCAGCAGACGAAGACTTGGGGGTTTCGACGTCGCGAAAGTACACCGCCTCGTTGCCACGATGCATCAGCCACTCCGTTTCGTCCTCTTCTTGCTCCTTCAAGGCGAGCACGTTCACGCGATGGCAGAGCCACACACTACTTGCCACCGCAAACAACGCTGTCGCACCTACATACACCCACGGCTGGCGGCACACACCGCACACACACACGTGGTCAGCCATGCGCTGGTCCATGGCAACAGGAGGGGAGAGCGATTTCGGGAGATGCACCTACCATGACATCGGAGGTGTTCAGTGGACCACTCGTTTTCGCAAAGGTAATCGGATCTTCGTACCCTCCTACAAACACGCCCACGCCCCGCACGAACGCGAAAGCACCAAGCATGCTCAAGCCGACGGCGGAGCCATACCTGCACACCAGGAGCCCATGCAGTGACGAGTGAGGAGAGGGGGCAACCAGGACAGAAAAAGTGGCGGGATGGTGGTGCCGCGGCCTTGGGACTTGGGCCATGGGTCACACCACTACAACCGGCGCCGACACGTGCAACTCCCAACACGTACCGGTACCAGACGGCACCGCCCAGCATGCCAACACACGGGAGCAGGCCACACAACACGTAAAACGGGAGGTTGGGGTGGGACGCGTCTGCATGACGCAGTCCGGCCATGTTTGCAAACAGTGCCAACACAAAACCAGCCGCAGCACCTGCGAAAACCAAGGTGGAGCGTCAGGTCACTCACTGCTGGCGCCGGATGCAGGCACCGAACACACTGCGACAGGACGAAGGCGCACCGATGATCGCCGTGCCAACACGCAGGGCAACCTTAAACTTTGCACACAATGCGGCGGCGATGAGTCCAAACACAGCACCAGAGGCGATGGCCACCGGTTGTTCGGCAGTGGTGCCAGCGGCACAGGACTGGCCGATGAGAAAGAAGATAGAGCCCACAATGAAAAACGCAAGCACCGCCACGCAGGCTCGCAGCCTCTCGACCCCAGCAACCATGACAATCAAACCCAGTGGGATGATGGCTATGGCAATGATTGTATGTGTGACTGCAAGCACACACACCACCCAGACCCCTGTCAGTGCTCATGTGACACGCGTGTGCCGCTTGCTTGTGGCACCATGCGCACACATCCGCGCACGCACCTTCATAGTCGTGCTGTGCCCCTGCCGTAACGGACGCCGCGGTCACATGCTGGAGCATGCATAGAAGCACGCACACCTGCGCCGCGCGCAGCAGTGACAGGTGACCCATGCGGTGACGTTCAACAGCTGCCCAAGACGTGACCTTGCTCAGAAGTCAACTTTGATGAATACACATATCCACATTTACACTTGATTTGCGCAATGCGATGCGCACACCGCGCACGGTTTTGGTGTTTTGTTTGTCGTGTCGTCACCCAAGCAGTGGTGCGACAAGCTCGACACCCGCCGCACCGACCTGCGCTTGGTACGTGTGCTGGTGTTGCCCATGGACCGTCCCTCATCAGCCCGGGGGCGCCGTGGTGCTTCGGCCAACCGTGGCGCCGCCACGGGACACATTTGGGGCGCAGCCTCTCCATCCTCGGGGTACTCCGACGGCGACCCTGCCGACACGGGCAGCCCGAGCGACATCCGCAGTCCCCTGCGCACACTTTCATCCCCCGCCATGTCGGCTACATCCCCACCGTCGTCGCGTCGGTCACCGTACAGCACGCCTCGTCGCCGCGCGGGCCTGGCGCGCACAAGATCTGCACGGTCCACACCCTCTCCAGGCCAATCGGACTTTCCACCGTACGTGTCTCCCTCGCCGTGGTGCTGCGCTCCTTGGGGGGTGGCATTGTTGTGTTTCTTCTTCTCCTTCTACTAGTTTCTCTTCATTTTTGTTGTTGTTGCATTGGGTGCCGTGCATTGTGCGCTTCCGTCCTGCCCTGCTTGTCCACGGCCATGACACGTGGCTGCCTGCTGCTGTTGCTGCTGCTGTTGCTGTTGCTGTTGCTGCTGCTGTTGCTGCTGCTGTTGCTGTTGCTGTTGCTTTACCTGTCCTGTTGCCTTGCTTTGCTTGCACTGCACTGCCCTGCCCTGCCCGCCCCCGCCCCCGTGTCGGGAACAGTTACGCAACGCCGTCCATGAGCAAGGCCACGCTGGTGCAGCGTGTGCGTGATTTAGAGGAAGAGGTGGCCGCCGCGAAGCGCAAGGCCGCACTGTCGGCGATGGGCCACGCATCTGCGGAAGAGGAGCTGTCAAACGTGACGCGGCAGCTCACCGCCACCACGCAGTTCCGCGCCTCAGCCGAAGACGCCCTTGCTGACGCCCAGGTGGCGCTCCGCGCCGAACGCAACCAGCGCGAGGCGGCCGAGCAGGCGCTGGGCCTTGAGCAGGCCAAGGAGCGCGCCTCCTCCGCAGCCGTGCGGGGCTTGAAGCAAGAGCGTGACGAGCTCCAGGCCGCGCTGCGCGACACCGAGCAGCGCGTGGGCGCCCAGGCCACGCAGTTGCAGCAACTGCGGCAGCAGCACGAAGAGCTGCAGGCGCTGCACACCCACAGCCACACCCACAGCCACAGCCGCCGTGGCGCCTCCTCTGGCGGTGAGGAGGAGGACAGTGGCAGTGGCAGTGGCAGTGACAGTGCAGCCATGTTGTCACCACCCCGCCAGCAACAGCAGCAGCAGCAGCAGCAGCAGCGGCAGCACCCTCGCTCCTCCCCCAGTGCCGCTGTGCGCCACTTGCGGTCCCAGTGCGAGGCCGAAAAGGCGCGCGCAGACCGGTTGGCGGACGACCTGGCCCGTGCCCAGGCAAGTGCCCGGGACGTCCGGGCGCAACTCGCAGACGCCCTGCACCGCAGCGAAAGCGAGCGCGCCGCGCGGTTGTTGGTCGAGGAGCAGCTGCGTGACGTCGCGGGCGTGGCGCGCCGGGAGCAGCGCCAGCTGGCCGAGGAAGCCGCCACGGAGCTGTCCCTGAGTGCGGAGCTGGCGGAGGCACGGCGTGCCGCCGCCGACGCGCGCGCCGCGCTGGCCGCCGTCACAGCCGAGGCCGACGACCTGCGGGCGCGGCTGGTGGACGCCACGGCGCGCGCCGACCGCGCCGAGGCAGCGGCCGAGGAGTCCGCGGCGCGGGTGCCGGGGCTGGAGGCCGACGTGGCCGACGCGCGACGCGCGGCGGCCGACGCGAGTGCCGCAGCCGCCGCGGCACAGGCGGCCGCCACACGCGGGCACGCCCGCGCCGCGGCCCTGGAGGAGGAGCTGGCGACCACCAACGAGGAGCTGGACGTGCTGCAGGACGCGCTGGAAGAGGCCAACACCCGCGCCGCGGCGGTGGAGGAGGAGCTCGCGGCGCAGCAGGCCCACGCGGCGTCGGAGCGGGCGGCACATCGCGCCGCGGCCGCCGCGGCGTCCACGGCGCAGGCGGAGCGTGACAGCGCGGAGCGTGAGTTGGTGGACCTGCGCGACACGGCGGCGGCGGGGCAGCGGCACGCGGCGGAGGAGACGGCGGTGGAGCTGCGGCTGAACGCGCGCGTCGGCGAGTTGGAGGGCGCGCTGGCGGAGGCGCGGCGCGCCGCCGCTGCCGCCGACGACGCCGCCGCCGCGGCCATCGCGGCGCAGAACGACGCCACCGCGACCGCGGCGCGTGCGGCGGCGGCGGCGGAGGCGGAGGCGGCAGAGGCGGCGGCGGCACGGGCGGCGGAGGCGCGGCTGCGGGACGAGGTGGCGGCGCTGGGTGCGGAGCTGGAGGGCGCGCGGGTGGCGGCACGGGAGGCACAGGCGGCGGCCCAAGAGCGGGACGAGGAGATGGACGTGCTGCAGGCGTGCCTGGATGCCACCACCGCGCAGCTGCGGGCGGCGGCAGAGGCGGCGGACACGGCAGAGGCGGCGGACACGGCAGAGGCGGCGGACACGGCAGAGGCGGACACGGCAGAGGCGGACACGGCAGAGGCGCCGGAAGCTGCTGCGGCGGTGGCTGCCAAGCTGCAGCAGGAGCAGGAGCACGAGCAGGAGCAGGAGCAGGAGGTGGCCGCCACCGCCACCAACGAGGAGCTGGGCGTGCTGCGACTCGCGCTGGATGAGGCCAACACCCGCGCGGCGGCGGTGGAGGAGGAGTCCGCGCTGCGCCATGCGAAGCAGCAACAGCAGCTCCTCCGTGCGCGTGTGGAAGCCGACGACGCGCTGCGTCGTGCGGCGCACCTGGACGTGGAGTTGGGTGCCGTGAAGCAAGAGTTGCGCACCACACGCGCCGCGTTGTTGCAGGCAGAGGCACGCGCGGCGCGCGCCGCGGCGCAACGCAGTTGGGCCACGGCACGGCGTGCAGGAGAGGACGAGCAGGACGAGGACGAGGACGAGGGCGAGGGCGAGGGCGAGGACGGGCAGGTGGAGGTGGTGGACGACGCTGTGCGCGTGCGCTCTGACAAGAACAGCCGCCGCCGTGGTGCTCCTCCCTCCACTGAAGACGAGGAGGGCGGGCGTCGTGATGCCAACGGCTCTGACACAGGGGCGCACAACGACGACGACGACGACGGCGCCGGCGCCGGCGCCACCACCACCAACCCGCCGGCCTTCTTCATGGTGGGTGACCTGGACCGCGAAGCCGAACTGGCGCTGCGTCGCGCCATGAACGAGGCGCTGGAACGCGCACGCCGCTCGGCCGCGGCCGCCGCACGCGCCCAGGACAAACTGGCCGCCGCCCAACACGCCAGCGACGCGCTGCGCAAGGACTGCGCCGAGGCCCGCACCCACGCCGCGTCCCTCCAACGCCGCCTGCGCGCCGCGGTGGCCGAGGCAGAGGAGGCGGGCGAGGACGCGGAGCAGGCGCGCGCCGGCGCCGTCGAGGCGGCCGCGGCGGCGCGCAAACGCGAGTCGGCGCTGCAGTGGCAGCTTGCCACGGAACGCGGCAAGGCGCGCAAGTTGGTGGCCGCGTCGGAGGAGCTCGAGTTGGAGCGGGACGCCGCGCGCCGCCGCGCCGCCGCCGTCGCAGAGGACGCCGCCGACGCCGCGAGGCGCGCGGAGGAGGAGCGCGTGGAGGCGGCGGCGGCGGTGGAGGCGGCGGAGGACGCGTGTCGTGCCGCCGAGGACGCGCAGCGTGACACCGCCCGCGCGTTGGACACGGCGGTGGAGGCGGCCGCGGCGCAGGCAGAGGCGGCGGCGGCGGCAGCGGCGGCAGCGGAGGCGGAGGCAGCACGTGCCGTGGCCGCCGCGGAATCGCGCGCGGAGGAGCGTGTGGCGGCGGCGGAGGCGGCGGCGGCGGCGGCGCGGCGTCAGGCAGACGATCGGGTGGCGGCGGCCGAGGCGGCCCGTGCCACAGCGCAGGACGAGGCGCGGGCGGCGGCGTTGGCGAGCCAAGCCGGGGAGGAGGTGCACGTGGAGGAGGTGGCGCGGCTGCGGCAGCAGCTTGCCGACGCCCGCGCGGCCGTGGACGCCGAGGCGGAGCGTGTGACGCACGCCCGCGGGTTGGCGGAGGCCGCGCAGCAGCGGGAGGAGGCCGTCGCGGCGGACCTGCTGCGCGCCCGCGCCGCGGCGCAAGAGGCGCAGCAGGCGGCGCAGCAAGCGGCGCAGCAAGCGGCGCAACAGGCACAGGAGGCGTCCGCCGCCACCGTGGATGCGGCGCGCGAGGCGGCGGGCGAGGCGTGCGCAGAGCGTGACGCGGCGCGTGCGGAGCGTGACGCGGCGTGCGCAGAGCGTGACGCGGCAAGGGAGGCGACAGGCGTGGCAAGTTTGGCGTCGGAGGTGGCGGAGGCGCGGCGCGAGGAGGCCGAGGCGGAGTGTGACGCCGCTCGACGGCAGCTGGCGGAGGCGCAGGCGGCGGCGGCGGCAGCAGCGGCCGAGGTCGCGACGGTGCGTGACGCGTTGACAGCCGCCACCACATCGGCGGTGGCGGAGCATGACGCACAAAGCCGGGCGGCGGAGGCGCAGGTGCGGGAGTTGATGAACCGCAACGCGGAGTTGCAGGGCCGCCTCGACGCGACGCTGGAGGCGGAGGCCAAGCTGGCGGCGGAGGCGGCGGACCTGCGCGATCGCGCCGCGGATGCCGAGGCAGAGGTGGCCACGCTGTCGGGCCGCGTGGCGGCGCTGGATGCGGACGCCAGCGCGTCCAGCGACCACATGCGTGCGGCGCACGCGCGAGCGGTGGCGGCGGGCAAGCGCGCGGCGGCGGCGGAGGCAGCGGCGGCGGACGCGGAGCTCAAGTGGCGGGTGGCGGAGAACCGTGCCAAGGAGGCGGAGGAGGCGGAGGCGGAGGGTCGACGGGTGGTGCGTGCCAGCCACGTCAAGACGGCGCAGGCGCAGGAGGCGGCGGAGGCGGCGGACCGTGCCGTGGAACGCCTCACGGCGGACGTGCAGCGCCTGAAGCGCAAGCTGGAAGACACGCGGCGCCAGCACCTGCGCCAGCGCTCCATGGCGAGCATGGGCAGTGCAGCAAGCGGCGGCGGCGGCGGCGGCGGCGGCGGCGGCGGCAACGGTAGCAGCGACGGTGGTCCCGGTTCTTCTTCTTCTTCTGCTGCTGCTGCTGCTGCTGCTGCGGTGGCGACGGCGACGGCGGCGACGGCGACGGCGGAGCAGGATGCACGCGAAGCACGGTCCGAGGTGGAGCGTCTGAAGGGGCTCGTGTCTCGGCTGGAGGCGGAGGTGGCGGCCGCACATGCCGCCGCCGCAGCCGCCACCGCACAGGCCGCACGGGACGTGGGGGCTGCGAAGGAGGCGGAAGACCGCGCAGGGGCGCGGGTTGCAGAGGTGGGAGCCCGGTTGGAGGCGTGCCTGCGGGAGCTGGCGCACGCACGGGTGCAGCTGGACGCGCGGACGCAGGCCTTGGCAGAGGCACAGACGCAGCTGGAGGCGCAGGCGGCGGCAGCGGCGGCAGCGGCGGCGACTGCAGATGCGAATGGCAGCGACGACGACGCTGACGACGCTGACAACGAGGAGGGTGAAGGGCAAGGTGAAGGTGTAGGTGGTGACGCCGGCGAGAAGAAGGGTGAGGGTGGTGTGTCTGCGGCGCGTGCGGAGGTTGAGCGCCTGCAACAGCTCGAATCTGAGCTGGCAGTGGAAGCCCGGCGCCTGCGTGAGGGCATTGAGAACTGCCGATACGACTCCCATCGCCGCCACGACCTTGGGGCGGCGCAGAGTGCGGCAAATATGGAACAGGGCCTGAAGAAGGTGCTGGCTTCGTTGGAGACCTGCCGCGAACGCCTCCGTCAATCCAAACGCGCACTGGAGGCGGCACAACAACAAGGGCGTGGCAGTCCGTTGGGTGCGCGCAGCACAGTGGAGGCCGCGTTTGTCTTGGACGATGAGGCCGACGTCGTGGAGGGAAGGGGTGATGACAAGCATGCCGCTGCGGCTGCGCCAGGCGTCGTCTCCGAACTCAACGCCGACAACAACAACAACAACAACGACGACGATGACGCCGACGCCATTCCACGTGTCACCGGGCGCGTGCACATGCAGGTGCAGCACGCGTCCTTCAAGCGCGACCTTGACACCTTCGGCGCCATGGACCCGTTCGTGGTGGTGTGGGCGGAGCGTGTGCGGGCACAGGGCGTGGCCGCACGCCCGGCACGCGGCCGTGTGCCGGGCCGCTCTGACACTGCCTTCACGGGCGTGGTGTCTGGCGGCGGCAAGCGCCCGGTGTGGGAGGCGCGGCACCACGGCCGCATCAGCGTGGCGCTGCACGACGCGGTGGTGGCGGCGGGTGCGCCGGGGCAGGTGGTGCTGTACGTTGAGGCCTTTGACGACGACGGCAACGGCGACTGCGAGGTGATCGGCACGGGCATGGTGGCGCTGGAGCCGTTGGTGGCGGCGCAGAGCGACGGCGACGGTGTCTTGAGTGGCGACGGTGTCTTGAGTGGTGGCGACAGTGTGGGTGACTGGCGCGAGGTGAGCGTGGAGGTGATGCACGCCACCTCGGGCAAGGTCGAGGGCGTGGTGAACATGTTTGTGCAGTGGCAGCCCGGCAGGGGTGGCGCAACGGCGTCGTCGGCGGCGGCGGCGGCGGCTCCACCACATCCACCACCACCGGCGTGGGACGGAGAGAACGTGGCGTGCGGGGGCTGCGACCACGAGTTTGTGCACCACACGCGGTTGGCGGTGCGTGTGGTGCCGTGCTGCGTGTGCGACAAGCCCATCGGCCGCGCGGACACGTGCCTCAAGTGCACCGTGTGCAAGGTCAAGGCCCACAAGGCGTGCGGCGCTCCGCCACCCGCGTCGGACGCCTCCTCCAGCTCCGGCTCCGTCGAGGAGGCGACGCCCCTGCCCGTCGAGCCGGAAGAAGCGAGTGGCGCCAACACGGGTGCTGGTGCGGGTGCGGGCGCGGGTGCAAGTGGGAGCGCGGGTGCGCACCAGGCTGCGCTGGCAGCGGCTGCTGCCCGCGAGTCGGAGCTGCAGCGTCGCTTGCAGGCGGCACTGGAGGCTCAAGAGGAGCTGGAGGTGCGGACGCAGACCATGGGGCTGGACCTGGAGGCGCAACGGCGTGAGCAGGCGCGCGTGGAGGCCGACCTGCGGTCGGAACTGTCTCTCACACGAGCGGAGGTGGCGGCACTGCAAGGGGAGCTGCTGGACGCGAACCTCCGCCGCAACGACGGTGGTGTGGACGGGGACGAGGGTGTGGACGTGGAGACGCTCCAAGCCGAGGTGCAGGCGCTGCGGGCCACAGCCCGGGAGGCGGAACTGGCGGTGGCGGAACAACGCGCGCAGCTTGAGACGGTGAGGCACGAGGCCGCCTTGGCCCAGGCCGAGTGCGAGGAGCTGCGGGCGCGGCTCGCAGCGATGGAGCGTGAACTGCGGGCGATGCGGGATGACACACACGACGGGTCGCGACTGACGGTGGAAGAGCTGCGGGAGCGTGTGGCGGCGCTGCAGAATCGCAGCGACGAGTCGGCGGAGCGGTGTGCGGCTCTGCAAGCAGAGCTGGCGGAGGTCCTGCATGTGTTGGAAGCGGAGCGGGCGGCACGCAGGGCGAGCGAGGTCGATGCTGCAGACAGCGACAGTGACAAGGGTGACAGCAGCAGCAGCAACAACAACAACAACATGGAAGAAGAGGAAGAGGAAGAGGAAGAGGAAGAGGGAGGGGCGGGTAGTGACAACAATGACCCCGCCACAGCACCAAACGCCGAGACGATTGAGCTCCTCCGCGCCCGCGCGGCGCGACTGGAAGAGTCGAACCGTCAACTCACCGACCAGTTGTCGGAACACCAGGAGCAGTCTGCGTTGGAGCTGGCGCAGGCCCAGGCACGGGCGCAGGCGCTGGAAGAGGCCGTGAGCAGCCACGAGGACGAGCTGCGCCGCGAGGTGGAGCGGTTGCAGGAGACGATCGACCACCAGCGTGACGCGGCCGCCGCACTGCGCGCGCAGCTGGATCGAGAGCAAACCGTCACGGAGCAGCTGCGTGCGGAGCTGGCTGCGGCGCGCGGCAACATCGTGCGACTGGGTGCGGAGTTCGAACGCGCCGTGGCGGATGCGGATGATGCTCGGAAGGAGCTCGCGCGCAAGGACGCGCAGTGTGTGGTGTTGGGCGACCAGGCACACGCCATGCAGCAGCAGGTGCAAGCCCTGCAGACGGAGCTCGAGGAGGCCGACACGCGGCATGCTGCGGAGCTCGAGGAGGCCTCCACGGAGAAGCTGCGGATTGCG
>Ga0213833_1002180_pt1 | contig 12964 bp, 9 predicted proteins | sample SWATP21_FD_160575 | JGI IMG/M metagenome (GOLD analysis project Ga0213833, IMG submission 160575) | Coastal seawater microbial communities from Marineland, Florida, United States - SWA TP2 #1 | ecosystem: Environmental > Aquatic > Marine > Coastal | place: USA: Florida | collected 2016-08-14
GAAGGCGAAGGTGAGGGTGAAGGCGAAGGTGAGGGCGAAGGCGAAGGCGAAGGCGAAGGTGAGGGCGAAGGCGAAGGCGAAGGCGAGGGTGAAGGCGAAGGCGAAGGCGAAGGCGAGGGTGAAGGCGAAGGCGTGCACATGATGTACGACGCCGACAGCGACGGCTGCCTCGACCTCTTCGACTCGGATGCCGCCACCCCCGGCACCGACTCCGACAGCGATGGCTTCGCCGACGAGTGCGACTTCTGCCCCAGCGACGCCTCCACCGCATGTGCTGCCGTGGTGGTCACCCGGAACGGCGCCGACATCAACCTGTACAGCACCGCCGACTACACGTCGCAAGCCGACTACACCCTCACGTCCACCGACGACCTCGGGGCGTTCAACGGCCTGGCGGTCGACCCCACCACGGGCCAGTGGTACGCCGCTGCGCAGGACTTCTCGGGAACGCGGTACCTGGCCGAGGTCGACCTTTCCGCCGGTACCGTCTCCTTCATCGGCGCATTCGGCGACCACATCTCGAGCATCGCCTTCGATGCGTCGGGCACCCTGTACGGCGTCACGGGCTTCAATGGCTCCACCTACGAGACGCTCTACACCATCGACCTCGCCACGGGTGCCATCACCAGCTTCGTCGCGCTCACCACCAGCTCCGACGGCGAAGCGCTGGCCTACTGCCCCGACGACGGCCTGCTGTACCGGGCTTCCGGCTACAGCGACGGCAACTGGGACCTCGACGCCATCGACCTCTCCACGGGCGCCATCACCAGCGTCGTGTCGGGCGGCGACACCCCCGAGGTCCACTCCATGTCGTGGGACCCGGCCACCTCCACGTTCCTGATGGCCGACATCGACACACAGGCCGTCTCGGTCGACACCAGCGGCACCCTCACCACCTTGTCCGCATCCGCGTGGGGCAGCTCCGACGGCACCAAGGGCATGGTCATCCTTGCTCCCTGAGCCGTTCCCGCGCTGTGTTGCCTTCGGCTGGGCGCTCACTCTGGCGGTCGCGTGTGCGGGCGAACCGAGTGCGCCGCCCGCCGAGGCGCCCCTGGTCATGGTCCCGTCCACGTCTCGGCCCGTTGACCTTGTGGTGGACGACCAGGCCGGCACACCGGTGTTCATCCCGGCCGACGGTTCCGTCTCGCTCCAGAGCCTCGTGCCCGAGCCGTTGTCCTGGGACCGCGTGCGGTTTGTCCGTGTCCAGGGGAAAGACGGCCAGCACCTCGGCCTGCACTCCCCCGCGCGCATGTACCCCGACGCCCGCCTCGAGCTGCGGGTCGTCGATGGGGCCGTGCGCCTCGATGCCTCGGGATCGGCCAAGGGCAAAGGAAGCGCCGCGCTGCACTCGGTCGAAGGGGTCACCGAAGTCCGGCTGAATGGCCCGGTCGACGATGCTCCCGCCGGACCGCAGCCCCTCCTGGTGCGGGTGGGCGACGCAGACCCGGTCTCCCTCGACGCCACCACCCTCGATGGCCTGGAGCGCGTGGCCGACCCCCGTGGGCGCTTGCAGGGCTGGGACCTCGTCGACGTGCTGCGGTTGGCCACGGGTGGTCGTGCGGTCGCGTCGGTCTCGGTGGCCTACGTGGACGCCTCGCTGCCGCCCACCACGCTCGCCTCCCTCGACAGCACCGACACCTTCTACATCGTCAAGCACAGCAAGGGCGGCGACCTCCGCCTGCAGCAGTGGCCCATCGGAACCGGGGGTGGCCGGCCGGCGGAGGTGTTCCGTGGAATCGGCCACTTGTCCGTCACTCTGGTGGAGAAGTAGTCGGCTGCTCGGGCTTGGAAGCGTCTTGGGGCGCAGGTGCATCCGCTGGCTTGGGCGCGCCGAGCTGCACGGTGAGGTCGAGGGTGTCGTCGCCCTGCACCAGCTGGGCGTGGATGGTGACCGACTCCTTCACGTGTAGCTGCATGGCGGTCATCTGGAGCGCACCGGTGGCCACGAGCAGGCCGGAGTCGATGCACGCGAGGGCATCGTCGGACAGGTTGCCCGCCACCGTGGGGTTGCCGCCCATCTTCAGGGGGGCCGTCAGCACGAGCTGAGCGTTCTCGGGCACCGACTCTGCACAGCCCATCGCCGTGTTGGCCACCATCTGGAGGATGCTCGCCACGCCTTCGCGCTCGGTGGGACGCAGGTCCACGCCCTCCACGTCGAGCGACCGGACTTCGAGCTCGGGGGCCCAGCTGGCGTAGGCCCGGGGGGTGCGCTCGGCGGCCAGGAGGTCGTGCACATACCGCACCTGGACGGCCAGGTTGAGCCCGGGAGACCGGGTGGCGGTGTTCACGGCGACGACGCGGCCGTGGTCGTCGAAGAGCGGACCGCCCGAGGACCCCGGTGCCACGGTGGTCTGCATCTGCAGGAAGGCGGTGCCCTGGACGTCGCGATGGGCGCTCACGATGCCGCGGGTGAGGGAGTGGGAGAGACCCAGGGGCGCGCCGATGGCGAAGGTGTCGGTGCCGACCGGGGGAATGGGGTCGGCGGCCGCGAGGGGGACCTTTGGCAGCGACAGGCCCTCGACGCGGAGGAGGGCGAGGTCGTGGTCGGGGTCGATGACCAGGGCTTCGACGGGACCGAGGGTGCGGCCGTCGCGGGTGACGATGGCCAGCTCGTCGGCGCTGTCGACCACATGTTCGTTGGTGACCACGAGGTCGGGGGCCACCACGAAGCCGCTGCCGTGCCCTTCGCGCACCGTCTGGCCCATCATCTTGAAGAGCTCGCCCAGTGGGCCGGACTCGTCGACCTTGGCGCGGGTCTTCACGACCACCACGCCGTCGGCTCGTTGCTCGAACAGCTCGGCGGCCGAGAGCTGGCGGTCGCCAGCCACTTCGACGGTGACGGTGGACTCGGCGGCGTCGACCGGGGCTGCAGGCTTGGGAGTTGGTGCAGGGGCCTCGGTGGGAAACCGGGGCACTTCTTTGCGGCGAGCGGGGTAGAGCAGGTCGCCGGCCACGCGGGCCAGCTCGGGGATGGGCGTGGCGCCGGTGCCGGGGAGCCAGGCGCCCCCAGCGCGGAGAGCGTCTGCGGTGTGGGTGGGGGCCAGGCCCACGAGACCACCGATGAGCAAGCCATTCCAGACGGCAAGCACTGTGCCTCGGACCGCGCTCTGGTGGACCCGTTCCTGGCCGATGCTCTGGATCAAGCGGCTGGCGATGAGGAGGGGGAAGGCCATCGCCAGCAGGAGCGCGATGAGGCCCCCGGCGACCGCCACGCCGTTGGCCCCGAGCGCGTGGCCTGCGAAGTGGTCGACGTAGGTGCCGATGAGAAAGACCGAGAGCACGGCAATCAGGACGGCTGGGAGACCGAAGAGCAGGGATCGGGCAGGACTGGGTGCGGCCATCGGACCTCCGAGTGGCGCAGCGTACTCCTCTCCGGCCGAGGATGTTTCGCTGTCGTCGGCGAGGAGGTGTCGTGAAGTATCCGCACTTTGCCGTAGCGGGTGGTGGGAGGGCCGTGTAGGGTTGGGCACCTTCATGGGGGAATCATGATGTGGAGACGGTCCGGCTGGTTGTTCTTGGGTCTCATTGCGTGCAGCACCGACCCGAAGACTACCGAAGACACGAACGATGAAACGGTCGACTCGGGCGACACGGCGGGAGCGGTGGACTCGGGCGACCCGGTCTACGGCACCCTCGTGTGGGCCGACGACGACCACGACCTGGGCGAGGTGGCGCCTGGATGTACCGGCTCCGAGACCCGAACTCTGGAGAATGTGGGCGAGGGACCGGTGGTGGTGTCTGCGGTGACGGTCTCGGATGCGGTGTTCTCGGTGGCGGTGGACGCCGCGCTGCCCGTGGAGCTGGCCCCGGGAGACTCGCTCGCGCTCACGGTGGCCGCCATCCCGACTGTCGTGGGCCTGGTTGAAGCCGACCTCGTGGTGGAGACGACCTCTGGCGAGGGGACCACCGCGACGGAGACGGTGGAAGGCTCGGCGTTGTGGGCGTGTGAGACGGTGGCGGCTGGTGGCTCGTCGAGCCGGACCGAGGACTGGACCACCGATGTGCAGACGGCCGACATCATGCTGGTCCTCGACACCACCTGCTCGATGTCCGATTTCCTGGAGGATGTTGCGCTTGGGTTTGGCGAGGTGGCCGCCGCTCTGGGCGAGCCGCTGCCGGACGCCAGCTTCAGCGTGGCATCGTTCGACGACTACAACTACTCTGCCGATGGCGAGGAGATGGGTTCGGGCGTCGACAAGCCCTTTCACCTCAAGCAGGGCCAGACCCTCGACACCGAGGCGGTCACGGCGGTGCTCACGGGGCTCATCGTCCACAACGGTTCCGACTGGCCCGAGTCCACCTTCGAGGCCATGCAGCAGGCTGTGGCCGGCGTAGGCTTCGACCAGGACTGCGACGGCACATTCGATGCGGAAGACGACGTGCCGCCGTTCCTGGCATCCACAGCCGACCCCTTCAGCGGAACCGGCGGCCAAAATGCGGCCGGGGATGAGGTGGGCGCCGTCGGTGGCACCGGCCGTCGCGCAGACACGATGTCGTTCGTTGTGGTGGGGACCGATGCCGAGCTGCGCGACCCCGACGCCGGCTACTCCGTGCCCTCCGAAGCCTGCCCCACGCCGGCCGGGCACAGCAGCACCACCGCGGCCTTCCAAGCTGCGGGCACCAAGGTGGTGAGCCTGCTGGTCAACTCCGACTCGGAGAGTGTGCCCTTCGCGCAGCTCTCCGCACTTGCTGAAGACACCGACTCCGTGGTCGACCTCGACGGCGACGGCACCCCTGAACCCGCCGTCGTGGAGTACCGGTCGGACACCCTGGCCACCGACCTCCCCGACACCATCGCTGCCTTCACCGCGAACCTCGCCCTCGAGAACATCCGTGCCGACGCCATCGTGCCCGACGGCAGCGGCCTGTCGGTGAGCGTCGAGGTGGATGCGGGTGGGGCCACCACCACCGGAGAGCCCGTCTCGCTCACCATCGACTTCACAGACGACGGGACCGCCACCGAGTCCGTGCCCGTCGAGGTGCGCCTGCTGGCCGACATCGACGGCCGGGCCACTGTGCTGCGGCGACTCCGGGTGATGGTGCAGAGAGGTTGAGTGGTGTTCCGGCGGAGACCGAAGGGCTCCGCCGGTGCGGAGCGTACCGCGTACGCGGAGCCCGACCCCGCTGTGCGGGGGCGGCCCCACCGTGGACTTCAGCTGGGAAGCAGGGCCAGGAAGCGTGTGAGGTCGGTGTTCAGGCGGGCCTGGGCGGCGGGGTCGCCGTGGCGGACGAGGTGGTCGACCATGCCGTCGACGAGCGCGCGGTAGCCGTCTGGCGTGCCCGCCGATGCCGACGACTCGCCGATGGCGGACCGCTCCAGGTACACCATGGGCGACTCTGCAGGAATGGCGGGGTCGGCGAGACGACGGACCAGGAAGTCGCGCACCTTCTCGGGCTCGTGGGCGGCGAAGCCCACCACGCGATGGTTGCCGTCGTCGCTGTAGGGGCGGTCGACGTAGACTGTCTTGCCCACGTGCTTGCCGCCGCCGCCCACCTTCTCGGTGGTGATGGGGTCGGTGGAGATGAGGACGCGGAAGCCGGCCGGGCGGTTGGCATCGGTGAGGCGGGCAAGGATGTCGGGGGCGTCGGAGGTGAGGGCCTGTGGGTCGTGTGCGACGACCTTGGTGCTGAAGAAGTCGGACTGGAGGCCTTCTTCGGTGAGGGGACGGGCGAACTCGGCGTCGCCGGCACGCGGTGCGCTGAAGGTGATGAGCTTGATGGCCGCCCAGGGCCAGTCGGAGAGTGCGCGGGGCATGGCGGGGCCGGTGCCGCTGGGTCCGTATGCGTTGCCTTGGAGCATCGCGGCCACGTAGTGTTGGGCCAAGGCCCCACCCAAGCTGTGTCCGGTGACGGTGATGTGGGCGGGGCTGCGCCCGTTGTGGTGGCGGGCGATGTCTTCGAGGCAGGCCATCAGGGTGGGTAGGATGGACGCCATGCTGGTGGCGAAGCCGCGACTCACCGGCCCCCGGGTGGAGATGCGCCCTCCCGCGCCGTCCGGAGCCACGCGGTTGTAGCCCATGTCGGTGATCCAGTCGGGGTTTCCGGTGGCTCGGTCATCGGAGAGGGCCTGTCGGACCGCCCGGCCGCCCGCCCCGCTCCGGCTGCCCCGAAAGGTGATGTGGACGTCGTAGCGGCTATCGGGGGTGCGCCGCGAGAGCACGTGGCCCATCAGGCTCTGGGAGGGAGCTTCGTCGGTGGACTTGCTGCCGGTTCCCCCCTCGAAGCACCACAACACATCGGCCGCACCCCGTCGGAGGGCCGACTCGGGGGCGATGGCCACCTGTTGGATGACCACGCCGTCGGCGCCGGAGCGTCTCCGTGCAACCCGCACTTCCTGGATGGTCTCGGTGAGGGTACGGGGGGCGCCGTACCGCACCCAGGTGTCGAGGGGCTTGGCCAGCGCTGGATGCCACGGCCGGACCTGGTCGTAGCGGTAGACGATGGGGTCGTGGCGCAGGTTGGTGGGGAAGTCGGCGAGCGTGCCCGGTCCGCGGAGTCCCGGGGGCGGTGCTCCAGGCATGCCGGTGCCACCCTGGGCGGACCACTGGTGCACCTTCTCGAGCATCTTGCCCCGCGCGCCGGCGAGTCCGGCGAGGTCTTCGTAGTAGGGGTCGAAGGGCCAGATGAGCGACTGGGCGTAGAGGTGGTAGGCCAGGATGGACAGGTCGAGGTGGAAGACCAGGGGGTGGTAGGGCCAGCGGGACGTCGGGTCGGGTGTGGCTCCGGCGACGAGGGGCGTGGCCAGGAGGCCCTGGATGAAGAGACGGCGGGTCCACATGTTGGGCTCGGGGCGTGTGGGAGTGGGTACGGAACGATGGCTCGGGTTGCTCTACCGACCACGGGCGAGAACGTTTCGGCAGACGCGAGCGGACGGGAAGATCTGGCGGGCGAGGGGGCCTATTGGGCGTCGCCGATGGTGCAGTCCGGGCCGGTTCGCACCTGGATGGCGTCGACTTCCAGCCGGCTGGCGCCGGCCGAGCCCTGGTTCGCCATGTTGAGTGCCGGATACACGGCGGTCAGGTTGGCCGGTGAGAAGCCATTCGCGAAGCTGGAGAAGGCGACCGGGCCCGAGTCGAAGCCGGTGTCGGTGGTGAGCTGGAAGTGCTCGTCGTCGAACCACAACGTGACCGCGAACGCTCCTGTGTTCACCACTTCGTGGGTGCCGAAGAACAAGGCTGCCACGTTGTCTCGGCGCTCGCTGTGGGTGTTCACCTTCACTTGCTGGTCGGAGAAGAAGTGCACCTCGAAGGAGTCGTTCAGGCTGGTGTCGCTGGTGAAGAACACCGAGGCGATGGGCTTGTGGTCGACGGCTTCGAAGGCGACGAAGCGGGCGTCGAGGCGGGTGGGCTGCGCTCCGAGGTGGAGGGGGGCGTGACCGGTGGCGATGATGCGGGTGGTGTCGCGGTCGGCTTCGATGGAGACGGTCCCGTCGGCTTCGGTGGCGAAGGGGGTGGGGTTGGTGCCTTCGTGGGACCAGCCAGAGGGTGGGTCGACGCCCTGTTCGTCGTCGAAGTCGTCTTCGAAGACGGTCCGACAGATGCGCACCGGGTCGGGGACGTCCGCGGTGTCGAAAGGTGTCGCCGTGTCGTTCGTCGCTTCTGTGGCGGGTGCTTCGGTGGCGTTGGCGGTCCGGACCACGTCATTGCTCACCGGTGCGCAGCCCGAGAGAAGGCACGGCCCGAACACAATGGCAGCCCCGAGCTGTCGGGGGAGGGCGGGGGACGTTGCGTTCCGAGGGTTCACCATGCGCGTACAGTAGCGCAGGTTGGCGTGCAGTCGGTGGACGCGTGGTCGCTGGCGGCTCCGGCGGAGACCGTAGGGCTTCGCCGGTGCGGAGCGTACCGTGTACGCGGAGCCCGACCCCGCTGTGCGGGGGCGGCCCCACCATCCATCAGTAGATCTCGATGTAGTCCATGTACGTGCTGCTGAAGCCGCGAATGGCCACGTGGCCGCCGCCGATGGACGACGAGAAGGACTGCGTGAGGCTCGTGAGCAGCGTGCCGGAGCTGTTGTAGATGCGGCCCTCGGCGGTGGTGCTCGAGGTGAGCTCGACCTCCATCCGCAGCCACTGGCCCGATGGCACCGAGTAGCTCTGGATGTTCTGGGGGTTGTAGCCCCAGCCGGAGTTGATCTGGAAGCGGATGTCGCTTGTGTTGGGTGCCAACACAAAGGAGATGGTGCCGCTGGAGTCGCTGTCGAAGCCGAGGTAGGTGCGGCCGCTGCCGGGGTAGGTCCACATGGACACCGTGTCGCCCACGTTGACGACTTCTTCGGTGTTGTAGTGCCAGTCGGGGTCTTGGATGGCGTAGGAGCCCTCGTAGACACGGGAGGACGTGATGGAGCCGCCCGATGCGGCCACCGACCAGCCCGAGGCCACCCAGCTGCCGTCTTCGAAGTCTTCGAGCACGCCGCCACAGGTGCCGCCGGAGCCGTCGGACTCGTCGACGAAGCCGTCGCAGTCGTTGTCGATGCTGTCGCACACCTCGGTCTCGGCCGGGCTCACGAGGATTTCGGTGTCGTCGCAGTCGGCGCCGCCGTAGACGTCGGAGTCGTAGCCGTCGAGGTCGGCGTCGTAGTCGGACATGCCGTCGCAGTCGGCGTCGATGCCGTCGTACCAGACCTCGACCTCGGCGGGGTTGATGGCGATGTTGGTGTCGTCGCAGTCGGTGCCGCCGAAGGCATCGGAGTCGAAGCCGTCGAGGTCGGCGTCGTAGTCGGAGTCGCCGGCACAGTCGGCGTCGATGCCGTCGTACCAGGTGTCGGTGGCGCCCGGGTTGATGGACGCGGCGGTGTCGTCGCAGTCGGAGCCGCCGTGGGCGTCGCTCGTGTAGCCGTCGGCGTCGGCGTCGTAGTCGGAGTTGCCCGCGCAGTCGGCGTCGATGCCGTCGTACCAGGTGTCGGTGGCGCCGGGGTGGATGGCGCTGTCGGCGTCGTTGCAGTCGCCGCCGCCGTAGACGTCGGAGTCGTGGCCGTCGGCGTCGGCGTCGTAGTCGGAGTTGCCGGCGCAGTCGGCGTCCACGCCGTCGTACCAGGAGTCGGAGGCGCCGGGGTAGACCGAGGCGAGGGTGTCGTCGCAGTCGGAGCCGCCGAAGGCATCGGAGTCGTGGCCGTCGGCGTCGGCGTCGTAGTCGGAGTCGCCCGCGCAGTCGGCATCTACGCCGTCGTACCAGGTGTCGGTGGCGCCGGGGTAGACCGAGGCGAGGGTGTCGTCGCAGTCGGTGCCGCCGTAGGCATCGGAGTCGAAGCCGTCGACGTCGGCGTCGTAGTCGGAGTCGCCGGCACAGTCGGCGTCCACGCCGTCGTACCAGGTGTCCGGGGCGCCGGGGTAGGTGGTGGCTTCCGTGTCGTCGCAGTCGGTGCCGCCATACGCGATGTCGTCGAAGCCGTCGAGGTCGGCGTCGTAGTCGGAGTCGCCGGCACAGTCGGCATCCACGCCGTCGTACCAGGAGTCGGTGGCGGAGGGGTTGATGGTGGCGTCGGTGTCGTCGCAGTCGTCGCCGCCGAAGGCTGCGCTGTCGTGGAGGTCGCCGTCGGCGTCGTAGTCGGACAGGCCGTCGCAGTTGGCGTCGATGCCGTCGTACCAGGTCTCGGCCACGCCGGGGTTCACGGTGGGGACGGTGTCGTCGCAGTCGTCGCCGCCGTGGGAGAAGGAGTCGTAGCCGTCGGAGTCGGCGTCGTAGTCGGAGTTCTCGAGGCAGTCGGAGTCGATGCCGTCGTACCAGGTGTCGTCGGCGCCCGGGTGCACGGTGTCGTCGTCGTCGTCGCAGTCGCCGCCGCCATGTTCGGCGTGGTCGTGGCCGTCGGCGTCGGCGTCGTAGTCGGAGTCACCGGCACAGTCGGCGTCGATGCCGTCGTACCAGGTCTCTTCGGCGCCGGGGTAGACGTCGGGGTTGCTGTCGTCGCATTCCTCGCACGCTGCGAAGCCGTCGCCGTCTTCGTCGGCGTACCCCACGCTGCCGTCGCAGTTGTAGTCGTTGGGGTCGGCGCAGTCGTCTTCTACGGCGCCCGGGTTGAAGTCGTCGGACGTGTCGTCGCAGTCGTCGGCGTTGGGCACGTGGCCTTCGGGCGGTGCGCAGCCGTTCACGGCGGGGGCGTTCATGTCGCCGTAGCCGTCGGCGTCGGTGTCGGGCCAGTAGGGGTCGGTGACGCCTTCATCGATGGCGCCGTCGCAGTTGTTGTCGATGCCGTCGCAGATTTCCGTGCCGGCGGGGTTCACGGCGGGGTCGGAGTCGTTGCAGTCCTCGTCCGCGGTGAAGCCATCGGCGTCTTCGTCGACGAACTCTTCCAAGCCATCGGTGGTGCCGGTGGTGCCTTTGGGAATCTCTTCCTGACAGGCCACCATGAAGGCGGGGAGGGACAACAGGACCAGGCGCAGGGAACCAGACACGGGGGACGCTCCTCGGGATGCCGCAGGCCGCGAGGCTACCACCTCCTTCGAGCGAAACCCAGCACCGCGATGACTCCCCGGGGGCGACCGGTTTCCGGTCCTGGTTGCGATCGGTCAAGAGGCCCGATGCAGGCATTTTTTGATGCGTGACTCCAACCTGAGTCACGAATCGGGTAGGGTAGGCTACCGCTCCCGGAGGTCCCGATGTCCGTCCGCCGCATCCTCGTCGTCCTGGCGCCCCTCACCGTGGTCGCCTGCTCGGACTACAACTTCAAGGACCACGGCGACATCTCGCAGCCCGGCGAAGTGACGGAAGACGACCCTGGCACCGACACCGACCCCCCCGTGGGAACGCCCATCGCCACGGTGTCTCCGGGCTCGGTCGACCTGGGCGTGGTGTGCGGCTCGGGCTTCTCCGAGGTGGTGGTCGAAAACGTGGGCGACGCAGAGCTCGACGTCACCCGCATCGACACCGACAGCCCCTCGTGGTCGGCGGTGCACGACACCCTGCCCATCACCCTCGCGCCGGGCGACCAGCTCACCATCTCCCTGTCGGGTGCGCCGGTCGACACCACCATGGTCATCGAGACCACCGACCCCGCCCACCCCGAGCTCCGGGTCCCCCTCACCGGCACGGCCGACGTCGCCCCCACGCTCACCATCACCAGCCCCACCACCGGCAGTGTGCTCGATGTGGGCGCGGTCACCACCTTCGAAGCCACCGTCTCCGACGACGCCGGACCCGCCGATGCGGTCTCCCTGGAGTGGGTGAGCGACATCGACGGTGTGTTGGGCACCGACTCTGCAGACGGCTCTGGCGTGGCTTCGTTGGCTTGGGATGCCAACGCCCAGACCAGCGGCTCCCACGTGGTCACGCTCACCGCCACCGACACCTGCGGCAACGTCACCAGCGCCGACGTGGTGGTGTGCCAGAACGAGGGCTACCTCGCCGAAAACCTCGACCTCGCCACCTGGAACTTCGAGGGCCACGCCCACTGGGACAGCGCCAACAGCTGGGTGCGCCTCACCGCGCCCAACACGTACGAGTCCGGCACGGCCTTCCAGACGGCCGCCACGGTCGACGCCTCCAACGTGCAGGTCGACTTCGACTTCTACGCCAGCGGAGGCACGGGCGCCGACGGCCTGTCGGTCACGGCCCTCGACTCCACGCGCATGACCTCCTTCGTGGGCAGCGCGGGCGGCGGCATCGGCTACGGCGGCTTGCCGGGCTGGAGCATCGAGGTCGACACCTGGTACAACGGCGGCGCCGACCCCACTGAGGAAGACCACGTGTCGGTGCACATCGACGGCGACACCACGAACCCGGTGGTGTGGGCGGCCCTCCCCGAGATGGAGGACGGCAACTGGCACCGGATGTCGGTCAACGTCTCGGGCACGTGGATGACCGTGGAGATTGACGGCGTGGCGTACATCGACCAGGACGTCTCTCAGATCAGCAGCTTCCCGGCGTATGTGGGGTTCACGGCGGCCACGGGCTCGGTCACGAATGACCACCTCATCGATGCGTTGGAGGTGGAGGAGTTTGTCTGCGGGGAGTGAAGTGGGCAGTAGTTTGGCTTTCGGCGGTCAGCGGTCAGCGGTCAGCGGTCAGCGGTCAGCGGTCAGCGGTCAGCGTCGGTTGCTCGGAAGGGTGGTGGTGCTGCGGCTACCAGCGGCCAGTCGCCAGCAGCCAGCTCTGTTGTGGCGGGCTCCAATGTGGAGGCGAACGACCCGATGCAGTGGCACTCCACTACGGGCGTAGCACCCTGCACAACCAGACTGGCGGCCGGTCGGCAGGGTGGTGGTGCTGCGGCTACCAGCGGCCAGTCGCCAGCAGCCAGCTCGGTTGTGGCGTGCTCCAATGTGGAGGCGAACGACCCCATGCAGTGGCACTCCACTACGGGCGTAGCACCCTGCACAACCAGACTGGCGGCCGGTCGGAAGGGTGGTGGTGCTGCGGCTACCAGCGGCCAGTCGCCAGCAGCCAGCTCTGTTGTGGCGGGCTCGAATGTGGAGGCGAACGACCCCATGCAGTGGCACTCCACTACGGGCGTAGCACCCTGCACAACCAGACTGGCGGCCGGTCGGTAGGGTGGTGGTGCTGCGGCTACCAGCGGCCAGTAGCCAGCAGCCAGCTCTGTTGTGGCGGGCTCCAATGTGGAGGCGAACGACCCCATGCAGTAGCACTCCACTACGGGCGTAGCACCCTGCACAACCAGACTGGCGGCCGGTCGGAAGGGTGGTGGTGCTGCGGCTACCAGCGGCCAGTCGCCAGCAGCCAGCTCTGTTGTGGCGGGCTCCAATGTGGAGGCGAACGACCCCATGCAGTGGCACTCCATCACGCCCATCACCACGCGCACAGCACCCAGCACAACCAGGCTGGCCGCTGGCCGCTGGCCGCTGGCCGCTGGTAGCCCACCCAGTCACAACCCTCCGACGCACCTCACCTCGACACACCCCACACAGTGGCACTCCATCACGCCCACCACCACACGCACAGCACCCAGCACAACCAAGCTGGCCGCTGGCCGCTGGCCGCTGGTAGCCCACCCAGCCACAACCCTCCGACGCACCTCA
>Ga0213833_1002181_pt1 | contig 12960 bp, 17 predicted proteins | sample SWATP21_FD_160575 | JGI IMG/M metagenome (GOLD analysis project Ga0213833, IMG submission 160575) | Coastal seawater microbial communities from Marineland, Florida, United States - SWA TP2 #1 | ecosystem: Environmental > Aquatic > Marine > Coastal | place: USA: Florida | collected 2016-08-14
GTTCATGCTCAGGTGGGGACACCGTGGGGCTGCAAGCTTCGCTCTTGCCGCCTGTGACACGTGTTTGTTTGTTTGCTGTGCTGTATGTTTGTTTGCCGGTGTGTGTGTGTGTGTGTGTGTGTGTGTATTGTGTGTCCTCCGTGGTGCAGGCACATCCGCATCAGCAACCACTGCAGCATGACGTTTGTGCACGCACTCGTCATTACGAGTGGGTTTGCCATGGCGCTACACTGGCAGCTTCGCACCAGAGTTGGCGAGGGCAACGGTGCCGAGTTCAACCTGGTGTTGTGGGCGTCCGCGCTGTTGTCTGGCGCCGCATTTCAGTTGTTTGAGGCCGTCGCATGGAGCGCGTTGTCGCCCATCCGTCCCGCGTTTTCTCGGTCGGTAGGACTTGGAGTCACCGTTGGCTCCATCACGGTGCCGCTGTTGGCGGTGGTGCAGGTCATTGGCTCCCCTGACCTCAACGACGCCGTGCACTGGTGGGGGTTGGAGGCGTCCAAGACCAGCGTCAGCGTGTTATTTTTCGTGCTGGGGTTGGTGGGGTGTGTGTCGATGATCGCCTGGTGGGCGCTGGCCGGCACACTGTGCCAACGTCAGATGTGTTGTTGCTGCTGCTTCGCTGCCAGCCGCGGTAGCAGCTCACGTCGTGATCGAGCCGCCCTGGCGTACCAACTCGATACCCTCAACGACCCAGACGTCCCGCCGTGCGTGCGCGCGTTGGTCTTGTGTGGGTTGTTTGCGTTGTGTGCAGTGCATGATGTGGCAGTACATGTGGACGTTGCGTGTGTTTGACGTGTTGGTTCTTGCGGCACCCTGCGTGGCGTTGCCCACTGCGTGTGGTTACTTGCTGACGTGCGCCTGCATGGTGTGGCTGGTGTCCACGTGCTGCGGTTTGCCCACATGGCGAAACACACAGGTTCTGGTCTGTGAGACCGTCGTGTGTGCCCGACATGGGCAACCCCGACGATCTGGGCGGGTTTGGCCACACACGGCGACCCGCGCCGCCACTGGACTTTGCGCCACGACTGGTGGGCGAACCACTACGGGGAGCTCGACGAGACACGGTGAGCGGGTACCTGACGTCCGACGACGAAGGGGAGTACTTCAACGCCAGTGGTGCTGGTGCTGGTGGCGGTGTCGGGTACGATGACATGGCGACGCCGCCCGACGTGCCGTCCACGATTGTGTTTGCCGGTCTGGCGCGAGACCCTGACCGACGGCGCAAGCTGCGCGAGGAAGCAGTGTCCCACGAACGAGCCGCGCTCGCTGCAGCAACAGCGGCAGCATCTGCGTCTGCGTCTGCGTCTGCGTCTGCGTCGGTGCCTGCGTCTGTGGCCGTGGCGGTGGCGGCCGGCGCAGGTGGCCGCAGCAACAACGACCGTACACCGACGCGCGCGTTCGTGACTCCGACGTTGGGTGACGGCGGCGCGCCCATCAACAGTCGGCCGCGTGCCTCCAGCGACTCACAGTTCCAGCCACGCACGCGGAACTCCAGCGACAAGCTGGCGTCGCCACAAGACCCTGGGCAGCGGTTGCTTGCCCTGCTGGCCCGGCGAAGCCAGCGCCGCAAGACGGGTGGTGTCCCGACTGTCCACTCGCTGTTGCTGTCCCCAAGCCAGGTGTCGCGACGGCGGGGCGGTGGCTGCTGCTCCTGCCGCCACTTGTGGATGGACGCGGACACGCTGCGTCTGTTGCGCCACGCACGACGGCACCTCGTCATCCTCACCCTCACCAGCTTTGCTGTCGGAGTGGTGGCGCCTGGCGGCTTGTCACATGCTGCGGCTGCCTATGTGCCCATGCAGGCCGCGGAGGGAGCAGCGTTGGCATCATCATCGCCGTACGGTGGCGATAGTCATGCGGCGGGTGACAGCGTGGTGTTGTTTCCGCCGGCCACCCACGATCGTCCGTTCGACGTCGATGGCCTTTCTGTCGCCATTGCCGGGTACACAGCTTCGTTCCTGGTGGGCCGTCTCTTGCGTGGCCTGTTCCGTGTTGGCTGGTTCAAGCTGTGGTGTGCCGTGTTTCTGTCTGTGCTGGGTGCTGCGTACATGGTCATAACGTCAGCCGTGGCCGCACGCCACGGACCTTTGTTCTCGACGCCGTTGATTGGTGCGGTGGTGTTGGTGGCGTTGTCGCTGTTGGAAGGCCTCGTGCATGGTTACACAACGTCGCACGTGTGGATGGACCTGCTGTCACGAGATTTCCGTGCCGGCTCCACGTATGAGAGTGTGTTCATTTTGTGCGTCGTTGCAGCGTTGCTTCGACGGTGTGCAGAACTGCTGGGCGCAGTGCTTGTGGCGGCGTTGGCGGGTGGAGGTTTGTTGTCGTAAGCTGGTTTCGGCTGATGAAAGCAATGCAGCGCCGCTGTGTGAGGTTGCTTTGACTTGGTGGCCAGGGTCGTTCTTGTGTTGTGGTGCTTGCCCACTGTGACAATGACAACAAACATATCGATATTGTTTTCCACGATCGTTGTGATTCCAGCATTGTCCTTCCCAATGTCCAGTGCAGGCAGCGCTTGCGCCCAATTCCGTCAGCCTCCACCTGCCCAACCTACATATCCATAGCCAGACCACGGCGTGACTGCGCTCGAATGACCAGCAAGCCAAACATTGCGTGGCGTGTGTGCTTTGAGATGTTCCGTGACTGTAGGTCTGGATGGATGGAACGACCTTGCTTTCCAAGCGCCATGAAGTAGTGTGTGAAAGTGTCGAGAGAGGGTCGACATGAAAACGAAAAGAAAACGGCAGGAATGTTACGCACAGATGGCGATCAAATCACGACCACCAGGGCAGGCTCGCTGCATACAACTAAAACGTAAGGAACAGACGAACAAACTCTGACAGCGTAATCTTGCCATCTCCGTCACTATCCATGCGCTGGAACAGGCGCACGTTGGTTTGGCTGTGGGACGTCAACTCATACATCAAGTCCGCGTTGTCCTTCAAAGCAGCGACAACCTCAGCTTTGCTCAGTGTACCGTCCTGGTCCGTGTCGATCGCGGCAAATAGCTGGGGCAACAACCAAAGCACGACCCAACGCAAAGTGAGCATCGCATCGCATCACATCACTATCGGCACCACCACGAAGAATTCTGTGCGACATGACCCACCTCTGCCAGCTTCACGTGGGTGCCAAAGGCACTGACGAACTGCTTACGGGAGATGGATCCCGGGTTTCCGGTCCCCATCAGCATCTCGAACAAGTCGGTGGCATTGAGGCCGACCTGCCAGTACAGGCGGTTGATGCGGCGAACAAGGGCTTGTCCGCCCTCCGTCTTCAATGCCGCGGCCAACTCGGCAGCGTCCACCACACCATCCCCGTTGGTGTCAATGTTGTCGAACACACGGCCCAGGTCGCCCCGCAGTGCATCCAAGGCGTGGGCCTTCATGGTTTCCAGGGCATCCACGGCCTGTGTGTGCAGCAGACAGGCGAGGCACAAACCCAACCACCACACGATGCCGGCAACAGGCAACGGGGTGAGACGGCACGCAATTGCGCAGGGAAGCAAACCACCACACCCACATCCCTCGCTTCGTCTCTGCGCCAAACGTACCGCTTCCAGTGTGTCCGGTGCAGCCACTGGCTCGGCCGGCTTGAGCTTCCACACCAATGCTGCACCCGCAGCAGCGGCGACTGCCACAGCACCAACCACAAGCGCCTTTGTTTTTGTGTCCATAGTGAGAAGAGCGTGGAAGGGGAAAAGAAAGTCTGCGGTTGCCAAGTCTGGAGGGGTCGAGAACAGATGGAGTGTGGGGCGGACAACGCGCAAGATCGCCACGTGGTGGAGCTCCACGTGGAACGACTGCCGCCGCGTTTCGCGTGTAAGATAACAGAGTCCCCAACTTCGCCACGGGGTATGGATTCTCCAACTTCGCCACGGACCGGGTCCGGCGTTGCGGCTGCTGGCACATCCCGGTGCTGCGGCACCAACCGTCTCGATAGACAGCCAGTGTCTCGTCGCCCCTGCGTGCTACACAGACGCACAGTTGGTCTGTGAGTATTGTCGTTGATCATGAACGTCGCGCACATGAACTGCAACGTCATGTTGCCGTAACGTGGTCTTGGCAACGCCACTGCCAACCTCCCACACGCAGGCGGTGCTTGATTGTGGTGGATTCTCCACCACCTGGACCAACATCCAATGGCCGCCCCGTCGCCCGTGCGGACGGTGCAACCGCCATTGATTGGTGCACGGTCTTCCACCCGTCCACGTACGGGCGTGACGGTGCCGGCGCGGCGCGCTGGCTTTGGTTTTTTTCCGAGTGGGCGCAGCAGCCGGGTCGGGGATGGAGGCGTGGATGGCGGCGGCCGCTCGCCACGCCACGACCACTCGCCGGCCAAGACCGCAATGTCATCGCCGTCGTCTTTTGTAGACAGCCACATGGCAGAAGAACTGCGATCGTTGGCCGCAATGGAGCAACAGCTGCAGTTGGAGGCAGACCAGCTAGCGACGGAGCGTGTGCAGTCCGAGCAGGTGGCACGGGCACGCCTGCGAGAGTTGGTGCGGGAAGAGACGTCGTTGCGGTCGCGATGTCACAGCACCCGCGCAGAGCTGGATAGGTTGGTGGCTGACAAGCAGGCCATGGCCAACGTGCTCCGGCGACTGAGGCAGGAGCACAGCAGTGTGACGACGGACATGACCAACCTCGAGAAGGCCGAGGCGGCGTTGCTTGATCGTGTGACGGAGTTACGGACGTCACATACGGAGCTGCAACAGTCCATCGCCGATGCAAGCCAGCGCTTGGGCACCGTGAAGGCGGAATTGCAGCCGTTGACGTCCGAGTTGAACGCACAGCGCCAGCGCCATCTCGACGCACGCCGAGACACGGTGCGTGCGTTGAACAAGCAACGTGTGGCGGAGCGAGCTGCCAGTGAGGCGCAGCGCCTGGCACAACGCCACCGGCGCTCTGCCAAGCGCTTTGAGATGCTCGCAACGCAAGCCCGTGCCACGCTGGGCTCTATGCAAGACCGACTGGCGGTCACCCGTGCACAACTGGCTGAGGCACGCCAACGATTGAAAGCCGTCGAGGCAGCACAAGAACCGTCCCGTGCGCAGGCTCCGATTGGAGGCCCACAATTGACACATGTAGGACGCGACAGCGCTGTGGAAAGCGCATCAACACCACCTGTGTCTGTGTCAACCCCCAGCGCCAGTGTTGCAGCGGGTGGTGCCGCTTCGGCCCAAGGCGCAGGGTCAGCAACGTCAACGCCAGCGCCAGCGCCACAACCTGTGCCCCAACCTGTGCCTGCGTGGCAGGTGGATGCCCACGCCCCAACAGGGGCTGTGCACGGGGACAGCGACCTTCACGTGCTTGCCGCTCAAAAGATTCGGCTGTTGCGTGCAAACGCCGTGCTGCGACTGCAATGTGTGGTCCGGCAGCGGCTTGGGCGCCACAGGGATGCCAAGCACCAGAAGCAACTCCGCACCGTGCGCCTGGAGCTGAAGCGTGAAAGGGCTGCCAAGGCGACGCTGCAACGGAAACTTGCGGCTGCGCGGCAGGCGTTGAAGATGCGTGTGAAGCACCAGCGCCAGCGGCAGCAGACATCCCGCGCTCGTACAATGCGTTTCGCTGGCGGCGCAGAAGCGGCTGCCACCACCTTCAGTCCATTGAAGCGAGCCCACACTGCCGCCCAATCTGACAAGAAGGGGAAGCGTGGCTCACTGAAAAAGTCCATGCAGGCTGCGTTCGTGGCATCATGGATTGCCGTTGGGGGTGGCAAGCCAAGCAAGCGACACCAGACCACAACGCTGACCAACGAGGAACACTTTGTTGCCCATACGGTGCGTGCAGGGTTGTTTCATGTCGATTATTTGATTTGTGCTGCAGCAGTCAACGTGTGGAGACCGTGACGCTGACACTGACTACCACGGTTGTGATGTGTGCGTTGTGTTTTATTTTGTTGCTCATTTGCATGTGCGGTTTTCTATTTTTTTCTTCTGGCGATGCCCCCACCCCAGGCCCTAGCATTCCGCCGTCATCCATCTGCTCGTGGTTGGCTGCCGGCGCACAACCAAGCCTGGGAAAGCGTCGACGTCTGGAGCAGAGTGAGTGGAAACGTGCCGCCCGAGTGTCTCTCGCCCAGCGCACCTGGCCATGCCCTTGGCGGGCCAAGCCCCTCTTCTTTCGTTGCCAGCCCTCCGATGACACGCGTTGCCAACGGTTCCACGGTCACCATGGCCCCGCATCAGGTTCGCGACTGCGTTCATCTGTGCTGTGTTTGTTATGGTGTTGGCTGTGCAGCTGATTTGTAGGCTCACTCATGCGCGCACGATGCGGATGCGATTTTGCGTGTGAGGTTCAGGACCTTCAATTCCGTTCGCAGAAGTGGGGTGATAGTCGCTGGATTGATCCTTACAACGCTGCCTGGCGCAATACCGACGAGTACTCGCGTATGTCTGGCAACGTACCCCCCGCATGCCTGAGCCCCAGTTTTCTGCAACGCCAAGTTGTGGCCGTTGTTGACGTTGGCGATGGTGCCGGTGCCGGTGCTAGTGCCGTTGGCGATGGTGCCGGTGCCGGTGCTTTTGCCGGTGCCGGTGTGAGTGCTAGCGGTGCGCCCACCAGCGACACGGATGATCACAGGTCGGTGAACAGCGACAGTTCTTCAGTTGCGACAGAACCCCCATCGTTGGCTATCGACACCCTAGCGCCGCTGTCACCCAAAGCGCGGGGGACCGGAAATGAACATCTGCGGCGTCCCAGGCACCGCCGTGCCAGAAGGTTGAAGCCAGCACAATCCCCCACTCAAGTTTCGTCAAAAGGGATCACGGCTGGAGTGGTACGGCGCCGTGTTGACGCCTTGGAGCCAGCAGATGGTTACATGAGCAGTGTGTGAGTGAGGTAGCGGTGGTGGCGACGCGTGAGTTGTGGGACACTAGGTGTCCGTCGAAACTACCACGAGGTGACGTGTTGATGAATACACATATGTGGACACGAATGCGGCACACTGATCCGACCGTCAATGGCGCACAGATTGCCGATTGCCCTTCCGGTGTGTGTGCTCACCGTTGTGCCTACCACGTGCTTACCATGGTGCGATTGATGCATCCCGTTGTTGTCGCCGTTGTGGCTGGCGCCGCAATGTGCCAAGACTGTGTCCGCAACTTCGTGTGCTCCAACGTTGGGAGTGTGTACACGATGATTGTGTCACAGCCATCGTTGTCGGTGGCTGTGCTTGTGGGCGCGTTGCTGATGTACGCATGGCTCCACTTCCGCGCAGTACGTTGGAAATCGGGTGTGGACTTGGCGCGTGTGTTCGCGACGCGCGGTGGAATGAAGCCGCTCACACCCAGACGCGTTGTGTCTGTCGTTGCAGCTGCAAGCTCCTGTGGTGGATGTTCCCATGACTCGAGGTTCGTCATCGGTTGGTGTTGGTGTTGCTTTGTTCCTGCAAATGGTGGCCTTTTCCTTGCATGTGAGTGGTTGGGGGTGTGCCTCACCTCCTGGTGCGTGTTGGGCCACAACCACACACCCACACACAGAGGAAGCTGACCCAGTGAAGACCGCCCCCCGCAACTTGACACCTGGCACCATTCGCAACAGCGACACCCCGGGTGTGATCCACTGCTGGGATCCTGCGACGAACGAGTGCGTATCTTGTGTCGGGATCTGTGGCGTTGAGCGGCGGGACGCGGTTCTCTCATCCAAAACAAAACAAATCAAATCGATGTTGCGGGTGTCGTCCTTGTTGTTGCTGCTCACGACAGGTACTTGGGGACTGTGCATGCAATGAACAAAGCGGATGTGAACGAGGTGGTTGCGAAGGCACGCAAGGCGCAAGCTGCGTGGTCGCGCACGACCTTCGCGGAGCGTCGCCGCGTGATGCGCATGCTGAACGCCGCAATCCTGCTGCGCCAAGACCAGATCCTCGACGCCTCCATCCGTGACTCGGGCAAGACGTACATGGACGGCATTTTGGGAGAGATCATGACGACGCTGGAAAAGATCGCGTGGATCAACCGTGAGGGCGAGCAAGCCTTGAAGCCCAGCTACCGCAACACAAGCCTCATGATGATGCACAAGGTGCGTGGCTTCAAGCCCACGCATCGGACGGGGTTGTGCTTGGTTGGCCACTATGCACCCTTGCTTACACCTTCAGTGGTGTTGTGCGTGAATGTCTTTGGTGCTGCCGTTGGTGTGATGTGACTGCCATCCTCGAACAAATAATTTCCGAATCGCGCTCCAGTCTGCGCGCGTGGAGTACGTTGTTGGTTGGCTTTGGTCGCTTGGCTGTTTTGTGTGAGTGTGCCGTGCGAGTGAGTGCCTGACATGCTTGATTGCGCGCCAGGTACGTCCCTGTCGGAGTTCTTGGTGTGATCGCGCCCTGGAACTACCCCTTCCACAACATGCTCAACCACATCATCAGCGGCCTGTTCGCTGGCAACGCCGTGGTGTCGAAGCCGTCGGAGTACACCTCATGGTCGGGTGGCTACTTCTTGCGCTTGGTGCGGGAGGTCTTGGTCGCTGCCGGGCACAGCCCCGACCTCGTGCAAGTGGTGACTGGCTTCGCTGACGCTGGTGCCGCGTTGGTCGCCTCTAACGTGGACAAGATCATCTTCACTGGGTCCCCTGGCGTACGTGACTGGTCCTGGCTGGTTGTGTCATACTTGTGTCGCCGGGTGCCTTGTGTCGGCTGGTGCCTGCCTGGCCACTGTTGCCACCATTGCTATTCTTGAGCAGTGGTTGTGGTTGGTGGTTGGTGGTGGTGGTGGTGGTGGTACCAGCCGCTGCTAATGCTGTGCTTGTCTTGGGTGCGTTGAGCCACGGGCTGACAACATGTGCCTTCTTGTTCTTCCGTTTGCGACGCCAGATCGGGCGCCACGTCATGCGCGGCTGCGCCGAGGTGTTGAAGCCAGTCGTGCTGGAGCTCGGTGGAAAGGACCCGGTCATCGTGTGCGAGGATGCGGACTTTGACCAAGTGTTTGCCTACGCCATGCGCGGATCGTACGCGCAGCCGTGTGCCTAGCGTGTAATCGTGGTTGCTTTGTTTCTTGCTGAGGTTGCATGTTGTTGGCGGGCATGCTGTTGTTTGTGTGTTTGTTTGTTTGTTTGTGTGTTTGTTCGTTGTGTGTTTGTTCGTTTGTTTGTTTGTCTGTTTGTTTGTTTGTTGTTGTGTCTCTCGTACAGATTCGGCAACTGTGGCCAGAACTGCATTGGCATCGAGCGCATGTACGTGTACGAGCCGTTGTACGACAAATTTGTGGCCCGCATCACGGAGGCCGCCTCCAACCTCAACCAAGCCTGCCCACTGAACGACGTGGACGTGGACGCCGGTGCCATGACCATGCCAGCCCAAATCGACATCGTCGATGAGCTGGTCCAGGACGCTGTGAGCAAGGGCGCGCGACTGATGTGCGGCGGCAAGCGCCGAGCTGGTCTCCCCGGCTTCTTCTACGAGCCCACCGTGCTGGCGGACGTCACCCACGACATGCGCATCGCGAACGAGGAGGTGTTTGGACCGGTCATGTCCATTTTCCGCGTCTCTGGTGGCGACGCGGAGTGTATCCGCATGGTGAACTCGACGCAGTGCGTGGCGCGCCTGGTGGCGATGGTGGTGTATTGCTGGTGATTTGCCACGGTGGCTTGTGGTTGTTGATGTGCCGCTCACCTGTGTTCTTGGTTTTGTAACCCTCCGCTTCCACATACGTGTTGCGTTCCCAGGTACGGTCTTGGGTCCTCCATTTTCACCCGCAACCTTCAGCGTGGCGAGAAGCTGCAGCGCGCTGTTCGCGCTGGCATGACCTGCATCAACGACTTTGGCGTACGTGTTCCCTCTCTCGCTCCTCTGTGCCTCTCCCTTTCCACCCGCCACTCTCCACGTGACATCGCCTCGGGGTGTCATGAGACACTCACACGTGCTGGTTGTGGGTGACTGAATACCATCCATGGTGTCTGACCACCTGCTTGTGTTGTCACGTGCATGTTGTTCTGCGAGGCCAGCTCAACTACATGGCGCAGTCGTTGCCGTTTGGCGGCATTGGCATCTCTGGCTTCGGTCGGTTCGGCGGCAAGGAGGGCTTGCGCGCGTGCTGCAACATGAAGAGCATCATCAACGACATGTGCGTGCTGGCTTTGCCACACTTGTGTGGTGGTTGACGTGTCCCATGGTGTTGGCTCCACGTGCTGTCGCCACGCTGTCTTCACGGTGCGAGCGAAGTGTCTCACTGTGCGGGTGGCTGTGAATGCTGGTTCTTACGACTGTGCAGCATTCCTGGCATCCGCACGCAAATCCCGGGCGTGATCCAGTACCCTGTGCAGTCAGGCAGCGCCAAGTTCTCTCGTGGCCTCATGAGCATGATGTACGCACCCACGCTGGTCGGGAAGCTGGGCGGCATTTGGAACATGGCAACCGCACGCCGTACCGCCCAGAAAGCCAAGCAGCAGTAGTTTGTTGGCCTGCCATCACCCCATGTGACAGTCACCCAAGTGTCCTGCGCAGCGATAACACACCCAAGTGACTTGTCAGCTACATGTTCATGTTCGCCTGTGTCTCATGCGCGTGACATGCGGCCCGCACGGTGCGGGCCATCTGTGATCATCACACCACGAGTCGTGGTCCACGACGTGGTCGGACATAGTGCAATTGCTAGCTAATCGCATAGTCTGCCAGCATGCAGTCCATGTCGCTGACCACTGTGACTGGGGCAGCATCCATGACAGCAGACGGGAATGTGCCACATTCAATGTGGTGAATGGCACGAAATGCTAGCAGCCTGCTAGCTATCGTGCCACCTCTGAAAATGTTGCTAAACAACCACCTCGCCAAGCTTGCGAACACTTGCTGCCGCAACTCACTAACATGCCACCTCTGAAAACTGCGGTCAGCGCCCAACTCCAAACATTCGATGGACTGGCGCAGGTCACGTGACTCCTCAAACAATTGCGGTCGCTGAAGTGCCCGTCATGTGCGGCCGGTATGAAGAGGTTGTCATATGTGGCCGGTTGATTACAGCGACAACACGTCGTCGCGGCAGCGTCGGTTGCAGCGACTGGTGTACGTGTTCCACGATTGGTTGGACTTGTGGTGTGTCTGCCTGCGCCGCAGGCTGCGCTGACCATCCCGTTGTGTACAACACCGTGACAACCACCCAGAAAGACCCAGGACTCATGTGACAGGAGTGACTACGAGCGCGAGCGGTCGAGAGCCGCGACTGTGCGCCGTGAGCTCCTGAGGCACCTTTGCGACAAATCCGCGTAGACGGAGGCACAGTTGCTTAGCGATGTTGTTAGATTTGAGGATAGCTTGGGCCAGTTTAGTTAGTAGCGTGGCAATGGCGGAACGGTACTGTTGCGCCTGACTTGAAAACTCACACCAAATGCTTGGATTAAGCCCCCGCGCACCTCTCATAGGTGCCGGAGGTTCGGGTTCTTATTTCTGGATACACGCTCAACGGCGACAGGCACGCGTGTGATGACATCAACGAGTGTGACACGAACAACGGTGGGTGTGAAACGACGTGCACGAACAGTGATGGCGGATACACCTGCAGCTGCAACGCCGGGTACGAGGTGACCGCAGACGGCCACTCGTGCGAGGACACGGATGAGTGCGATACGGGAACGACAATTGCGATGCGAATGCAGCTTGTGCGAATACGGACGGAGGCTTCACATGCACGTGCAGCAGTGGCTTCGCTGGTCACGGCGTGACATGCTCGAACATCAACGACTGCACACCGACGTCTTGCCAAAATGATGGCGTGTGTGTCGATGGCGTCAACTCGTTCACATGCGAGTGCCCGCCGCACACGAGTGGAGACTTCTGTGAGACGCACGAGTGTGGCGAGTGTGCTGGTGTGGCACCGTGCCAGCATCAGAACGACGGGAGGTGCATGCAGTACCTGGCAGGAACGGCGATTTGGATCATCGGTACGCGGCAGTGTGTGTCACCACCTGCCATCGACTGTGGCTGTGTGGGGCAGACAAGTGGCCATGCCGTGTGTCGTCAAAGGGTATGTGCTACGAGAAGAACGTCCTGGGCGACTGCCCGGCCGGCACTGCGGAGTGTATCGTGCCGTCGTTGAACACGCTGGACATCGACACGGAGGCGGCACTGCTGCAGTTCGAGCTGGCAGGTGTGAATGTGGAGGATGAGGAACTGATGCGGCTCCTCGTTGATTCCATCGCCACATCGGCGAACGTGGCAGAGGGGCAGGTGGTGATTCTTGGTATCGCGTCTGTGCTGGAAGACAACAATGGTGTGGCTGCGCTGGACAACAACGATGGTGGCCGTGCCGTGTGGCATCTGTCTTGTTGCGTGACATTGGTGCTGGCGAGTCGGTTGGCGCTGCCACAAGTGTCGCGTCGCAGGTGACATCACTGGGCGACTCCATCGTCGTGTCTGGCATGCGAGCGGAAGTGAACGCGGTGGAGGGTGGCGTTGCTGGTGCTGCTGGACAGGAAGCTGACGCAGCTGGCACCCCCGCTGCTTCTGGCTCGGACACGGACAACCTCTTCACTACCCTGCCCACCCTCGTCATCGCTGTGGTTGCCGCCACGGTGCTTGTTGCCGCCGTCGTTGTCGTCGTGAAGCTGCGTGCTCGCAACGCGAACCGTGTGCATACCATGCAGCAGCGTGTCACACCTAGGCGGCGGCCGACGTCGCCAGTTGGTTGCGTCACGCAGACCAACAGCTGGATGCAGGGCAGCACCAACGTGAATCCCATCGCTGCGGATCAGTAGTGGGTGGAGATGTTGTTGTGTGTGTGTTGTGGGTGTGTATGTATGTGGGTGTTTGTGGTCAGTGGTGTGTCTGCGGTGTGTGTTTGTATGCGGTCGTAGTGAACTTGTTTCAACAGACAAACTGCTGGTATCGATATCCATTTGAATGTTGCGTTGCGCCCAGCCCGGCTCAGCATCAATGGTCGCCATGCACTGTGTTCTCTCATTGGACATCCTGGCTGGCTAGTGGTCCGTGATGTTGAAACTGATTGCCATGAAGGAATTGCACAAGCCGTGA
>Ga0213833_1002182_pt1 | contig 12956 bp, 20 predicted proteins | sample SWATP21_FD_160575 | JGI IMG/M metagenome (GOLD analysis project Ga0213833, IMG submission 160575) | Coastal seawater microbial communities from Marineland, Florida, United States - SWA TP2 #1 | ecosystem: Environmental > Aquatic > Marine > Coastal | place: USA: Florida | collected 2016-08-14
TTTGTGATCGTGCGTTTTTTTTTTTTTTGTGGAACAGATGTGGCTGACAACGACACGACGGAGGCTGAGGTACGATCCGTGTTGCGTGGGTGCGTGTTTCGCAGATCTGTTGCCTGACATGACTTGGTGTGCCAGGCTACAAAGGCCACCTGGACACCTCCAGACTATTCCAACTACTGGATGGTGGATGTGGAAGAAGCAGAAGCAACAGTGCCCCCGCCCCCTTCCTCGTAGATGTTATGTGAACGTGAGCCTTTTCGTTTAGCAAGTCAGAAGGGTTTGGTCGCGTAACAGCAACAGCACTCCGCCTCCCTATCTCAAGAACCCGGCAACAAGCATGTCCTCCAGCTGTTCCCGCGCGCATTGCTCTTTCAAGCTGAGTAGGTGTTCTCTTGCCCACACTGCATCCACCCCCGCGAAAACGACGTCGTAGAATGGTTGCATCCACTCAGAAGACCCTCGCCGAGAGTCCTCCTTTTCCATCCTGTTGGGACTCACACACAACGCCTCAGCCGGTGCAATACCCACACGTGCCGTGTCTGCGTATCGGTGCACGTACACTGAAGTCCATATGTCCGCTGTCCTGCTGTCAAGACCACGGAGAATTGAGGCCCACGTGTGTTCCGACGCTCGCGCAACACAGCCCACAACGCGGACCATCACGATGAGCGGCATCAGCCTCAGGAGCGCGTGACCTGACGCAACACAAGGAGGATGAAGCGTTACACGTGCACAGGTGCAAGCGCATAGTTACATAGCACCACAACCTCCTCTGCAACACTTACACGCTGCTTGACTCCTGCACGCAACTGCTGCGCCGAGGACACCAGAACTCTCCTCAGACTTCGCATCACCATCAGACGACACTAACGTGACAATGACACGCTCGTGAAGGGACAGCGGTACCTCCAACGCACAAGCCGCAGTTGCTGCACTTAACAGAGAGGCAGCATCAATATCATCGCCCCGCAATCCTGCCACAACGCTTTCCCTGACACCCTCGGGCATATCTGCCAATATCTGGAGAAGTGTGGGAATGAAGGAGCATCGTCGTTGACACCGTTTCGCACAAATGCAACACCACGGCACAGCAACTCGGCCCGCACCCCAAGCGCAACATCAGAGCCTGCCTCACGAGCAGCCTCGCACTCTTGAGCAAGAAGCGTTTCCATGACAACTCGTGCGTAGTACCACTGGGTTCGCGGTCTCTGTGTCGTCAACTGTGGTCGAAGGCCGCCAAACCAGAAGTTCACTGCAAGCGTGCCTGGCGATGAGTGGACAGCGTGAAACCAGCCCTCGGGGATAAAGAGCGCATCTGTGGGCAGAGTGCAAATGCAGCGCCACAATCGCTCGGCGTCAGGAGCCGCATTCGGCTTGTCACTCGTAGCTTGTGCGCTACCAACCTCCTGGCTGAACCTCCGCACGCAAACCACGAGCGTGCTTGAAGCGCGGGTGCTTCTCGAAGTCTGGTCGAAATGCATCCACCTGCTCGCGCGATGCCACACACACACACACACAAGCAATGGTTCATGTGAGCACACATGATCAACGGCATTGACAGCGAGTTCGGTGCGGAGCTGGCCGCTGGTCCCACTTTGCAATGATTGGCGGATTGAGAGTAGAGAGCTTCACGGTACAAGTAGCCGCCTTGATCAGGCGCAAACAAGAACACAGTCTTCACGCCGGAAGCAACGCAAAGGAAGTTTTGATACGAGTCATAGTGCAAGTTAGTGCGACGAACGGACGGTGAGTACCACACATTGGCTTCCCAGGGAACTCCAGCGGCAACTATTGGGGAGGGACTGGAGGAGCAAAGCGCTCTGTGTCAGCCTTCCATGTCACACTCCGCTGCCACGGACAGCACGACTCACGGTGACAAGTGGGTGGCCAGCTCAGGAAGAGCAGCGCTAGTTTCAGGCTTTGATGAAGGTACCACCACTGGGCACTGGCACAGGTACACTTCGAACGGAGGGGCGGGCGAGGCGTCTGGAAACAAACACCTGAGCGGCAACTTCATTGTGACACTGTTGCGCCTGTCTCCACGAAAATCACGCGTTTTCGAGCACGCCAAGTCTACCTCTGCACAGTGGCACAGCAAATGAGAGAAGAGTGAGCGTGCCGCCCCGCACACACAAGTGCCAAGCGCGAGGACCAGCAAGCATGACCTTTCGCGGCCACCGCCCGCAAGTGGCGCTCCTCCACACGGCACCACTGCTTCGGTTGCACCCCACGGAAAAGCAACGGCATGCCCTCAGCAACATGTTTCTGCATGAGCGAGAGGGGTGGGTCTACGACGTAGCCAAGGGGGCTGCATCCGACAAGAAACGGCGCCGCACTGGCGCTACCCGGTCGAGGCGATGCGGGAGCAGCCGCTGGCACCTGCTGCGGATTGTCAGAGTCCACAGGTGAGGCAAGTCTCGGATTCTTCCGGGGTATTGTACACGCTTCGTCGGTGCATGCCTCACGTGGTCTCTTATCTGAACCGGCGCTGGGAATCATGGCTGCAACACCACGTCACTGCACCAACGACGTCACACGTCGCCACGAGGCGAGCTGCCTGTAAATAGTGACACATAAAAGGCGGAAGAATGATATTTTCAAAGAGGGGAATGTTCGTAAATTACGTAAATGAGCCGAGTGTTCAACAAGAACCGTTTCGGACACAAACCGTGTCACCACAGCGCACGCGCCAAGCCTCCACGGTGAATGCCAGCTCACAGCTGAAGCCGTGGACTGAAAAATGTTTGGCAGGCAAGCACACGAAGGCGAGGGCGGGCCGCAGACACGCGCCTACAAACCTGTACAGACAGCGGGTGCGACGGCTGTTCACGGCCGTGTCCATAGTGCGAGTGCGCCCATCGAAGGGTGGTCCAAACGACGAGAACGGGCCATGTCAGACAACACGGACCGTGGTGCTGCTCTAGTTCATCGACTGCTACAGCATGTATCCAACGCGGCCAACTCAGTCGTTCGTATCAGGCGTTGGTGTGGTGTTGTTCGTTTGGCGGTCCCAAGCACATGTAACACGAAAATGTGCCGTGCTACAGGGCGCGCACATGTTCCAGTCTCCCCAAGCAGGCGCGTCATGGCTCACGCGTATTATTCAAGGTCCTTTAGCAGATGAAATAGAAGCAGAACTTGGTGTTCAATCTCGACTGTGGCAAGCAGAGACCCACCTGCAACACAAACGCTACGCACGCGCTGTGCATGCCTCCCAGCATCACACGTTGCAATGTGCGCGGCTTGTGAAAAGTCAGCGACTTGGCAGTGGAGCAACACCAGAGACTCGAGCCGTGTCCTACCGCCAGGTGCGTTTTGTCATGGCCTCTTCTTGCTTCGTTGCGTTGCCCCTTGTTGACACGGCTCGGTGCTTGGTTTGCTGGCAGCTGAAGCATGAACTTGCCGCGTTGAAGTGGGGCAGTTTGGTGATGAAGGCGCTTGCAAGACACCATTGGGGTCCCAGCACCATACCCGGCTCGGCACTGGAGTCGCCACGGCAACGCGGAAGCACATGGCTCAGTGGGGGGAGCGCAAGCAGGGCAGTGGCACCCCGTGAACCGTCCCCCTCCCGCGTGGACTACCACCCGGCACGCACAGACCGGGCGGGGCCTGCAAGTGCATCACACATGTCATTAGGAGAAGGCACAGGATCAGTACAAAGATCGCGACGCGGCGCATCTTTGATGCCTTCCACCGGCACCGAGGGCCATGTCGTGCGGCGAAGAAGGCGGTCCCAACCGCTGTCCCGGCGGCACACACGGTCCGCCAGTGCGGGGCACCGGAGGTCGAAGCCGCACCCCCACAGCGCAGCATCCTTGTCGCGCGCATCCGTGACACACCGCGCTCGAAAGCAGTCGGCTCCGCCTTCCCGCATTCGAACGGCCCGCATTGTCAGTACCTCTGGACAATGGGTGCCTGACCCGAGTCGGCGGGGAGGGGTGGTCAAGGACATCAGGATGAGGGTTGTCCAGCCAACCTTCCCTCCGAAAAACTATCAACCCATGCGTTTGGATACGAGTGCCATGCAAACGGCCACCCTAGGTGGTGACTTGCTGCGGCAGTCGGACTTTAAGTTCCAGGTATGACCTTCTCCCGTGTGGTGTGTGGCGGCAGTTCGTGGACAGCAGGCGCCAACGTGGCCGTGCTGGCACCACTGTCCTTGACGGCAACGCTGCGCTGTGCTTGGTGTTTCAGGTATTCACTGGCAACAGCTTGTCTACCGCCTGGCAAGCAGGCTGGGTAAGGTCGTCCAACACGCAGGCTCCAAGTGGCGTCCCGTCAAATTGGGAATCAACAATGTAGAGTGAAGGTACGCAGCTTTCCGGAGGTGCTGTCGTCATCATGTTTATGTGCCCACAAAACGTTGCACTTCTGCAGATGCGTCACGGTGGTAGTTGCTGTGGCTAGCTGGAGATGGTATTTATTTATCTTTTGTTGGTGTGAGAGGAAGGTATGCGTGTGAAGGTGTGAGTGTGGACGCAAACGGAAACGAAAGCAACGATGCACCTGCGTGTGATCCATCGCCAAGACCACCTAGTACATGTAGTTGACTCGAGCAGCGCAAACGCGTTTGCCGGTGAGCTCTGCAGTGCGACAGCTCGTACAACGGCGGGTGCGCGCGAGTCAGAACCAGTTGCCTGTGCACATATCCCGAGCGTCAGTCGGCACACAGGCGCACTCTGTGTTGGGCGGCACGACGACGTACGATTTGGTGGAACTACAAGAAGATCTTCCCCTGCTTGACCCCAACTCTTCCAAGACGTTTGAAACACTATCACCCAAACCACGAACACGGTGGTCGCGATACCAAGCCCGATGGCAGAGCGACGCAGGTCTGTGTGAATGAACGCAACCAGACATCCACAGTGCGTCAGGCACCGCATTGGCCACACAAACAGCGGCGTGGAGGCTTCACAAGAACGAACATTTCTTCAGAACAAGTGGGGTGTGGGGAGACATGAACTCGCGACGGAAGTACACCAAGTTCACCAGCCAGAGAAACGGAAGAAACGCCAAGCCCCCAAGGAACATCTTCCTCGCCACATCCACCTTCTCCTTCAACCGCTGCTGCCGTGCTGTTAATGGCATCGTCAAACTCTATCCGTCACGGCCGACCAGTCCTGCCAAGGGCGGCCGAAAGAAAGTGGGACGAGAGAGGGAAAGAGCTTCGAGGCAGCGTGCGCTCAAGCTACGGAGTTGACATAAACGTGTGCCATAAACTAATGTCGCTGTGAACAAAGTTCGCAGTTGAAGCACACCGACCACGTCACCTACACCCGGTTGGGTGACAGCCAGTGAGCCGCTTGCCACACAGCTGTGGACCCAGCGGATCATCAATTTCTTGTGACGCTGTGGCGGAGGCGAGCCCAGGGATTCACGGCTGCAATCGTTCGTCATGGACCGAGCACTGCAGCGGGCGTTGTTCGAGTCTTTCACCACTGCCGCCCCTTCGCGGCCAAGCCATGGAAGCCATGTCACAATTACACGCACATACTCGCGGCCCAATCAAGGAACACATGTATCGCGCAGCTCTCGGGCCTATGCGGGCGGTGGAGGGCCCGCGTCCCGTGCTTCGTCCTCCTTCCATGCGCGTGCTGCGCCAGTTCTACGGTCATCAGGCGGTGGTGGCCGTACGTTTGACTCCTACCGCCGAGACACAGCACGCCGAGAAATACGGAGTCGCCGCCCCGATACGAACGGCCGTTTCAATAGGTTGGAGAGGGACGGAATCATGCCCACGCAGCCAGGGTCCCGTGGCTCTCCGGGCGGCAAGAAAAGCAACTCCGCTCGCAAGGGACGGAACTCAGGACGAGGGAAGATGCCTGTCCCGAAGCGACCTATCCTCCGTAGTGAGGGTGAAATCTTCAGACCGCTGGGAGGGGGTTGGGTGGAGCGCACAATTGATGGAGAGTGGGTGAGAAGCGGCCTGCACACACAAATGGAAGCTGATACCCGCGAATGGTGCGTTTGGTTGCGTTTTATCTGCTGCCCCATGTCACACCCGTGACTGTGATGTGGTTGTGGGCAGGTATATTGCCACGTATGAGCCGACTTCTAGCACGGCACAGCCTGGTGTTGCGGCGGTTGCCGAAGGAATGGTCAACATTGAGATCGCTATCAAGAGCACGCGACCAAGCGACCCTGGCCCTGATCCAGAGAGTGTATTTCGTGTGGTAGTTGGGTACAAAAGCCCTTGCAACTTCTATTGTGTGGTGGGTGATGTCCGTGCGAAAGAGTGGCGCATCCAGCATGCAGACGGCAGCGTACTATCGAGAGTGGTGGACACCAGTATGAAGGCCGACATCTTCTTCAATCTGGTGATTCTCATTCGGCACGACATTTTGTCACTCGACGCGAACGGCACCTCCGTTTTTGGTCGCGTTGAGATTCCTGAAGGCGGCCTTCGGGGAGATATCGGCGTTGCTTGCCAGAACTCCAAACTCGTATTCAAGAAGCTCCGCGTGTCTCCAGCACCGGGCTCACGGGCAGCTTCCATGACCACTGCCCCCACGCCACGCCGAGAAGGCCGCGCCATGCGCGGCAACACGGACGTTGTCGTTCGAACCAGTGCTACCAAGTCACGTTCTGGAGCTGGTGCTGGTGCTGGCTCCGGTGCGGTGATGCGCGTCCACAGTGTACGTGAGCCGCGAGGGCGTCGGTCACATCGGAAGGGGAGTGCCGACGGTCCTGCGCCATCAATAGCAACGCCGCAAGGCCATGCACGTTTCACTGATGATGATCCGCGCTTTATTGAAATGATTGAGCGCAACATCTTGCAAACCGATGTCGGTGTGACGTTTGCTGACGTGGCTGCGCTTGAGGACGCCAAGAGGTTGCTCAACGAAGCTGTGGTGTTGCCACTGTTGGTACCTGAGTTTTTCACCGGGATCCGAGAGCCATGGAAGGGAGTGTTGTTGTTTGGGCCGCCAGGCACAGGGAAGACTCTACTTGCGAAGGCTGTTGCTGGTATGAATGGCACCACGTTCTTCAACGTCAGTGCTGCAACGCTCGTCTCGAAGTGGCGTGGCGAGAGCGAGAAGCTGGTCCAGTGCCTCTTCAATATGGCTCGCCACTATGCCCCGTCAATCATTTTCATCGATGAAGTCGACTGCCTTGTGACACAGCGTGGCTCGGGATCGGAACATGAGGCTAGCCGTCGTCTCAAGACTCAGTTTCTCACGCAGGTAGAGACGAGCGTGGGCACCTGTGCGAGGCTCTCTTCTCACCTCACACTCACACCCTGTGTCACAGATGGATGGTATCACCTCCAAAGCAGATGGTGCCATGGTTATGGTCCTCGCTACTTCAAACACGCCTTGGGATTTGGATGAAGCTCTCCGTCGGCGCTTGGAAAAGCGAATTCACATTCCACTGCCCGGAGTAGAAGCCAGGCGCCAGATGTTTGAGCTGAACCTCAAGGAGGTGCCGACAGAGGCTGGCGTCGAGTGCCAGGACCTGGCTGAGAGAACTGTTGGGTAAGCAGCAACCTTGAGATGGCTGTAGTGACATGCACTCACTCAAAGCTATTTGGCACCCACCACCAGGTACTCGGGTGCGGACATCCATCTGGTGTGCCGAGAAGCGTCAATGATGGGGATGCGCCGGTTGCTGTTGGACAAGACTCCCCAAGATATCCAGCGCATGAGAAACAACGGCGAGTTGAAATCTCCGCCTGTGAGTGTTTCGGATTTGTATGCGGCCTTGGAACGCACACGGCCATCCGTCTCTGATGAGGACACTAAACGATTCTCTGAGTGGGAAGAGAGGTTTGGCAGCACGTAGCACAGTTCTGGTTCTTGGTTCATAGCAAAGCTGACGTTTGATGTTTTTTCCACCAAATTCCGTGACGCCACAAATTTTCAATTTCCTCGGCTTGTGCTGGTTGGCCACCTTGCCCGGCTGTCTTGCCACACGCGTTCGTGCCCCCACCCACGCGCTTTCGGCGTTGGCGTGTCAGACACCACAAGGTCTGGGATGTTCTCGTCCCATCGGAACGTCAGGGGCTCAACGGCTCCACACCCATCTGGCCGACGGTCGCCCGCGATGAAGCGGCAGGTGTCCGGCCTCGAGACGCCCCATCAGCGACTCACGCGCCTGCGATCCCGGGTGCAAGAGACGCACCTGGAACGCCGCGCCAGTCTTGCAGAAGCCTTTGCGTTTCTTGTGCAACCACAACAGCGATACGGCGCTCCCCACAGCCTTTCGCGAGTGCAACACAGCACGTCTACTGTTGCCAGCGAGTCACTGCAAGCCGCTTCCGGAGGCCCTGGCAGAGGGACGGTCCTGAAGAGCCAGTCGCGCAACAACGCAACTAAGCCGCCCCAACACCCGCAAACCGACGTGCTTTCTCCGTTGACCAAGCTTGGGCAGTCCTTTCAGGTTCGTGGTCGGCACGCTTCCACGTTGTGCCGCTCTTGCCCACTCATTTCGCTCCCTGCCAGGCAAGGCGCGAGAGCTCGAAGGTGAGAGAAGAGTTGGCTGTGAAGAAATCCCTGAGCAGAGTGTGCAACGCACCAGAAGAATTGCATGACGAGCCCGTGACGGCGTGGTGGCCTCAGTACCCTTCTACAGCGTGGGTTGAAGGAGGTCGTTGTGGACCAACTTGTGGTCACGACTCATGACGTGTATTACCGCTGTGTGTGGCACACTGTGTGCCGCGCACACGCTGCGTGTCTGTCTTGCAGCGTCAACGTATTCATGTTGTTTGACAACCCGGCTTCGTGTAGACTCGCGCAACTAGTGTCGGGGATAATGCTTTTTGCCATCATGAGTGCTGTCTTTTCTTTCGCTGTGGAGTCGCTGCCAGCGTTCAGATTGTCGGTACGGCACTTGGATCGCTGGTAGCGATTCGCTACCCAATCCTTGCATGCTCGTCTCTTAATATTGTTTCTTTCTGTTCCAGGTGGATCATGGCGAACCGCGCGAAGTTGTCTTTGTTTGGATTGAGAATGTGACGGTTGCCCTCTTCAGCATCGAGTACCTGGTGCGCTTGTGTACGGCTTGGGCTGTCCCCGCCATCTACTTTGTCCCGTCCGAGCATCTGCGAATGTGGCAGCGCTCCATGGTGAACGCAGACGCACCAACTTTGGAGCGGGAGGGCGCCAGCGCGGTGCCAAAGGAAGCTGGTGTTGACGATGGCACCGCTGCTGATTCTGTGGCGGTGGAAGTGGCAATTGGTCTGGACGAAAGTGTTCCCACAGCGTCTCTCGACGAGTACCCCATTTCACTAGAGAAACAAACGACGAACACGCAGAAGACTCTGCTTTTTGTGAAGAGCCCTGCAAACGTTCTGGACCTCATAGCGATTGCACCGTTCTATCTTGAGGTATGTCGGTCGGACCAACTCGGTGCATGGTTGAAGTGGGGTTGAAGTGACTCTGACGTGCGTGTCTCGTCTCGCAGCTAATTTTGAGCTCTCTTCTTCCTGGCTTGGCTGCCTTGCGCACGCTTCGCCTCACCCGAGTCTTCCGCGTTTTCAAGGTCGGAAAGTACTCCTCTGGTGTCAAGTTGCTGCATCGTGTTCTCTACAAGAGCCGCGAGGCTTTGTTTCTGATGGTCTTCTTTATCTTCCTGGGGATGATTGTGTTTGGCACTGTCATCTTCTACTGTGAGATGGGAGAGTTGGACAAGGAAACAGGTGCGATGATGTGGTGTACTCTGCACGGTCAAGCGCAAGCCGTGTCATGCATGGTTGGTTGTTGGTGCTGCAGACACATACATGCGTCCAACCACAGACGGGCTGGGAACTGAAGTATCTCCGTTCGGGTCCATATTCCAGGGATTCTACTGGGTTATTGTGACCGCGGTGAGTGTCTGTGGTGCAACGCTCATGGATTGAAGAAAATCATCTCATGCACAACACACGCTGTCCAGACAACGGTGGGATTCGGTGACTTGTACCCGACGACGACGGCAGGCAAGGTCACCACAGTGATTCTCACGCACTTCGGCATTCTGGTGCTGGCTCTTCCTATCACCGTATGTTATGTTCATATCCCAGGCTCGTCATCGTGAGCAAGCTTACAACGTGTGATTGCAGGTTATGGGCGCAAATTTTGCGGTGGAGTACTCCACCGATGATACCCAGCAAAACGAAGAGGCGTTGGAAGTAGCAATGGCTCTGGTTCTGCAGCCAGCTTCGTTGCCAAAGCAAGCAATGCACACCCGTCCTGAGACTGACCGTCGTGAAAATGCTGGCGGGCAGCATGAAGCCCCGCTTGCAGAAGCCCCTCTCGCACCGTCCCGAGAAAACGTACCTCACACCATGGCGCACATCGCCGCCCCAGGATCTGCTCGGCCGCTTTCGGTCCCCTATTCACTCCACCCGCTTGCTGGAAGCACCAAGTCAGTGTTCTCACATTCTCAAGAAGTTGTAAGACTTGCCGCGGAACCTGGGTACGCTTGTGGATGCATGCACGCTCTGGCCCCCAACTCATGTGTTGTTGCTGCGACGTAATGCAGAGTTAACGAGGACAGCGCTACCTCCGAGCGAAAGGCAGCTGCAGCCCGGGACAATATGTCAGCTGTACGTTGACACGGTTGTGCATGCAAGCGTATTATCATTGTACTGACTGCTTGACACGACACAGCTGCTACATGAGATGAGGGAGCTGGCTGAGGAAGCTGCTCAAGTGAATGGAAGATGTCAACATGTACTTGAACGAATCGCGGCACTCAGTGCTGCTTCGCCAGAAAGGGGCGGTTCCGCAGCTCGTACACCACGCGCAATTGTATCATCAACCAAGTGAGTAGAAGCACCTATGAAGGTGGTGGACTCTTCTTGGGCGACCTTTTGTTTGCACTTCTTTTTCTATATGGCCTGCTGTTTTCACTTGAAGACTGTTGTACTTGAAACCCGTGTAACAAACTCGGGTGCAGGCCTCGTGTGTGCAGGCCGCGTCTGGCTCTCTTTGCAGAGCCTGGGCAGCGTATCCAACGCGGTGAACACCAGCACATCCACAACAAACACGACAATAATGACGACAACAACGGACCCTTTGTAGACGCGACAATCTCAGGAATCAAGTTCCACGGCAAGAATTCGAGCATGCCCGTCGAAAGCGCCGCCAAAACGTGTTGTTCCTCAACTGGCACGGCACCCGAAGCTTGCTTCACACACCACTTTCCACTGGCTGCTCGATACGGAAGTGTCCGGCTCCTGCAGCGCACCAAGACACCTGAGTACATTGGACTGATGCCACACGCAAACCCGCACGTACTGCAGGCTCACAAGGCGAGACTGGTGTACCAAACTGCGGCCAAACGACGACACAGTTCGCAGCCACACCTTGTTGGCGGGGCCGGATGGCGTCAACTTGATGTCACTCCGCTTTCTCTTTGCATTGTGTTGCTGTGTCGTCGCAGAGGAATGTGTTGTGCGTTGCTCACGGCGCCTGCAGCAACGGCGCCTGCAGCAACATGGTTCCACCCCAACCACAACCCCAGCGCGGGAAGCCGAAGCAAGCTGTCCAAGCACAAAGGGCGTCACACGCACTTGCACACAACACAGACACAACCATGACGGAGTCAACGTACTCCCAGTACATAAGGAGCACGTAGGGGAGGCGCGCTTTCACTCATTCCGGGCTGGCTTGTTCAACAGCTAGTACGGTACTGTTCCGCCTGACTTGAAAACTCACACCACGAGCAAGTTGGATCCTCCACCCTGGGTGTGGCACCTCTCACAGTTCGGGTTCTTATTTCTAACAAGAATGATTACAATTGAAAATGCTTGCACCAGAGTCTGCAGTGACTGCGCTCCAGTGCAGTGCTAGCGTACAAGCACACACACACAGACGGCAGCAAGATGATTGACTGCGTGTTGATCATATCTGTGAACACCATGGGCTTGTTGTTCGCACGGCATTGTCGCTTCCAAGACGACACCACTCAGGCACGCCTAGAGTCAGAAATCGCGTCCGCATTGAAGTCGGAGTGGGACGAGAGTAAAGCAGATGGAGGCGAGTGTGTTGCTGCCACAACGTGAGTTTACTGATCTGAGTTTTGCTGGTTGCTGGCTTCCCAACGGTTCGCATTGCTTCACAACGCAGTAGTTGCATTATCACCTGCAAGAAGCTCGGTCAAGTCGCTATCGTTCTGGCTGGGTCTGGAGGGCACGACGAACTCAGCCGTACGTGTTTCTGACACCAACACTGACGCCCACACTGCGAATGGATGGACTGACTTCCGTTGTTTCCTCCAGTATGCGAGCTTTTTCCTGTGATTGAGCAACTCCTTGAAGACAGTTGTGGAGGGAAGTTGACACCACAGTCAGTTCTGGACCATTGTGGAAAACTGGCCGTGTGTGTTGATGAGCTGCTTGTTGATGTACGTGCGGGTTGTTGAGCTGTCGTCTTTTCATGTAGTGCAATACATGACAACCCACATGTGCAGGGTGACGTCAACACGCTTGATGTGAACGTGATCCTAAAAATGAGTAAGCTAAAACCCCTGCCATCGAAGCCCTAGTGCGGTTGCCATTCCTCTTGCGTTTGTTTCTTTGGCATGCTTCCTTGTTTTTTGTTTGTGAAGGCGTAATCTCTTGCCAGTTTAGTTGAAGCAACGCCTTGCTCGTCACTTTCGTTTGTGTTTTGTACAAAGAGTGCAACATGCAGTGACGCCTCTGCCAGATGCAGCGAGCACACACCTGCCACGGCTGCGGCTCCGGTAATCCCATGGGTATGTGCATCTCCGCTGGGACGAGACCCCAAGTGCTCCATGGTTCTTGCTGTTGGCGTGAGCGCCTCAAGCGCCGTGGTTCTTGCGCCATTCGCGAAACAAGTCTGTCAATGACTGTCATGGGTGTGTGCTCATTTGACGTGACTAAAACCCAGAAGCCAAGTGTTGCACCGAAGGCTGGTGTGTGTGTCAGCATGAAGCTTGCCCAGGGCGTGCTGCCGGCATTGACGTATGCAACATGTTCCGTGGGCATGCTGTTGGTCAACAAGACAGTGCTG
>Ga0213833_1002183_pt1 | contig 12955 bp, 3 predicted proteins | sample SWATP21_FD_160575 | JGI IMG/M metagenome (GOLD analysis project Ga0213833, IMG submission 160575) | Coastal seawater microbial communities from Marineland, Florida, United States - SWA TP2 #1 | ecosystem: Environmental > Aquatic > Marine > Coastal | place: USA: Florida | collected 2016-08-14
ATACACAACCTGTAGAAGTCAAGGTGAAAATAAATTGAACCTCACCTGGACCAACTGCTGTGATCTGACCGTTATTGTTAATTGTAGCAATGCTAGGGTCTGTGGAAATCCATGTACCTCCACTTGAAGGAGTAATATTTAATTGCGTTCCAACACAAATTTCTGTATCAGCAGGAAGGAATATATTAGGTTTATTAGAAACGGTGAATACTCCTGAAGGATTTGATACACAACCAAAATCTGAAGTATAGGTAAAGGTTACGTTTCCAGAAGCATGTGATACAATTATTCCATTATTATCTATAGAAGCAATGCTCGGATTACTGCTCGTCCATGTTCCACCAGAAGTTGGTTGAATCTCAGAAGTATCGCCAATACAAACTGTTGATGGTCCAATATAAGTTGTTGATGGGTTAGCGGATACCGTAATCACAATATCTTCATCACCACTACATCCATTGGTTAATTCGTAGAAAGTAATGATTGCAGTACCTTGAGCATTTGAAGAAATCACTCCAGATGAGTTTACACTTGCCACTGAAGGATTACTACTTGACCAAAATCCAGACTCTGTGGAAGTTGCAGTAACCGATTGACCTAAACAAAGTGTGTTTGGACCATTTAATGTAACATCAGCTTGTTGTACTACAGTTACAGATGTGGTCGGATCACTTTCACATCCATTATCAGAAGTAAATGTAAAGGTTACAGAGCCACCACTTTTTGCGGTTACTACACCATTATTTGTTACTGATGCAATGGATGAATTACTACTTACCCATGTTCCACCTGTTGTTGGTGACAATGTAGAAGTTTCATTTACACATAAGATATCTGAACCAACTACAGAAACTGTTGGACTCGGTTCAACATCAATATTTGCTGTTGCACTCGTTGCACATCCTTGATCATTCGTTACAGTAACTGAATACGATTCGGAAGGAATTCCTGGCGTTACAGTAACTGAAGACGATGTAGAACTTCCTGCATTTGCACTCCATTGATACCCAATTGCATCTGGATTATTTACAGAAAGAGTCACATCATCACCTTCACAAACTGCACTATTTAAAGTAAATATGAAAGGATCATATTGTTCGTAAACAAACGCAGATGTATTTACTTGACAACCTGCATTGTCTGTAATGGTAACATAATAATTACCATCATCATTGATACCGATAGTTTGAACATTCGATGAAAATCCGTTTGGTCCACTCCAAATGTATTCGAAAGGTGCAATACCACCTGTTACCGTTGCTGTTAATTCTGATGTGTCCGTCAAACAAACTGAACCATTAAAATCGATTATTGGTGACATCGTTGGAGAAATGGTGATTGCTACAGATGCATCAGAAACACATCCATTACTATTTTCAAAATAGAAAACGGTTGATCCACCACTTTGTCCTGTTACAATTCCTGAAGAAGTGATTGTCGCGATACTAGGATTATCCGAAGACCAGGTTCCAGAAGTTGAGCTTGTAAAGAAAGTATTTCCTCCGATACAAATCATATCTTCTCCACCTAAAACTATAGTAGGTTTTGCTTGAATTGTTATTTCTTTTTGAGCATTTTGAAGGCAAGATTCTGCTGGATTCGTATAGTAAATTATTACTGTACCAGATGAAACACCCGTTACGATTCCGTTATTATCTACTGTTGCCAATGCATTATTACTTGAGGTCCATGTTCCTGTTCCTGCCGAAGCATCTAAATCAATAGTTGATCCTGCACATACTGACGATGGTCCTGCTATTGACACAGGTGTATTTTCAAATACATGAAGTGTATCGGATGTAGTAGAAGTACAACTTGTTGTGGTAGTAAATGTAAACGTAACCTCTCCTACTGCTAGACCAATAATTTCATTTCCATTCACAACACTCGCAATCGAAGGATCACTACTTGTCCATGTACCTACTAAGTCTGCACTCAACTCTGAATAACTCCCAACACAAATATCTGTTGGTCCACTAATCGATACATTAGCCAATGGATTAATGGTTATATCCTCTGTGCTATTTGAAGCACAACCCGCATTCGAAGTAAAGATAAATGATACTGTACCAGGAGTAATTGCTGTTACTGTTCCATTTGAAGAAACGGTAGCAATACTAGTATTTGAACTCGTCCATGTTCCTCCAACTGTAGGATATAATGAAGTTGTTTCACCTTCACAAATATCTGTTGGTCCTGAAACATAAACTGTTGGTACATCATGAACAGTTATACCACCCGCTAGTGCTGTTTCACAAGAGGTATTGTCATTCACAAAATATATTTGTGCGAAACCATTGTCAATAGCAGTAACTAATCCTGCATTATCGACAGTAACAACATTTGTATCAGAACTATAGAATGTACCAGAGGCAGAAGTAGCGATAGTGGTAGTTTCTCCTACACATAGTTCTCCATCACCAGCATCTGTTAGAATATCTTCATTATGAATAGTTATCGGTAGTGTTGGATCTGACACACAACCTGTTGTATCATGTTCAAAAGTAAAGGTTGTGGATCCTCCTGAAATTGCAGTTACTACACCTGAGTTACTTACTGTGGCCACTGCAGGATTATTACTCGTCCAAGTACCGCCTGTGCTTGGTGACAAAGTAGTTGTTTCACCGATACAAAGAAGGTCATCACCTGTAATGCTTACAATTGGCTTAGCAATGGCACCAATAGTTATGGTCGTTTCAGCAGAACAACCTTGATTATTGGTTACGGTTACTGCATAAGTTGTAGAAGGCACACCAGGAGTGACAGTTACTGATGATCCTGTTGCATTTCCTGCATTTGGTCCCCATTGATAAGAAACAGCAGAAGATGAATTGATATTTAAATTTACTGATTCCCCTTCACAAACTTCAGTTGAAAGAGTGGCAATTGTCACTGTATATTCATTATAGATGTAAGCAGAAACACTTTCTGTACAGCCGTAAGAATCTGTTATTGTTAGATAATAATTACCTGATTCTGAAATTGTCGTTACTGAATCCATTGCAGTAAACCCATTTGGTCCTGTCCATGAATAAGTGTAAGGACTTGCACCACCAGAAGCAATTGCACTTAAAGTACTATTTTCATTAAAACAAGCACCTCCATTTACATCAATCGTAGCACTTAAATCATTCGAAACATTGATTGTATAATTCTCTACATAGGTACAACCCATTGCATCTGTAATTGTAACGGATGCGTTAGTTGTTGCACCTGGACTAAAGGCCGTTGATGAACCTGTTGCTCCAGAACTCCATAGGTATGAGAAAGGTGCACTTGCTCCCGTGATTGAAGCAGTCAAGACTGTTGCTTCTCCACTACATATTTCATTATCTCCAGTAATAGTAACTGTTGCAGTATTTGCAATAATAGTTATTGGTGTAGCATCTTCTATTGCTGCTGTTGCAGGATATTCAGAGGCTTTTTTAGTTGCAAGTAATGCTGGAAGAGATGATAAATATGCTTGATTATAATAGACTGCTCCCCCATCATAGGTTTGAGGAACATCAACTGTAATCGTGAAGCTACTTTCTCCCAGTGGAATTGTATTGATGGTAAAATCACCAATTGCATTTCCAGTAATTGAACTTGAGTTGATGGCAATACCACCAGTTAAATTTTCTGGTTCACTACTCCAATATAAATTATTCAATAGTGTATCGGTAAATGACACGTTACTCAGTGCAGCATTCCATTCATTATAAAATGTGAATTTATAAGTATAGGAATCACAAGAATACGCTGTGTCTTGCAATACTTCTTTTGTAAATTTAATACCATCACAAGAACAACCATCTGTTTGAGTTGTCACTGTTCCTGAACCTACTTGTTGAACTTCGCCAGTTGATAGATTTATTTCATGGAATTGTCCGTCTCCGTTTTCGTATCCATAAGCCGTACCGTCAGCTGCAATAAAGAAAGCGCCGTTTGCCGTTTCGAAAGTTTCACTAGCAGTAATTGTATTCATAGTACATGTTGCAAGGTCAATTTCTACTATGATGTCAGAATTATCTCGAGTACCATAAAGCAACCCATTGATAGGATTGAAGGCAAGGTCACCAATATTGTCAGTATCATCTCCAGTGCTAGGAAAATCACAAGTCTTGCTTACCATCATTGTGGCCCAATCCAAGGTATAAATATCTGAGTCGGTTGCGTTTCGATAAACGATGGTGCTTCCTGATTTATCAGCTGCATTTACGAAAGCATCTTTAGGAAATCCTTTTACATTATCAGCTCTTTGGATTTTTTGATCCGAACCGATTCGATATAATCCAAACGGTGCCTCCATGTTTAAAACATAGATATATCCTGATGATTTATCAAAGAATGCTGAATTTATACCGCCTTGAATACCCGCATCATTCAAATTAAAAATTTGGGTACGTGTGACGGTTGGTTTTGCTTGTATTTCATACAAGTAATACTCGCCGCCTTCTTCTACTGTCTGATAGAATTTACCATCACACATAAAAGGTTCAGGGCAGTCACTTACTTCAATAATATTTGACCATTCTTGAGTACTACATAATCCAGTAGCTCTTCTACGATATTGTACAATTTCTGTGATAACAGGTGGATCATAAGTTGCAGATGTAGCTCCACTAATGGTACTCCACGAAGTAAAATTATCAGATGCTCCTGCTTTCGATCTTCTTTGCCATATATAAGTGACATCAGCATCTTCACATTCAATCATGTAATCTACATTATCTAGATACATGTCTGTAGCATCTCCACCAACTTTAAATACTAATCCTACATTTTCTGAGAAAACATCTAATTCAATATTATCGAAGAGGAAGCTTTGACTAGATGTGGTAAGATCAATGGATTGCGTCCAATAAACCGTCCATGGAGCTTCTCTCAACTGTAGTGCAACTTCTATATTTTTATTTGCATCAGCTCTTGCATCGAAGCTAACACGTATTTTATCGTCATTTTCTACTCTAAATCCTTGAGTGGAAACTTCGACATTATAATAATCAGGACCAATGCTATTTATGGTAATTTTACCAGAATTTGCTCCTGATAATTTATTTGTATTGTCAACTGTTAAGGTTGCTGAACCACCGTTATATGCCCCTAAATTAAACTCATCAGTTCCATAGTCAAATTCAGTATTTGATATTTGATTACAGTAATAGAATGGATCTATTAAAGATTCAATAAGTGTTGGGTCATTATCTGGACAATCAACAAATGGTTGATCTAAAACTCCTGGAGATAAAACTCTATTAAAACAATCAGGATCTTCACAGTCGGTAAGTCCATCTTGATCATCATCAACTCCATTATCACAAATCTCACATATAACTAAGGTACCTGACCAAGAATCATTTTTAGGTTTTATACCAAAAGATGAATTAAAACCATAGACCGTAACATCATTCACCAATGGAATATTTAACAAATCGTCAGCGGTGATCACGTAATCAACGGTAACTGTTAGTTGGCTATTTGCTGCAATAGTGTTCGAAGCATTAAATTGTATAATACCACTAAGAGAAGAATTAGCATATAAGTTAGTGAACTCTACATCTGCGAAATTGTAAACGGTATATGTATACGTTAAGGTATCACCTTCTGCAACACAACCTTCATGGTCAGTTTCTCCAGTAATCACTAAGTTTTGATCACAGTAGACACGCGATGTTATAAAGCCTGTCATAAATGCATCTTGACCATTTGTGGATGGTGATGTAATCTCTATGTGGATACTATCAGCATCCGGACTAATTCCTGTTAAATTTGGATAGGTATACATTAAGGAATTGCCTACTGAATAGGATGTTACCGTATCTCTTCTGCTTGCTCCATCTGCATATACATCAATATAGATTTCAGAACCATTATCTTCTAAACCAGCAATAGCTATGGTATTATAAGAATTCTTTTCGTTTATACCTGCTGTAAGTGGATACGAAACTTTTATACTTTCTCCTGGCTGAATTCTTTGATGTAAAGCAGTACCAAAACTTTCGTAATTTACTGCATCATAAAACGCATATACAACCATTGATTCTCCTAAATTCGTATCACCATTATGAGATACAAATACAGAATCTGCAGGATTTAAAACTGTTCTAAAATAACGAAGACCATTCGTTCCTGATTCTCCATCATAATAGGTTTTATTGACAAGTCTAGTTTGTCCATTATTAGTTGTAAATGTTACATAATCAGGAGAATTTGCACCTCCTTCAAAAGTTACCTCAGCAACATAATAATCTCTAAGTGTAGGGTTTAAAACTCTTACTACTGGATCTGTTATACCTTTGATACCAGTTCCATTAATGGTAGTTGCAACTGAAGGATCACATCCAAACTGCCAGCCATCATCTTCTAGACATACACTTTTTGTTGGATCAACCGTTTTCGTGATCACATTTGAATAGAGTGTAATTGAACAACCAGGAATAGAAACCACTCTTCTAAAATAAGTAGTTTGACTGATAGTACCTGGATCATACGCAAAACCATTTGCTCCAGAAATCGTATTCCAATTAGTAGAATCTGTACTTGACTCCCAATATGTTGTAATTACACCAGAGTATGTTGGTGACGTTGCATCTATAATAATGCCACCGTTATAAGCTGTACAATTTTCTTCATCACCAGATATAATACCTGCATCAGTTAGATTAGGACAGTTTGGATCATCGCAATCGATTAATCCATCTCCGTCATCATCAATCCCGTTATCACAAATTTCAGCTTGTTCAGTCAGGCAAAATCCATCTAAGTATGCTTCACCACCGGTATCATCTTTATAGGCAAACGCTTTTACATAAGCAGCATTTGCAGGTGCATTAAAAGAGACCGTGTATTGCTGGAATACATCCGTATTTACTTGAACATCAACCTCAAAACCTATTAAATTTAACGAAGCATCATGGAAAGAAATACCAGCATTAAAAGAGACAATCCCTGATTTTTTACCATAAAAAGTCAAGGTAACTAAAGATCCTTCTTCAACAACGGCGTATTGTCCAAATCCACCAGCTCCTCCAGATACTCTAGCATATTTATTACCATTCACCTCAGCAACTACAGAAGTATTTCCGTAGTTATCCCAACTATTTAAGTCATTATCAAACCCAGGGTTGATTAAAATACCGTCTGTACAATCATAACAATCTGGGTCATCACTATCTATTGAACCATCACCATCGTCATCAATTCCATTATCACATATTTCATCAGCACAGAAGAAAGGACTTAAATATTGACTTCCAATTATATTCCAATTGTTATTAGATGGAGTTTTCCAGAAAACTTGTACGTGATCACCACCTGAACCTTCTTTATTTAATACTTCAAAGTAGTAGACAGAACCCTCCATTAAATAAATTTCCTCCGATGTTTGGGAAGAATACTTAGTGTGTTCGTAATCACCTGTCCAACCTGTGATTGATCCTATCATTGTCTTATCTTCAGAGCCAGGATTTGGACTTAAAAAGAATTGAGAATCATCATCACCAGTTAAGTTGAACTGGAAATATCCAGACTCTTGAGGAGTAATATAACCTCGTATTCTTAATCCGTAATTATCTGCAATATTATTTGCTCCGTCTAAGCTGCTATAACTAAATGTGTAGGTAGGATTATCAGGATAATTTCCATTTGAGGTTAAGTCCGAAATAGCAGTACCACTTATTCCTGTCCACATCTCAACCGTTACAGTCCCAGGCGGACACAGTGAAGGACAATCTTCATCATTTTCATCAATTTGACCGTCACCGTTATCATCTATACCATTGTCACAAATTTCTTCAACAGAGCAAGACTCAATCTTAAATATACCTAGCATACCTCCATTTACTGTGGTACCACTAGGACCTGAAGATTGCACTGTAAGAGAGTTCATAACTCCGCTTGATGGCCCATTACCAAACATTGGTTGGTAAGTAAACCCATCTGGCTCATTATAATCTTGATAATTATTGGAAGCATTATTAACAACTTTTTCTTGATATACTTGCGTGAATGATGAAGGCACATTAAATCCATAGTCATCATTACCGCTTGTAGCGATAAGAAGTATACCATCCTCTGGTTCATCTGGTTCTTGACCATTATCGAAATCCCAACAAGTCATTGTGTAGTTCGCTGGTGTACCTTCAGTATATTTTGTTTCGAAAGCAGTTCCTGCTCTTACAATACCATCGTTTGTTTGTGCAGCATTAATAAAGGTAAAAGCAGAAATCAAAGCTTCATCTGAAGCGTCTTTTGGTGTAGTAATATCAGGAAGACTTATTGTAATTGTTCCTGAAGCCGCTCCACCTAATAAATCATCAATTTCCTCTTCGAATAACGCAAAGAAGTAATTCTCGTGTGATATTTTGGAAGCTGGAATATTGGGATCTGGTGGACTTGGGAAAAGGTATTGGTGCATTAATCTCAAGTCACCTTCAGGAAGGTATAGGGAATTATCTTTGGTTATTGTACCTCCACTACCTGAAGCCTGTATATCAATTTGTGAATTGATTCCATTAGTTGCAAGGTGATCAGGATCTGCGAAGTTATCACCTAGCCCCGTTCCTGCAGTATTATCATTATTACAATTATCACCACCTTGACAATGAGATCTTTCAAAAGAAGCTGCAATAAAAACAACTCTATTGTTTCCTTCTGGAATGTAGAAGTTATTTAATTGTGGAATACCTGACCCACCACTTCCTGTAGCAACATCTCTGCCGTAAGAAATTAATTTTACTCCATCCGTGCAATCTTGAGTTGCACATGATGTACATTCTAGATCACCACAATCTATCATTCCATCATTGTCGTCATCTAAACCATTGCCACAAATATCTTGAGAAACACTTACCACTAAATTATCGATAGCAATATCACCAGCCCATGAATCAGCGGTAACACCATGCATTCTTATTTGGAAATTAGAACCTGCGTAAGAAGATAAATCTACTGAAGCAGTAAACCAATTATTACCTTGATCCCCTGACCTAGACCAAAGTGTAGTCCAATTACTACCATCTGTAGATGCTTGTACAGATAAAGTACCTATTGACGCACCGTACATGTGGTATGCGAAGTCAAAGGTAATTCCAGAACCGTTTGCCGCATAGTAGCAAGGCGAAACTAAATCCATTTCTACACTTGGATAGTTTGGACTTGAGGCCTCCATGTAAGCATAATATGTTGAAAAGTAACCTGAAGACGGTCCAGTATTAGACGATGCAGTTCCACCTTCATCAATAATCCATGGCACTGAAGATTCATCTGACCAGTCTCCGTTAGAATTAGATTCAAAATTTGTAGAATGAGGAAAAGAGGTAATTGGGTTATTGCAAGCAATAAGGTCTTGTTTGGTATAAAATACCGTGATAATCATTAAGGATAATTTTATCCAAAATGAAAATGTGAGTGTACCGGGTGTGTGGTGTTTCATTTTCATTTGTAAGTATAAATTAGCACTCAGGGTGTAAAAAAGTTCTAATTTAAATCTCCCCCAAAAAGAGACTTACTTTATTTATTTACCTATGACAACTCCATTGTAAAATGCCACAAGTATATACTGTTTCCGTTATTAAAACTGATACAAAAATTGACTTTCTATATCTGCATTCGCACGCTAAATTACAAAGTGAAACAGCGTTATCACAGTTAATCAAGGCGGTCTGCAAGCTACTTTACCAGTAGACTTGGAAATTGTAAAGCACTTTACAAAAATTGGTCATCATCTTAACATTTGAACATAAAAATTCTACAATTTGTAGGTTTACGTGAAAGTGAAAAACAAAAACGGGGGGCCAAAATTCATATTGGAAAAAGTACGAAAAATACAATGGAAAGTACTAATTCCAGAATTCTGAACCCCCCTAAAGCGAGTGCATTAAATTTAGTTATTTGGTGTTTACATGATTGAGACGATAGATAGTCCCAATAAGTCACCTCTTTTAATGCCTCCTATTTGAGTTTGTGAAAAATAATTATTGATTGTCGAACCTAAATCTGCTTCTCCGAGGCTACCAGAATTGTGTGTATACCCCACTGAAACCTTTAGTTTCGGGTTGAAATGATAATTGATATTTACATCTAAAATTTCATCTGTTCCTGAAAAAGTTTTTAACTCATTTGCTAAATTTTGTTTTGCAATATCTTTTGGACCATTAAAATAGGTATACATAATTACCGGTTCGATATAAGAATTGCCCTTAACATGAATATTATAGCCCAGTCTAAAATACCCTGTTACACTTTTTACTTCTCCAATTTCATTACCTGATAATCCTGATCTACTTAAATTCATCCATTCTCCATCAAAATTGATCGGTCCATAATTTAATAGCCAATCAATTCCATATGCATTATTCTGAGTAAAAATGTCACTTTCATCTTGCTGTGATCCTGCAAATGCTAGGGAAAATCCTTTTCGCTTTCCAAAGTAATTGACACCATGACCAAGTGTATACGTTTTAGCCTCAGGATCACCAATATACATTACTGCTCTTCCTGCAATAAGGGGTGAAGAATTAAAACCTAGAGTATTACTAACAGCTCCAAATGTTTCTGGAGTAAATACACCAATATCATAACTTAAATTGAGGAGTCTATTTTCATCGAAAAATAGTCCACCAAGGTTAATTCCAGTCGCTCTACCTGGACCGATTCCAACTACAAATCGTCTGATATAGTTTTGAGACCATGATTTCTCAAAAGATGTGGATTTTAATGCTGCAGTAATACTTTCTCGACCAACTTGAGGTGGTAAATAACCTGTTGTAATGTGTAGTGCATCTGAATTATTTAATAATTTCCAACTTACATATGCATTCCAGACTCTAAAAATGGGAGAACTACCATTATTGGCTCCAGCTTGAGTTGCGGAAAGTAAATCTTTACCTACCAAATCTAATGAAGCCGTCATTTTAAAGGAAATATTTTTGTAGGGATTTCCACTCGCAGACAACCTAGTTCTACGAATCTGTGTATTTAATCTGTCATTAACCTTGACATATTCTCCATCCTCGAATACTTCTTGACCCAATGTATATGTGGACCAAATTTGTAAACCAACACTAGTTTTAATCTTGTATTTGTCCATAAACTTTTGATATCCTGATTCTTCCTCCGTTTGGCCAAAGGATATCATTGGTAGCAATACAATTAAAAGGTATATATATTTTTTCATGTGTATTAAATCTTGGGGATTACTCATTCTTCTCAAAAGAATTTAATCCGTAATTTCAATATGTTCGATAATCGTTGATTTATTGAAGATGTGTTTCTTTAAATTGATCAACTAAAAAAGGACCGTAATTTACTTACAGTCCTTGATATTATATACTCACAATTTTAATGTGGCAATTTTGATCTTAATGCTCCATAGGCGTATGTACCGATTGTAGCACTTACAATTACAATAAGAATAGTCCAAACTCCATGTCCTACTAAGGTAAACATAGGACCAGGACAAGCTCCAGTTGTTGCCCAACCCATTCCAAAAATAATTCCTCCAAATAGATATCGAGGAATACTCATACTTTTAGGATTGAATTTGATTTCGTTGCCATCTAAGTTTTTTACGCGACGTCTTTTGATTAAAAAGACCATGATTGCAGCTAAAATTACTGCAGTTCCAATGATTCCATACATGTGAAAACTTTCAAATCTGAACATTTCTTGGATTCTAAACCAACTTACTGCTTCAGATTTAGTCATCACGATGCCAAATAAAATCCCTGGAATTATATATCTTAATACTTTCATTTGAGTCTAATTTTAGAATTAATTAAAGGGGTAATATTGCTGGTAATACTAGCCAAGCCACTAGTAATCCTCCAATAAAAAATCCAACTACTGCAATCAATGATGGTAATTGCAAATTAGATAATCCACTGATTGCGTGTCCTGACGTACATCCTCCTGCGTAACGAGCTCCAAATCCAACAAAGAATCCACCAATTACAAGTAATAGGATATTTTTCAGATTGAAAAAATTGTCAACAGAGAAGATTTCTTTGGGTACATATCCAAATCCTTCTTCAATTGTTTCGGGCGTATCTACACCAACTGTTTGAAGGTATTCTTTTGTGGATTCAGCAATTTGTACTGGTTCTGGAGATGCAAAAACTGTAGTAGCTAAATACCCGCCTAAGATTGCACTTGATATAAATACTAAATTCCAAACTTGTCCCTTCCAATTAAAATTGAAAAAATCTACTTTTTTTCCTGCTCCACCGATTGCACACATCGTTCTCAGGTTTGCAGAAGCTCCAAACTCTCCTCCGAACCATAATAATAAAAACATAACAAAGACAATACCTACTCCGGATACTGCCCAATGCCATGGTTGGCTTATTAACTCAATAATACTCATACCTAATTTTTATTTTACTTCATTTCAATGTAAAGGAGATTACTAACCTGAGTTCTGAATTTCGAACTCAGGTTAACAGATAAATCCATTGCCCCCAATGGATTTATCTATTCATAATCTCCAAAAACCTCAAAAAATCAATATTTAAATAACTTCTTTTACAGCGTTGTCAATTACTTCCTGATCGATAGTTGAAGGACATGTGTAATTTGTCAATTCTACATTTCCGTCTTTCTCGATTCCGCTAAATCCTTCTTGTACATCTACGATATTGTGGATACCTCTGGATTTTAGAATTGAAGAAGCAATCATTGATCTGTAACCACCAGCACAATGCAAGTAATATGTTTTGTCATCATCAAACTTCTGCATATTCGCATTGATATAGTCTAATGGAATGTTCGTTGCGCCTACAACATGATGTGCTAAAAACTCAGTAGGTTTTCTTACATCAATTACTTGATCCACTTTACCATTTGATTTTCTAGCTGCAAATTCTGCTGGAGTGATAGATTCAACACTTTCAACTTCTTTTCCTGCTGCTTCCCAAGCTGAAACTCCACCTTTCAGGTATCCAAGTGTATTATCATAACCTACTCTTGAAAGTCT
>Ga0213833_1002185_pt1 | contig 12949 bp, 18 predicted proteins | sample SWATP21_FD_160575 | JGI IMG/M metagenome (GOLD analysis project Ga0213833, IMG submission 160575) | Coastal seawater microbial communities from Marineland, Florida, United States - SWA TP2 #1 | ecosystem: Environmental > Aquatic > Marine > Coastal | place: USA: Florida | collected 2016-08-14
TGTGCCTGTGTCTGTGTCTGTGCCTGTGCCTGTGCCTGTGCCTGTGCCTGTGCCTGTGCCTGTGCCTGTGCCTGTGCCTGTGCCTGTGCCTGTGCCTGTTGCCGTCTTGATACAAGACCCTGCGAGAAGCAGCGGCGAACGCTGCCGAGCGCCGCATCCGGGACAACCTGTGGTGTCCCGCGGAACGCTCTGCTCAACAGCCCCCACCTTCGGATCAACGTGCAGCAGCAGGAGCTGGTGCGAGTGCAAGTGCTGCCAGCGCTGGACCTAGAACCGCCCCTGCCCCGCCACTCCACAAGCGCCCGAGACCCCAGAATGCAGCTACCGTGGGCGAGTCTCACGCGAGGAGAAAACAGCGCCTCACGCCAGCCACCGCGTTGCGTCACAAGCAAGCACAGGGTGCGTCTGCATTTTGGTGTTGCAATGTGTGCACGTTTGCGGAGAACCCGGGCTTGTTCTTGTCCTGCGCGGTCTGTGGCATAGACCGTTCGTCGGAATAGCGAAGGTGTGTGCGTTGTAGCATTTTTGTTTTTTCCTTCCCGTGTTGTTGTTTTGAGGAAACAATTCAGAACGCAACTAAAAACGGGCGCCGCCCCTTGCTATCGGTAGTTGCGGCCACCAGACCGACCGCCGCGCCCGCCACGGCCGCCACCTCGACCACCGCCGCGCCCGCCGCGGCCACCACGGCCACCACCGCCTCGACGCTTCTTGTGGAGCTGTCCCTTCAAGCGTGATACATCGCCCATCACCTGAAAGCGGTACATTGACACACGCATACGAAACACGTCAGGGAATGCACGGACACCCAACAACCAAGGCACGTGTGTGCAAGAGCTCGGGCGCAGTGGGTCAGCATTGCAGAACATTTGGTTTTCATGAACCGCTCGGCGGTTGAATCAATAAGAACGCAGTTTGGTCATCGTCCCCACGCGTGGTGCGGTTGTGCGTAGAGTGGGGCAGGAGCAAAACACATACCTTCGTAAACTTGTTGATGTTGTCCAGGTAGTACTCGCTTGTTTGGGGCTCAACCGTCACCTCATCAATCACAACCGTCTCGCCATCAAGGTGGAAATGGAGCGGGTCAGAAGCAGTCCATGCGGACTTTGCGCCCTGGCCGACCCCACCCTGATTCTGGTACATCTTCAACTTCAAACCCACAAGGTCGGTGCTGCACATGCAAAGCACGGTCAGAAAACGCGTCCAGCGGTTCACGGCTACAAACAACACCACGCGCACTTGACGTACTGTACATCCTCGACATCCTTGCCTTGGAACTCACTGAGCTTGGTGGTGCTAATGTTGGTGTACAGGCGCAGGTACTTGCGAGTGGCCGAAAGCAAACGGCACCGCTCGACAACCTCGGCCTGGAACAGAGCTGCCTGGTTCTCGAACGTCTCACGGGCAGACGCCAGCATGTCCGCAGAGGAGTCCATTGTGGCGGGGAGGAAGTTCGGGCATGCTGCCTTGAACATCTCTGCAAACAGTACAAGGCCCTCGTCGCTGCCAGAGCCCATGGCCTTGATCTTGTCCCCAGTGGAAGCAAGGTCGCCGTGAGTTTTCCGCAGCAGCACGTGCACGTTGTCCTGTGGCATCTGGCCAGGGCACAGGGCGACACAGACTGCCAGAAGGCCAAGCATCTGGTCAGCAAGCTTGCTCATGAGCTGCCCCTGCGACGTGCGTGCGTGCAGGTTTTTGGTGCGATGGAAGTACATCAGCACGCGGCCGTACGCGCGCATCGCCTCCACGTAGCGACGGCTCATGATGAGCGCAAATCCAACGTAGTAGAACAGGGTGATGTGGCAGGCAGCCACTCGGGAGAACAACGCTTCGTTGTGCAGGTTGAGCGGCGCGATGATGCGCAGGGCCTGAGCATAGTCGCCCAGCAGGCAGTGCAGGCGGCACAGACACACCAGGCTGAAGTACCCCAGCTGCGGGAGCAGCCCAGCGGGCAAATCGCGACTATCACGGGCACGGGTGGAGAGCGTGGTGGCAATCTCAGACCGTGCGGCCAACACGTACAGCGGATGCAACACATCCAGCAGGCTCCACACAGAGGAGTACTCTTCACGCAGCTGCACCTGCTCCTCCTCGTCCAACATGGTGGGGTTCACCCGCAGTTGCAAGAAGGCTTGGAAGTGAAGGATAAACTCTGACAGGAGCTCGTACAACCACTGGGCTGGGAGCACGACGTCCTTCGAGTACTCGCGCGCCAGAGCAATGTTGAAAAAGTCGGTGTACGTGCGCCAGGCATCGATGTGGTCCGCGAGCGTCGAGCGGATTTGCTTGGCCGCAAGGTAGAACATCACGTGTCGGTAGTACAGCAACCGGTAGAGAACCAAGAACACGTGGTCTGTGTGCAGGCGGGGTGTGTTAGACTGGGGGGTCTCGTTCGACACGGCACGAAAGCACTGGTTGACCCACCATGCTTGCAAAGGTCCTCAATCTGTGAAACATGGGGCCAAGGGGTCTTGGAGTAGAAGCGCTCTGTGATTTTGCTCCACTCTGACTCATAGCAACGCGCAATATCTGGCACACAAACCCGTAGGGATCGGTGAGGTCGCGCTGGCATGTCCAAATACTCGTCCCAACCACGCACCGAACTCATTCCCGCGCTTCACAGCACTATGAAACACAACAATAAACTCCTTCACTGGTTCAGGGAGGGAAGACCCTGAGCCTGAGCCGCGTGTGTGCTGACGGCGAGTTGATCGCTCAGCACGCTCTGTTCGTCCGGCAGAAGCGGCGGTGAACCGATTGCCTTCCGTTCCAGCTCCGGCTCCACCTGCGCCAGCACTCGCCATGGTGACCGCAGCAACCTAGCGAAACTGCACTGGATAGAAAGAACCACAAGAAAGGAACACCGAAGCGCTCCGTGGACTGTGCGAGGAGGGTGTACACTAACACCGAACCAGGCACAAGCGACAGCAGAATGTCCCAAGTCCGCGACGCGCCAACACCGCTCATTGGTTGGCTGCAGCCCGGATAAGATTGTGATTAATTATAAACAATGTGACAAAAATAGCTGCGCCTCTTCTCGAGTGACACAAGTTGTCACACAACGCACCAAGCGTACTCAGGCATGCCGCACGCGCGCCATCATCTGCCGCTGTCGCACCATCCCAATTGACGCTTATGTTGCCCCGAGTGGGTCGGGTCGATACTCCAGTGCATGTGGCTCCGGTAGCGTTGGTAGCGCTACTAGCGCAGCCGGAACAGAGGGAAGTTCACGCCAATGCAGCAACAGGTGCAGCACGCGGCTTCAGTGAGCTGCGTCGCACGTGGCCGGACTATGCTGCAACTGGGCCCGTGTGCTATCCTATCTTCTCTTCTGGTTCATGGCTCGAGTTGAGCGTAAGGTATCAGAATTGAGAAATCATACTTTCATGTTTCAGCTGCTGACATTCTTGCAGCAAAGAGCCTCGCAAGCTTTGCGACGCCAACGATTTGCGCCTGGTCGGTGGGGCTTGGGCGGAGCCGAGTGCCATTGCTACTCTGCTTGCTGTTACAACGCTTGTGGCGACGTAGCAATGGTTCGCCAAGTGCAGGTGACGGTCCCGCATGCCCTTGTGGACCGGGTTGTGTCGTTGCTTCGGGCCCGAGATCATGTCCACGCCGTCGGTACGGAGCCTGCTGGCTTGTTCCTGGGTCGTTCTCCAGTGTAGGAACTGAGCTCACCATCAATCAATGTGGTGTCCGTGTGATTTGCTTGCACTTGCCTCTGGTGGCGTCGCTTGTGTTGGTGGGCGCTTCGCTTTGGTGTATTGATTGGGTGTTGTCAGTTACGCTGCGAGGTGACTTCAACTCGATGGTGGTGTTCAAGTCAATAGAAAAGCACGTGTCAGACACCCTCCGAGAGCTTGAAAACCTCGGCGTTGGTATTCATCATGGTGTTGTGGATATCATCGAACTCAAGGTAAACGAAGTCGCGTAAAAGCGTGTCTGTGACGAGGTTCGCTTACTCTGAAATGTGAACACGATCTCAGTCGACCAAGCCATTGATTTCAACGTTCTTTGATCGACAAGTGAGAAAGAAGAGAAAGTACAAGGTAACAGACCGAATGGCAGTCGAAGAGATCTATGAAAGTGTGGACAGCCAGTGCCACTTGACGTTTGACTACCTGCTGTTCTGCTTCGTGGCGGCGATGATATCTGGTGTGTCTGTCGTGATCAGTGCTCGTTTCGTGGTGGAGTGGTGCCGTGACCTTCAGCATTACGTTTCTTGTGTCATCTTGTATTTCACCAGGCGTTGGCTTGATTCAAGATAGCAGTGTGACAGTGGTCGCGTCGATGCTGGTGGGTGTGGGAACAGTTTGGGCTGGTTTGTTGTCCATTTCACCACATTGCCTTCTTTGAAACCTCCAGGTTAGCCCCCTCATGGGGCCAATTCTTGGTGTCACTTTTGGTACTGTCATTCGGTTCGTATTTGGTTGCTTCGTGATTGGTGTGTGTATGTGTGGTGACCGGTTCTGGCTCGCACAGGAGCGGCGAAATGGTGTGGCGTGCCTTCCGAAACGAAATGTGGGGCATCCTTGTCTGCTTGCTGGTCGGCTTTGTGACAGGCTTTGTACGTCCCGCCACCACGTGACAACAGTGCGTTTCCAAGTCTAACGTCAGTTCCTTCTTTGGATCCACCTGCGTGCAGGTCGTGGGACCGTTCTTTGGCCCATGCGGCATCCAAACAGCCTGGAGCGCCACCCAGCTCCGAAGTTCACAAATGGAGTCCCGTGGCACAATTGGAGGCCTTGTGGCTGGATTTGCAGCCGCTGTTCCGTCAGGCGTGGGTGTCGCGCTTGCCATTACTGGCGGTGGCATCAATGCTTTGGTGAGTCAGCGGGCTTCTGGTTGTACCATCCACCTACCGAAGCTAACAGCTTCAATGTCACAAACAGGTGGGCGTGGCCATCTCTGCAGCCCTTCTTCCTCCTGTTGTGAATGCAGGCACATGCTTCGCTCTCTCGCTTTGGTATGTCGCCGGTGCGATGTCTGTGTGACTCAGGGGAACGCTGGTGACGTCCGAATGTGGCGCAGGTACTACTCATGCGAGCTTGTAAGCAGCGTCGAAACTGACACGTACTATCATGCGGAGAGGTGCGGGCACAGGTGTAGCTATGGCTATCTTGACTCGACTGTATTTGCTAACATTGGTGATATGAGCAGTGAGAAGTTGCACTTTGCGGGCGTTGGGGCGTTTAGTTTCGCGCTATTCGTTGTCAACTTTGTGGTTATCTTCATGATGGCCTTGTGCTTGTTCAAGGTTGGTCTTCCTTCTTGCTGGTGGTTGCGTCCTGGTGCTCGGTGCTCATGCATGCTGCATCATCCCCCCCAACTCACAGCTGAAGCGCGTGAGACCTTGGGTGTCCCGCTCGCGCTTCTGGAAGGAACGGATGCATCCCGATGTTAGCATGACATCTGGTTTACTGACATCCACTACAGATGTAACTGGGTCCATGAGACAGTCGAGGTACGCATGCATTGAGATGGCACAACAATCGCTGCTGCTGTCCTTCAACCAAGTGCCTCACCCTGCTGTGCACAGCATTGCCCGAGACACGTCTGAGCGTGGTGACATTGACCTCGCGCCATCTGGCCGCGCGCCAAGCTTTGACACTGCCATCATGGCGACTCCAGTGCCATCGGCAACGGGGGCGCAGTTGTCGCTTGTTCGATCTCCGGTTCGGTCTCCCATGATCGCGTCTCCGCGTCACAACAGGCAGCGCTCCAACACACACGGCCACTGACGCCTTTCCGGGACGCGTGCGGTGACGTCGTGTTTCAGTGCATTTGCATTTTAGGTCGTTGTTTCATTTGGGTTGTGTGGTCGTCGCTGCTGCGGGACGATCCACCACGTGGTGTTGAGGTGTACGGTGTAGGTAGTCAGAAGGGCGTGCAGCCTGTGTTTGAAAGAAGAGTTGTCATGTCATGCACATACGATTGTTTGCAGTTACCTTGCCGGCACCATAATTCGTGCTGTCCCAGTAATGACCTGCTTGGTGCGTCCTGTTCCAACTGCCTCCGCAACCACTTGCGCCCCTTGCCGGTCATCAGAGGCACATTCCAGCCGCTCCAGTTCCAGGGCTACGTCGTCGTCCACCACAAATGCCGTGGTCGTAAAGTCCACAAAGCGCCTCTTTAACGACGCAATCTCTATCCGCGCTACAACAGTCTCATCCAAATACACAGGCGCTGTGAACTCCAGGTCTTGCTTCACGTACACGGCCCCTGGTATGTGGCACGCCAGGGTTGTTCCGAACAAGCCCGCGGACAGCATGCCGTGTGCAATCCTCTGTCCGAACCGGGTTTTGGCTGCAAACTCGGGGTCCAGGTGCAACGGATTCGCATCGCCAGCAACAGAAGCGTATGCACTGACGTCCTCTGCGCTCCATGCGCGCGCCAACTCTGCCCACTGTCCCAGCACCAGAGGCTTTCCGGCAGCCTGCAACAACGTGGCGATCATTTCCTTCAGCCCTGTTGTCGAAGACCACCTTAGAGCGCATCAACCCACACTTACCCAGCTTTTTAGCGTCCCTCGCAGCACACCTCGGACAGGAAACGCCATGGCGGCGCTGTGTGGCAAACGAAGATGCTGTGAGGTGAGCCTGTGACAAGAGACGGTGTTGAGACTAAAGTGTGTGGTTTATCAATCAAATATTTACATTTATTGTGTCTTCACATGTTGCGTTTTATGAGATTTGCGCTAACAGCAAGCATCTTTTCGCGCGCCGCAATCCCATCACGACGTTCACAGTTGCTGGCGCGGCACACTTTGACATCCACCACTTCCAGACGCGCAGCGCGCGATAGAAGGCACACGTTGCTGTTTGGATTTGCCTACGCTTGTCCTATGTTTTGCGTCTCAGTGGCAAACCGTGCCGGGTAGTCCGCTGTGTGGAAGGTGGCAACGAACATGCGACAAGGCAACATGCGTGGCGCCTTGTCGCCTTCAATCGAAGGCCCTGGCTTTCGCAGCGTTTCCCAAGCCAAGAGTAGCCCGGCACCATTTCAGCCGTGCATCGCCATTTTACTTTTCGTGATTGGGTGGGGAACGTTGGTTCCCTTCAACGCCATGGTCAACTGTGTCGACTACTTCGTCACTCGGTTTGACTTGCCCTCTGTTGAGTACTACGTAGCCATCGCATTTGCCGTGTCACAGCCCTTTGTGACCTTTGTGACATCCAAGGTGGGCGAGACACACGCTGTACATACTCTTCTTCGATAGCTGTTCTCACGCCTCCTTGGCTGATTGTGTGCGTACTTGTGAGCAGTGGGAGTACCGGCCAAACACGGCAAACACTGTGCGAGCTGTGGCCATTTTTGGCGTGCAGTTCCTGCAGCTCTTGCTCGTTCCAGTATTTATCAAAACCATGCCCATCCAAGAATCATGGTGGCTCGTTCTTGGTGCGTTCCCTGTTTGGTTGTGGCTCGTTTGGCTTGCGTATGCTCACACATGATTGGGCGTCAGCTTTCTCGGGTTTGTTCGGGCTGCAAGCGTGCCTTCTTCAGCCAAGCGTCATGGTTCTTGGATACTCCCTTCCAACCCCATACGCGACGGCAATGCTGGCTGGTCAAGCCACATCCACGGTTTTGGTGTCTGGCTTGCGCGTGGGGGCCAAGGTTCTCCTGAACTCCGCTCCGAATATGGGCGGTGCCGCTTTCTTGATAGTTGCTGCCGTGTTGCAGCTTGCCTGCGCCATGGCCACGGCGTATGTTGCCCGAACCCCGTTCGTGCGGTACCATTGTGCCAGAGCAGCGTCGCGAGCTTTGCTTGATGATGAAACTGCAACGCAGTCAGCTTTTAGTACCTACAGCGATGACCTGCTTTCACCCCCGGAAGCGGGGTGGTCACCGCCCAAGCGTGGGTTTTTCTCCGTCATCCGCCCAGTGTGGCGACAGGCCCTGTCGCTTTGGCTGGCTCTAGTGGTTACATTTTCACTGTTCCCTGGCGAGATCACCAGCATGTGGATGCATGATCCACAAGGCGACTTCTCGATCCTGCGAGTGCGTGCATGCGCGGTTGTGCTTGGCTTCTGATCGTCTGCGTCGTGACTCGATCGGATGTTGCATGCAACAGGAGCGGTACTGGTGGCCCATCACGCTTGTGGCGGTTACGTCAGTGTTCAACTTTTGCGGAAGGATTGTTGCCAAGTCTCTTCGCTGCTGCATCGGACCGAATGCCGTGCTGGTGAGTTGCGTTGATGCTTGCCTTGTTGCCATCGCTGACGCTGCACAACAGGCCCTGTCTGTGTTGCGAATATGTTTCGTCCCATGCTTCGTTCTTTACATCGCTGGATACTTCACTGACATGCTAACGGATCAAGCGGCGATCGTCATGGTTGGCGTATTTGCGCTCACCAATGGGGTTGTTGTCTCATCGAGCATGGCACTTGCCACGTCTTCCGTACGTTGACGTCGCAGTGTGCTTTTGCGGTGCCGACCCTCAGTCATGTGCACTTCCGTATCGCAGGTCCCCCTCGAGGATCGTGCAGCGGTTGGCGCTGCTACTGTCCATGTGTTCCACATTGGCATGCTTTGTGGCACGCTACTCAGCCTCGTTGTGCGAGAGTGCCATCGATGGGCTTGACCTCTCCACCGAGACCCGTGTTTGCGAGTTCCGTTCTGGATTTATTGTTCGCCAAAACCGCCTTATCCGCTTGGATATGTGAGCTAGCAGCGATAACGTAATAATGACTCCTCTCACCCGACAGTGGAGGCGCAGCGAGTCTACGCAAGCCTACTTCCTTCAATCAACACAAACAACGCTACTCCGATTGGTCGCCGCCGCGCATGAAGTTCTTGACAAACTCGTACGTGCCCCAGCTGATGGCCACAGACGGTGTGTGCATCAAGAGGCGGGGGCGAAGGCCCTTGGCGAAGCCTGCGACACCCTCAGCTCCATAGATCTTGCGCACTGCATCAAAAAAACCACGGTACTCGGGTGTGGCGTGGGAGTGTGTCGCGTACGAGGCCATCTGCACTGAACCCGCGCCGCAAGGAGCACCGGCAGGGCGCCTGGCGTCGCGCAAGATAGCAGGCGCACTCAGGCTCTGCGTTTGCAAACGTGTTTTCACAACATCCAAAGGGTTCGTCACCGCAGCCGCAAGTGCACCGGCTCCGGCACCAGACAAAAGGTACGCCCGCATATCATGCTGTCCGTCTGGATTCAACCACTCCTTCAGGCTTTCGTTGGTGGCGACCACTGTGGCAGCATACCTGGTTCACAACGCGTATACCACCCACCACACAAAATGTATCATGAGCTGGTGTAGAGCTGGTGACCTTGCACAACAGAACGTACGGGACATTCATCATGAGCGTCGTCGGGTAACTTCTCAAGAAGCCAGCCACGCCTTCTTCCACCGCGATGCGCTTCACGCAGTCCACAATTCCACCGTAGTAACCAAGCTGCAGCCGCTGCTTTACGACATCCATAGGTGTCATGATAACATCGTGCAGCATTGTGGCACTCCCGCCACATATTGCTGCCTGCACTGGATAGTGCCCTGGGTCGTCCACTCGTAACGCCGTTTTCATGGCCTCATACACACTGAAGTATGCCGCATGGGCAGGGATACAGGCTGTCATCGTGATTGGCATGCCTCTCCAAAGTCGGAACGGGCCGTGCTTCTTCAGCATGCGCTTCAGGACACGACGAGCTGCGAATATGTCGTTCTGGCCGCGGTTGGCTTGCATCATTGTCTGCAACAACAAAGCTTGCGTGGGACTGTAGGACGGCGCAAGCACCGAGCGACAGACCGTACCTTCATAGTATCAACAGGAAATATAAGTGTGTGTTCCATGACGCCTGCTATCGACCCAGCTGTGGCATGCACCCAAAACGGGTCCTTTCGCCGATCCCACTCCTCCCAGTCTTCATCCACCGCCATCGCTGCGGAGTGGCAACCGTGCTCAGGAATGCCAACTAACTCCACTTCACAGGCGCGCCACAAACATTCACCAGCCAGGTGAAGAGTCCAAAGGTGGAAGGGCGGTCGTGAACGCACGAACGGCAGCCGCCCGGGAACAGCGGCAGTGACACACACCGTGCACACGGTGCACCGTCACGCCGCGGGGCTGTGGCGTGCGGCACGTCACGCCAGATTGTGTCGTAGTTGTGGGGTATTTTTTGTGTGAGTTATGCGTTCATAAGTACTGTGACACGGTGTGATACACATAATAAATAAGTGGTACTACGACTTGTTATACTTCTATTTTGTCCCCCCTTATTGCAACATGTTTCGCTTGCTCCGCTTCTACCCCTGATATTGTGTAACTTTACGTGACGTTTGGCGCTTGCACGTTGCCAAGGACTATCCCGTCAATTGCCTGAAAGCACGGTTGACGTCAGACATTTTGGTGACAAAATGGCGTGACACTGTTAGTTATGCCCTCAGAGTGTGTTTTGTGTCCTTTGTTCGCAAACCGGATTATCTTGGCGCTGAGAACGTGCGACATGCCATTCCTCTTTCTTGCCACAAACCCACACGCCTCCCTCCACTGTGCACCCTCCACCGCACATCCCACCCCCCGCCCACCGCGCATGGCAAGCGATGCTGTGCTCCGACCTCATTGAATCATTTGAGAACCACAGCGGCGCAGCATGTCACGGTCACGCGTCACTTGATCTGGATTTCGATCTTGATCTGCCGGATCTTCACAGGAAAAGCGCGGGAACGGACATGCACTGCGGCAGCGACTTCATGTGGGCGCCACTCTTCAACCCACAAGATGGCGACACGCTCTGTCTCTCTCCGACGCTTGAACAGCTCCTTGATCTTGATCACCTGTCGTCCCCTGCTGAGTTTGGGTTGGGCACCCCTCAGCTTAGCCCAGCCGCCATGTGTGTGAAACCTGACACCAGTTTCGCCACATTTCCAACTCTGCTCGCAGCTCCAACGCTCCCAGTCCACCTCTCGCCGCACCGCCGCGGCGCACAACCGGCCAAGCTCGAGGTGAAGCAGCAGGGCAGTGTGAAGCGCCGCAGGCAGCCAGCGCTGCCTGTATCTGTGCCCTTTCCCATGCCTGTGTCCTTTCCTGTGCCAATGTGCAACAAGCGTGCAAAGCGTGCACGCAAAGCCTTGCCTGGTGGTGATGTTCACCAACCCATCCCCCCGACATCGCGACCTGCTCTGGCGAACGCTCCCTGCAGATCTGCTGCGTTCATCGCCAACAAAAAGTCCTCCAACTACGACGCTTGCATCAAGCATGTGCTGAACCAACGTCCTCAAGACGTACAAAACTTGCTGATTGGGAGCCCCGAGCACCCCCATGGCATCCTGTACACGCTTGGCCACCCAGGGGATGGCTCCGTCAACACCACGCTGGAGAACCGTGTCCGGTGCCGCAAACCTCGAGACATCATGTTCTTGTCCTCCATGCTCAAGGTCGCGGGCCGCTTGGCAAAGAAGCGCCTTGGGCCTTCTGAACAGCCCATCGTCACAACGCCTCGCTACTGGGCCACACTGATGCGGCGCCAGCGGTCGTGTGCCGAGCGTGCGGAGTTCGTCCTCAGCACTGCCATCCGTTTCGTTGGGCTCGCGTGTGCCCAACATGGAGGTCTACCCCCAGTGCAGTTGGTGTTCCCCGATGAGTTTGTTGCTGCCTTTAAGCGCCGCGCCACGGCAGATCTGTGCACACAAATGTTGTGCGAGAAGTGTGGCACCATGGAAGGCTGGCGCCGATGCCGCCGACAGACCTGCAAACAGTGAGGCTGTTTGCGGTTTCTTTTCTTTGCTGACGTCTTCCTACAACGAAAAGGGAAGACGCGCGTGTTCGTCATGCATGTCATGAGTCGTATGATCAGTCCCGCCTTTCCGTACTTTCCAAGCATTGTGGTAATGAGTGGTGTTTTGCTGGACGTAGGAGGGCGGTTGGGTTGTTGTGTTGGCCACGTGAGTAACAACAAGATGTTATCGTTCGAGGAATTCGTAGCCACACGTGTCGCTTGGGGCAAAGCATTGAAAGGTGCGTGTGGCGCATGAGATTCCAAAACACCAGTGCGCCGGGATGTGGCCTGCTTGCGTGGCAACAAAGCTGAGCTTGGGCGAGGGACTGTGTGAGCGTTCCGCCGGGAGAAGAGACCGCCCCACATCAAGGTTTCATTTCCATTGATACTTGGCTATGATTACAACCGACACAAGCCACGACACCCAACCGCCCTACGGCTGTGCCAGCCCGGTGGTCTGGAACCTCTCACGCTCCAGCTCTTCTGACAAACCTGCCTCAAAGTGATCGCGCACCAAAGGTCCAATTTCCCGCACGTCTTTGAAAGCAGTGTCATGTCCATATGGTGTGGAAAGGACCTGGGATGAAGTGGCATGAGCAGTGGAAAAATTTGCCACACGCTCGAGCGTTGGATACGTACCACGTGGCTCGAAGCGCGACCTTCTCGTCGCAGCATGCTATGGATGCTCTCAAGTTGCGATGGTGGCGTCAAGAAATCGGTGTCAACACTGATAAACAATGAATCTGCCTCAATATGGGTGACGGCCTCTGAGTATGGAATGTCGCCGTTCCCAAGCACCATCATGTCAGACGCCTGCGATTCACAACCATGGTGTGCAAAGTCAGAGCAGTGCACAGTAGCAGCACACAAAGAGTCAGGTATACAGACAAACCTTGGACAAGAGAACATAGCAACTGCAAAGTGATGCGACCGAATGAGTTAGTGCTCAACAACATGGGGCACACAAATCATCGCAAACAAGTACCCCCACGCACTTGGCATCAAAAGAAGAGGCGAACTTGTCTCCGAGATACTTCAAGTACCGCTCGATGTCACTTGCTGGTCCATGGCCTCTGTTGATGATTCCACACATACTGTCAACATCACCCACCAAACGCCCAGAGCTGAACGCCTACGCACGTGTGTTGCTCGCGCTGCCAGTCAAAGCCTGTCAACGCATGCAGACGCACAGGCAGTTGAAGCTGTGACGCCGGAAACGTACACCCCCCC
>Ga0213833_1002186_pt1 | contig 12946 bp, 11 predicted proteins | sample SWATP21_FD_160575 | JGI IMG/M metagenome (GOLD analysis project Ga0213833, IMG submission 160575) | Coastal seawater microbial communities from Marineland, Florida, United States - SWA TP2 #1 | ecosystem: Environmental > Aquatic > Marine > Coastal | place: USA: Florida | collected 2016-08-14
CTCGTTGCGCCAACGGCCCCCATACAGCCCGAATAGCAGGCGCAGCAGCGTCTGTTTGCTGCTGGTCTCTTGCTTGAGCAAACTAGGCAGCTTGTTGGCTGCAGGCGTGAACCCTGGGACACAGCGAGGCCAAACGCTTCAACGCCTTCGCACACCACACACGAGGACGCGAACGCAGCACAGTACAGCACAGCACAACACAGCACAGAAAAAACAAAACACACACACACACACCACATACACAAACCACCACCACACAACATACCTGCTTGCAAAAGTGCTTCACGCAACTGGCGATCGGCGTTGAACCGGCGTGCAAACTGGGCACTGCCCTTGAGCGCCACAGCGAGGGCGCGCACGTGGTCCTCCTGCAACACCGGCAAAAACTCCGAGGTAATGATGCCGGCGCAGCGAATCAAGCCCAACTGGATGACGCATTTGGTCACGACAGTCGTGGCACGGAACGGAATCGCAGCACCCTTGCTACGGCGCCGCGGTGACCTGCCTGTCTGTTTGGCGCCTCGACGACCAGCACCCCTTGCGCCAGCACTGGCGCCACCTCTACCCGCCGAGCCTCGTGATCCACGCGAAGCACGCGTGGCGTCAGGGGCTTGTCCGCCGCCAGTGCCAGCACCAGCACCAGCAGTAGCAGCAGCACCAGCAGCAGCACCAGCGGGCACGTCGACTTCACTGCCGCCCACGGGCACATATGCCACACCGTACGCGAGCTTCACGACGGCAACGCCGTCCCCGCGAATGTCCTGCACCGTGCCGGGACCGTACGCCGTGCGCACGGACTGGCCAATCAGCCACCCCATGGCGGCCACGGACGCATGGGTGGCGCTGTTGTCGTGGTCGGCGCCATGGCTGGCAGCTGCGGCTTGTGCCGAGGCAATGTCCACGCCCAACTGCTTGTGGAGCTTGGCAAAGTCCACGGGCTGTCGGGAGGTGCGCAGTCGCGGCGCCGTGTCGGGGGCCGGCGGCAGGGGCTTGATGCCGAGGTTGCGCAGGAGCCGCGGCTTGGAGGTGACGAGGGAGTGCGGCGTGCTGGCGGCGAACAGGCGCAGCAGGGTGTCCACCACCTGCGCCCACTGCGCGTCCGTGAGCAGACCACCGCCGTCGCGCAGGAACTTTTGGAAGCACGCGTCGCCGATGTGCGCCAGGTCTTGGTTGTCCGCCTGGCCGATGCACGACTCCAGCAGCGCCAGGATGTCTGGCAGCAAGGCGCCCACCGGCTCAAAGTAGGCACAAAACAGGCGCACCAGCGATGCCAGGGCCGACATGGCCGTGGTGTTCAGCCACTCGCCGGAGTCGATGCTCACCATGCCGCTGCGGTACACGCGGCCGTCGGGACCGACCAGTCCACCATCGTTCAAACGCGCACCAACCCCAGCTGCTCCCTCACCCTGAGAAGACACAGCGCCAGCGCCAGCGCCAGCGCCAGCGCCGCCAGAGGCACCGGCACCGGCACCGGTCCCCGCACCGGCACCGGTACACGCACCCGCACCTGATGCGGAAGTGGGGGCAATGTTGGAGTGGGCCTGCGCCGCACGGAAGATGGATTGCATGTCCTGCTCCGTCAGACTGGCGCTCAACGCACGACCGGCCAAGCTGCGGGGCGGCATGGAGGAGGAGGAGGCGGCGGCGGCGGAGGAGGAGGAGGCACCTGCCTCGTCACTCCCCGACGCGGACGCGGCTGTTGCCCGTGCCGTGGAGTGCTCGGGGCTGTCGTTGGAGTGGCGCACGTCATCAAACAGCGGCAGCAGCACGCCGCGGAACACCAACTTCCACAGCCGCGGTGAGAACCTGTGGCCATGGTCCTGCAGGAGGCCAAACAAAATGTCCAGCGCCGCGGATCGCACATCCAGTCGCGGATCCTCCACCAGCACAGCCAGCGCCGTGAGCAGCGGCCACCACAGCGCCGTGTGCGACGCGCAGTCCGTGAAGTGCCCGACCGGTACATCTTCGGCAGCAGTCGTGGCTGCTGCCGAGGCCTCGGAGACAAGCGCAGGGTCGGTGTGGGTCTTGGATTCGTCGTTGGAATTACGTGGCGTCGGCACGCTCCCAGTGGACGACGCACGCATCAGCGGCGGACGGTCCTGTTGCACCGGCACCTCTCCCGTGGCGAGGAGCTCCCCGGCCTGGCGCAGGTGGTGGAGCGCGCGCTTGGTCACGTGGGCAAACTTGCTGTGCGCGAACGCGGTGAGGCAGGTCACGAGGTCCACGAAGTTGGAGGACACAAGCGGCAGGTGTTGGGACAGCAGGCGCTGCACCGTGTCGAACGCAAATTCCACCATGGCGCTGTCGTGGCTCCGAGCGGCCGTGGCGTGGACGTCAAACACAGTCTTCCACCCCGACTTGATGTTGTGGACGCGCAGCTGCACCATGTTGTCCACCACGCGCAGCACCAAGTCACGAATCTCGGCCGATGGCGTGTCCTTCATGATGGTGGCGAACGGCTGCAGGAACATGTGCTGGAACTGGAAGGCTCGCAGCTCGTCCTTCTCCAAGAACTTCATGGACAGCTGCGGGGTGCCGCCACGCGCGCATGGTGAATGAGACTCTGCACAGCCAAACACTACGCAACAGACAGACACACGCATCCACAGCATCCAACCCCGTAGAACAAGCGCCGCCGCGCGCGTACCTGCTTGAGGGAGTCAATGGCGAACATTGCAATGCCTTGGTTGGCATGGCAGCCAACAGCGGTGAAGAACTTGGACAGGGTGCTCCAGGCGCGCGACCACACGGCTCGCGGCCGGATGTCCATGTTGGCGTCGGCCACCTCCACCACCTTCTGCAACGAGAAAATCCTGTGCTGGAAGGTGCTTTGCGAGCCGTGGCTGCCGACGGTCTGCAGCTCCTGGATGGACACGGCACACAGCTGGTGCACAAAGTCCTGGATGGCCTCGCTGTTCAACCGCACGCTGGCGTGGAACACGCGGTCGATGGCAAGCTCACCGACCGCACGCGCCACCGCCTCGGCGTGGAGTCGTTCGCGCTCCACAGCGGAATTCCGGCGGCCCCGGCCTGTTGGGGGAGCCGCAGAGTTCCGTGCAGAGGCATCGTGACCACCGGAGTTGCTTTGACGGCGCGAGAACAAGCTGAAGCGCTTCCCCGAGTTCTTGCGTTGCTGACAACACAAAGAAGAAAATAAAAAAAAAAGAGACAGATAAACAGAACCGGGCACACGGTGAGCGTGCACAAAAGCAAGACGAACAGCATCCCACCTAACTCACACCACCACCATCGCCACTACCGCCGCCGCCGCCGCCGCCACCACCACCACCACCACCACCACAAACGAAACGTAACGTAACGTACAACAGGCTGGGGCTCGGAAGGAAAGAACGCGTCATCACTTTTGGCACCGGCCGCAAACAACTGCAGGCGCGCAAGTTGTGACAGGCAGTTCAGGATGGGACCCCAGGACTGCTGCAGGTGGTCGCCCTCGTGCAACGCGACAGCGATCAGGGCCTTGATGCAGTCGATGTTCTTTTGCTGGATCTGCCCAATGCTGTCCAGGAACGTGAACTTGGCCAAGGAGGTGACAAACGCGTCACGCTCCGTCTCCATGCGGTGTTGCGCGCTGATGTGGATGGCCTGTCGGAAGCCGCGCAGGCACATGTCCACGATGGTGGCGTCGTGACTGACCTCCAGACTGACAGAGAACACGGCCAGCATGGGCGCCCACGACACGCTGAACATGGGCTTCACGTGTTCCGCCAACGACACATCGCTGGCACGGTAGTAGGTGCCACCGGCACCCCCCAACACACGTTCACGGAACCGCTCTTGGCTCTCGCGCACCAGCGCCTCACGCTCTTCCTCCAGCAGCTCGGCTTTGCGCCGCTCCACACCACCTCGGAACAAGCCACCACTCAAGGCGGCCAACTCCTTCTGTTGCTCACGCTGGCGAGCAAGATCGTCCTCCTTCAGGGAGATGGGGTTGCTAAACAACACAACAAGACCAAAACAACAAACAACAATGCAGGACACAATGAGATACGGGAGCAGCATACCACCCAATGGAAGCACGAGTGAACAAGACAAGGATACAAACACACAAAACGGGAACAACAAGAGTCGACGCCAACCCCAACCCCAACCTCGGCGTGGCCGTAGGCGTGGACGTACTTCTTCAGCTCGTCGTAAATTTGCTCCAACAAGTTGCGGTCAATGTCCTGCCCGTTGTCAATGCCACGGTTGTTGGAGATGAACCCCGCTTTCGTCATCTTGTTCTCCGGCGCGATGTTGGGGTTGTGCAAGTCAGTCTGCAGCATGATGATGCTGTAAGACAGCACAAAGGCGCCGTCCGGGGAGTTGAAGACGCCTGGGTTCTGCATGCAGTACCGCTCGGCAAGCTTCTCCATGATGCGATCAATCTTTTGGGCTTCGCCGGGGAGACGGAATCCAGCCAGCAGCATGCGGATGGCCGCTTCGATGCGCAGGCCAGTGTAGTCCATGAGATCGATGTACGCGTGCATGATGTCCTTGTTGATCTCCTTCTCGCCGCCCAGGTAGTCACCCATCGCAGTCTTGTCCAGCACGTCTCGCAGCTCATACAGGCACTCGGCCACCTCCTTGGGTGTTTTCCCGCACCGCCCCACCTTCTGCAGAAACGCGATGCCCTTGCGCGGCTTCATCGCAAACTTCACGGCGGCCTTTTCCAGCATCTCCATCTCCCGCTTCTTGATGTCGTGCTGCGCGGCAAGCGTCAGCGGTGTCGCGCCCTTTTCGCTGGACCCGCCGTCGGTGGACAGCGCCACACTCGCGTCCGGCGTCGCCAGCACATTCGAGGACGACGGCGTGCGACCCAGGCTTGCGTCACCCGCGTCCGCATCACCCTCCGCCGCCACCGCCGCCGCCGCCGCCGCCGCCTCAGGGCCAGCACCACTGCCACCGCCGCCGCCGGGTGCCCTGCCCGCCCCAGTGCGCATCCCTGCGCCCGCGCCCGCGCCCGCGCCCGCACCGTCACCAGAGAGGCTGCCATCGGTGCGACCGGCACCCACGGTGGCCTGGGGCGAGGCGTGGGACTGGCGTGCGGCGTCCGCGATGGCTTCCAGGGAGTTCATGATGGTGCAGGTGCACTTGAGGGCGGTGAAGCGCAGGCGGGCGTCGGCCGAACCCGCCGAGCGTTCCAACGAGTGGCGCCGCTGCGCCAGCTTGCTCATGAGGACGACGGTGGGTTCAAACAGGGCCTCCGTGTGGGGGACGCAGTCGTAGTTGAGGAACATCTCCACCACCCATCGCGCGTCTCGGCACAGCTTGGCAAACACCTCCAGCACCAGGACCTTGTGCTCATACAGCGAGTTGGGGGACTCCAGGATGCGGAAGAAGACGGACTTGACGAAGACGTCGATTTCCGCGAGGAGCTGGTCCTTGAAGTGCGCCACCAACGCGACGAACACCTTCAGAGACAACGACAAGACCTCGGTCATGGAGGACACGAAGTTCTGGAGCAAGGACTCGCACAAGTCCTGCTTGATGGCCAGGATGAAGCGCTCCGACGACCGCAGCGCCGTCCCGCAGTTGTGCAGAACAGAGTACAGAAGCTCCAGCGAGAGGATCTGCGCCGCCACCGCCAAACGTCAAACCACGACCCGGATTCGCGCGACTGTCGCACAACACCACTAGGACGACAAGCAAAGCAATGCAGCATGGCGACACGGGCGACTGCAGCCTGCAACACTGACAGCCACACAACACCTCAAGCCCCCCAAAACGTCGGGCTCCCACACACCTTGCTGCGCATCGCTACACTTCCCGCAGGGGCGCCGCCCTCCGACTCTTGCTTCATGGACAACCGGTACAGCGCCCGGAACAGCAAGAACGCGTCACGGTGCACAGGTGAACGGAACGCCTTGGATGATGACGATGGAGTGGCCGGCACTTGGGGAGGAGCAGCAGCCGCAGGTGCCGCACCGGCGTCCGTGCCAGCGCCGGCTCCGGCACCAGCCCCGGCAGCCGCGCCGCCACTTGCGGTGCCCTCCGCTGCAAAGCCGAGCTGCGACGCCACGCTGGCGTACATGGTGCCACTACACGCCGTCCCCGCAACTGACGCGGATGGCGAGGCAGACGGCGAGGCAGACGCTGACGCTGATGGCGCGTCAGGCGACGCTGAGGCTTCTTCACTGGCACTATGTCCTTCTTCGGCAGCCGCTGTGTCGTCACCATCCACCGGGAGCGACGCACTGGCCGGCGGACGCGGCGGCGAGGCTGTAGCCTGAACACGCTTGGCCTCGGCTTCGGCAAGTTGGCTGTCGACGGCTTGCATCTGTCGGAACACGAAGTCCAGCATTTGTTGAAGAGAGGCTCGGGCTGTGGTGCGGTTGACAACGTTGTTGGACACCAGGAAGATGTGGTAACAGGCACGGACGGCCTCCAACAACGAGTTGCCATGTACAGCAGTGGAAGGTGATGTAACGGCAGTCAGCAGTGCTTTGATGACCTGCACAGGCGATCCAGACACACACACACACACACACACACACACTGTGTGACAAGAACTGGCACACTCATGTGAGCCGAGCGACGGCGTACCTGCAACTGGACGCTATCATGTGAGTCCTTCTTGCAGTCCGCGATGGTTTTGATGACGACATCCATCAATGTGAGGGGCACAGCGCCTGCAGGCTGCGTGTCGGACACAAAGCGAGCAGGGGCTGGTCCGCGACCATGCAGGTAGTCGAACTCTGCGCCGAGAACACGAACGACACTCGTCAGCAGCCACACTGCTTGGGAACGGCAAACCAAGCAACCACAGGTGACTCCTGTGCAAGTGAAGGAGCACCAAACGCACTGATGAGCTTTTCCAGAGAGTCCAGCGCGGTTGCTTTGACTTTGGCCGAGCGAGTCAGCGTGGCGAGGTGGAATGGCATGAAGTACTTGTCCGCTTCCACGTCCGTTCTGCGAAGCAGCGACACCACATGCAACAGTCACGTGGCTGCTATGCACACAACAGACAAACCCATGCACTTACGTTGTACTAGAAGCATTCTGTTTGATTGCGGCTGTGGTGCCACAAACAACACACATCACAGCAGAGAGGGTGTCAGACGGACACCGCCACATGGGGAACCACGGCCACTTTTGATCCTACCAATGACTTCATCACAGGAGGCACGAAGGGCTTTGTCAGAACGGGAGCTTTGCGAGCGAATCCGCTGCACGGAGCGCAACACAAACGCCTCCATGGCGGCCAGGTGGCAAGGGAAAGAACAAAGCACAAAGCGAGGGCGCGCGGCGGCGAGACCTGGGTTGGGTGATCACGGCAGACGAGCGGGTGGGGCACGTCAGAGACTCACTACCATTATGCGGTGTTCAAATGGACTGACACCTTCTGTCCGAACCAAAGCGCACGCACGCGTCCGGATGTGAGCGGTGAAAGGGTCAGGTGAGGGTACAGGCGGCATCCACACCCCGCGGCACGAGCAACACGCTGCCTCGAACACAGCAGGCACACGCGCGCCCGGCAGGCTGCATCCACCCCCGGCACAACGTACATGGCACTACTGTTTGTTACAGCGAGAACGCTATCACCGTTCGCGCTCGCACTCGTTCCGTGGGCTTTGGAATGCGCGCTGACGGCGTGAACTGGGTGTCAGGGGGAGCAGTCCGCACGAGCGTGAACATTGCAAAAGTACCACACACCAAATGACAAATACACACATTGTTAGATTTTCTTCATAGTAACGGGCACAGCCTGGACATTGCGCAGCCCAATCCGTTCGTTGACTCCCCCGCCGTCGGACGTTCCAGTCACTTACGAGTCGCTGGGTTGGCAGAACCGTTGGTGTAGTCATTTGAGCACACGGTAGGGTCGTGTGTGGTCGCTGCAGGCGTTGCAGTGGCTCGGTGCAGCCGGCTGACAGTGCATGCCCTCAGGTACGGACGGTCGCCATGAGTACGAGTTACAACAAGCACACTGAGGGGTCTCGGATTGGTAACTGGGTGGAGGAGGGCGCCCTGAAGGATATGACGGGCACTTCTCGCTACGATGTGCGTACAAGCAGGCTGTGAAACTAGTGCCACGTTGGTGTCGTGTGGCGCCCGTCGCATGTGGGCAGCACGCGCTCGCAGCTCTCCTTGGATTGGTGTTGATGTTGTTGATGTGTGGGTCTCGCCTCAGACCTGGTGCAAAGAAGACGACCAGGGGCGTACCATGATCATCACAAAGGCTGTAGGTGTGGGCAAGTTTACGGATACGACGAAGCGCGTTATCTACCACACCGAGCATGAGGACCCGTCCCACTACATGTCCACCACACAGGATTTCCATGACCCAGCCAAACATGCGTACGTGCACACCGGACGTCCTGACCTTGGACCCCGGGCTGCGGCAATGCAAAGAAAGTTCCAGGAGGAGGCCTCGTACGTGTGACATGCCAGCTGAGCTAATTTCGCCTCTCCCCCCCCGCCCCACTCACGTTGTTTGCGTGGTGTGTGTCCATCCAACAACTCTATGCGCGTCCGGACGCGCGTGTATTCATGCTTGTATGTATGTATGAATGTATGGATGTATGTGTGCGTGGTGGTTTCCGCGTACTGTGGTACCTGCACAGTGCCAAGGTGCCGGAAGAGGCACCACGACAGGAATGGGACACGGCAGCGCGTGCTGCCTTTGTGCGCCACGAGCAGTCCGCGTACACGTCCCCCAAGGGCCGTCGCGTGATGAAGACCACCGATGGGAAAGACCTGCCCCCAGGCTGTCGCGACGTGGAGTTCCTTCGTGCGGCTCACCTCACCGTGCCGCGTGGCAAGCTGACGGAGGCCCAGATGGAGCGCATGGCGCCCGATCGCTCCGTCGAGTCGGACGTGCCCGTGACCCTGTACACACAGCGGCGCGGCGAGTCGGTGTACAGCGGCACTGCCGCCCAGGGCGCCAACCCCTTCGCACGAAACTCCCACTTCACGAACGACATTCGGGACGGACGCGAGCCCCACGCCACGGCCATCGACGACATTTCCAAGGTGCCTCACGGCATCAAGCCCGCCGCGACGGTGGCCATCGGTGCGGAGCTGTCCATCGATGTGGCCCTGCGGCGATTCAAGGCGCGCTTGGCAGACCGGGCGGGTGTGAACGGCGTGCGCGCCATGCGGCACATGTTGGACCGCTACGACACATCCGGCGACGGGCAGTTGTCTGCGGCGGAGTTCTCCGCCGCAATGCGCGACCTGCGGGTGGACGTGACGTCCCGCGAGGTGGCCGAGCTGGTGGCGTACTTTGACACGGACAACAGCGGCCGCATCTCGTTGGCGGAGCTGCACGCCGGTTTGCGGCCCCCCATCCCAGACGCCCGCCTCGCGTTGGTGCGCCGGGCGTTTGCGCGCGCGGACCGCGGCAACGATGGTGCGGTGACGCTGGACGACTTGGTACAGGTGCTGCGCGGTCTGAACGGGGGTGGTGCCCCCACCTCCGCGCAGATGGACAACGTGAAGATGGTGTTGGCGGGCCTGGACAGTGTGCCGGACGGCCGCGTGACGCTGCAAGAGTTTGTGGACTACTACGCCGACGTCAGCAGCATGATCCCCGATGACGGCGAGTTTGAGGCGTTGATGGCGAACTGCTGGAAGCTGCACGTTGCGGGCGCCTCGGGCGGTCCCAAGGTGAAGGTGTTGGTCATCCACAACGACTCGTCACAGGAGGTGGTGGAGGTGTCGTCACAGGGCGTTAGCAAGAAGGACCTTCCCTTGATTCGTGCGTTGCTGCGAAAGGCAGGCGTCAAGAGCATCCATTCAGTGAAGGTGTTGTAGTTCGTCCGGGAAGGGCGTGTAGGTGAAACCGTTTTGTTGCTGGTTACGTTTTGAGCGACGTGGAAAAAAGTTGCTGCACCGCCGAACATGGGTGGTGGAGAAAAGAACTGAAAAGAGCAGTTGTTCTGTCCATCGATGCCCATGCATGCGCTTTCCCCGATACGTGTGGAAGAATGGTGTGCCTTGCCACCACGAACGGTGGCAAACAGCAGCCCTCGTCGTGGGCTGTGTGCGGTACATCACTTTCTAGTGTGAAGTTCGGGTGGTCACAGAAGTTGTGCGGCCATCCAGTCGGCGCCACACCAAAAGGACCAGCGAAGTAAGCAACACTACAGCATCACACGACTACGCAGATGGAGACCAGATGCTACCGCGCTGCATGTCTTCCTGGAACACCTTGTTGAACTGTGCGACAACTTCGGGGCCCCACATGCGCATGGTGTAATCACGGTTGGACTGCAGGACAACAACAACAACAAGCAGGCAGCAGGCAGCAGGCAAAACGCGTGGTGAAATCCCCATTCAGTCCGGCGCAACCACCGACCCAGAGAGCACCATCATGACAAAACCACAAGACGCCACACGCGGTGGCATCACAAAAGCACAAGCACAAGCACAAGCACAAGCACAAGCACAGCACGACATCACGACCCGAGCGATGCACGTACATCCTGCCAGCCGGCGGAGGGGTACGGAGGGAAAACAGTTCCCGCCGGGTAGTCGGTGGGGCTCCAGTTGCCGGTGCTCATGCCCACATGGCCCTCGTCCGTGTCCTTGTCGCAAATCCAGTACTTGGCGTGCGCGTAGCGGTCTGGGTGTGGCAATGCCAGGGTGAGCCACGCGTGCCGCGCAAACGCGCACACCACCAAGGCCACAAAGCAAAGCAAAGCAAAGCAGCAACGCGAAGCACGACGGCGAGCGACGTACAGTACCACGGGCTGAGGTACACGGTGATGCCGGCGTCATGGAGCTGTCCATAGCATTGCTGGGCCAGTGACTCATCGTGTGCGTCGTAGATCACCTTCGACACGAACACCTGCGGCACAACACACAACAGACCAGTCGTCAGGCAGGACTATCATAAGAACGGCCTGGCATTGTGGCCTTGTTGCCAGCTGCAAGGCTACATACCGTGAGATCGATGCCCTTGTTGTGCATGTCCAGCAGAGAGCGGCACAGCGTCATGTCGGTCACCTGGTACATGGCGAGCTGGAAGGATTGCCTGGACGAGACGAGCGTGCACAAACCCGTGAATTTCACCAACTCAACACACAACACACGAGAAACCCTATGCACACAACAAGGAAGACATCTCTTCAAGGCGAACGGACGGACGGACGGACGTACTTGGTGGTGTTGATGTCACGCATCAGCTCGTACAGCGCGTGGTCTGGGCTGGTGTAGATCAGCGTGGTGGTGCCGGTGGCGGCGTACGGCTTGGGGGTGACGTAAGCACCACGGTAGTATCGTGGAGGCGGGATGTTCAGGGCCTCGACCGTCTGGTTGCGGATGATGGTGAGCTCGGCGGGGGTGTACGTGTTGGCCACCACATAGTCGGTGGCTGTGTCCCAGTCGTACTCAAACACCTTCTTTGCGAAGGCCGTGAGTTCCTCGCCGCCCTCACCGATGATGACGCCGGCTTCACGGTTCTCCATGAAGCTGGTGTAGCTCCAGTTGACGCTGGAGACGGCGGTCTGTCACAATGCGCAAGACAGGGGGTGATGACGAGTGCAGGGGGTGCACACATGCCGCAAATTCTGCGAACATCTGCACGCAGGATGCAAGCACTGTGAACCCACCTTGCCGTCCACGGTGATGTACTTGGCATGGTAGAATGTGGTTGTGGCATAGTACTTGATCTCGATGCCGTTGAGCGAGAGGTAATCCAGAGGGGAAATCTGCCAGGGGAAGGGGCACAAAACAGGGGCACACAACCGTCAAACTGCGACATTCCTCTGCACAGCCGATTGGCGGCCACAACAGCGCACGCTACCTTGCCAGGGCACGTCGGAGTGTTGTAGTTGTTGGTCAGAAGGCGCACCGTGGCCTTCTTGACATGGACTGCGTTCAGCAGGGCATGGAAAATGGGAAACGCCTCCTGCGACATGTTGTACACGCTGCAGCCGCCGCAGCCAGTGAAGGGTGTGCAGCCGCTCCATGAGCCGAACCCTGGCGTGCCAACTTCTACGGTGCCGCCGTAGGATACGTCGTTGATGAAGTTCGTCAGGGTGTCGATGCTGTGGTCCGGGCTGAAGAACGGGGTCAGTGAAACCTGACACCACGTGGCACACGTCGCAGTCAGCACCTCCGCAGTCCCTGCTTGCCGCCCCCCACGCCATTCGCACGCCCCCTGCAACCCTAATGAAAAAGTACCTTGCTGTCCGCATATGCGGGCTCAAACTGCGCCGTGTAAGTCTGGGTTTGGTGGTCGTAGCTGGGGTTCTTGGAAGTGGTCTCGGCGTTGCTTTGAAGGAAAGGCACGATCGGGGACGCCTGTTCTATCTTTGTGTTCGCCATTGCAGACGGCACGACCGCAGCCATTACGGCTGCAGCAACAAGCATCAGCACATGAAACTTGGCCATGGTTGCGGGAAGCGACTAAGGGCCTGCGGGGGTTGCACGCGAGTGCAGAACGCGCCAAACGCAACCAAAGTTGCAGCACACAACACCAAACGTCACGTCAACATACCACACGATGAGTCAGACGCGAGGTCTTTACAGAAAGCCTCTTTCATGGCCGATCCAGCTGGCGCAGACGGTTGACGACGAGTGACACACAGCACAGCACACTGCAACAAGACTGGCACCGCGGCTCCCCGCCGAACACACTCCAATCTGAAGGTAGTTGAGTATACCAGCACATGTTGCTGGTCTTGCTGTGAAGCGCCCGGCATGGTTTGAGCTCCCACTCCCAAGTGGCTTTCGTTGTGACGGACCTCTGCTGCCAGAGGCAGGCGCCAGCAGTTTCCCCCCACACTGCCGCGCCCACACACGCCCTCGCTGCCGCCACCTCACCATCGTTTGACGCGCCGCCAGTACTATCTGATTGTCGTGTCCCTGGCCTGGGGGTGCCCAAACAAGCCCCACCCGGCTCCTGCCAAGCCCCCTCCCCCCCCGCCAGCAAACCGCATCCCCCACTGACGTGACCCATCGATGCCCGGCCCTCCCCCCCCTCCAAGCCGACCGGCCC
>Ga0213833_1002187_pt1 | contig 12933 bp, 20 predicted proteins | sample SWATP21_FD_160575 | JGI IMG/M metagenome (GOLD analysis project Ga0213833, IMG submission 160575) | Coastal seawater microbial communities from Marineland, Florida, United States - SWA TP2 #1 | ecosystem: Environmental > Aquatic > Marine > Coastal | place: USA: Florida | collected 2016-08-14
TGTGTGTGTGTGTGTGTGTGTGTTCGTTTTGCACTGTGAGCGAGAGCTTGTGGCATGCCGGTGGACTGGTCTTGCGTACTTTTGTTTGCGTGTGGTCTCACCACGTTGTTGGCTTGCTTGTGTGGCACACAGAGTTCCGATGACGTTCGTACACTCCGTGTGTATGGCGCCGCGTTTTCTGCTTTCGATGAGTCCAAGGTGCACCGCCTGGCCACTTGCGTTTCCATGTTGGTGCGTGCACTGCCGCGGTTACGTGTCGAAGCCCCGCCCTGTTTCATCATGTGACGCGCACCTTCTGCTGTGTCTCACGCCAATGCTGCGTCTCTCTGCCCTTGCTTTTGATTGTGTTTGCACGTATCCACACCGTTCTGCTCGCAGTATGTGTCGTTTGATCTTGCCGTTGCGAAGGCTCTGCGACGACTCAGCGCGTTGCCCAAGTTGAGAGAGCTTCAATTTCGGCACAACAACCTGCACTCCCTGCACCAGTTGCGTGCGTTGAGTTCGAAGTTGCCATCGTCCGTGACACATTTGGTGGTGGAGCACAACGCCGTGACACACGCGTCGTTGTTCCGACCGTTCGTGTTCCATTCCATGCCCGTACGTGCGAATGCCAATTGTGTTCACTCCTGCGTGTGGTGCCGCACTTGAACGTGCTATGCCACGACCCACAACCGCTGCTCACACCAGTCTCTGTTTTTTGTGGCGTGTATGCCGCGTGTGCCAATCATGCCCCTTTCCTGTGCATGGTATGGCAGCACGTGACACACCTCAATGGTTACGCCATCACGGGTGAAGATCGGGCAAAGGTACGTGTGACTCCCACCCTGCTGTTCCACCATCCATGCGCATACCTCGTCAACAGCCACGGGCTCTTCCACCATGGGTGCTCACAGCCATGCGTGCGCTGTGCACACCAAACAGGCACACGCGCTGTTCCAAGCGGTGGATGAGGTGTTGCTCCCCCCAGCCTCCACCCCTATCACCGCCACACGCTCCAGTTCCCACAACACCCACCACCACCACCACCGACGCCGCTCCAGACGTGCCGGCGGCTCTTCAGACACAGGGACTGGGTCCTCTTCACACTCCTCCACCAAACGCCGGTCCCGCTCTGTGCGCCGACTCGCACGCGCCACGGCAGCCTCATCTGTCCGAAGCGCCGCGGCGTCACGGAGTGGGCGTGGGAGCGGCAACGGCAGCGGTAGTGGCAGTGGCAGCGTTGGTGGTGGTGGTGGTGGTGGTAGTGGTGGTGGTGGGGGAAGTGGCTCGGGCGCGTACGCTTCGCGTGGTGGCGGCAACGAGTCCGCGGATGGCGGGCCGGATGTGGATACAGCCGCCTTTGACTTTGCCAAACAGTTCCGGAGTTTGCGTTTGACTGACAGCGCGACGGATCAAGCGCTGTCTTCCGTCGTCAGAAACCTTGTGCAACAGTCTGTGGTGCTGCAGAAACAACTTGAGGTGGGTGTGAGTGCCCGCCTCTGCAATCACAGCAGTAGCAGCAGCAGCAGCGGCAGCGCTGTGTATCAGGCATGTGTCAGGTCGTTGCAACGTGTCATCACTCACTTCCCCTCAACTTTGCGCAGGCTGTGGATACCGTGTGGCCACATGTCATGGAGATCCTCATTGAGGTTGGTGGCATCCGCATCAGCTTCTGCCTGGCGCGTGGTTGGTTGACGGGTGGTTGTTTGGTTGGTTTATTCGTTTGCGTGCGCATTGTGCTGTGTCGTGTCGTATCAGGAAACGTTGGCGCAGACGGCCCGTCATGCGACAGCCGCGAAGGATCTGCAAGCGGAGCTGGAAAGCCTTCTGTAGCTGGGATTGCGGCAGTGGCATGCGGTTTTGCATCCTCTTTTCCAGCAATTGTTGTGGTCTTGTTTGCTTTCTTCGTCTGCGTGTGTGCATGAGAATGAAATGTGTTGCTGTCGTGTCGTGTACCACCGTTGCTATCGCAACCAACATATGTTTGTGTTTGTCCCAACCACCTACAACACGAGCACGTACTCCGCGTTCATGATGCTGTGCTACGTGGCCTACGTATCCTGCTGTGCATTCATTCACATCACGTCACGTTCATGTTTTGTTTTTTTGTTTTCGCTGTTCATGGGTACAGCGCCGTCCGTTCACGCCCTGCTCGCAGACGGCGCTTCAACCGCACAGGCTGCTGTGTGCCTGGTGGCAGTATGTCGGCGGTGCGAAACCGTCGTGCCGAACCTGGTGCCGCCCCCTCCACATGTCGCTTCCCACGCATGGCAGCGTTCGCGCCGTCTTTCCGCCGTGTGTGTGTGCTGGCTGCCACTTCGGCTGCCCTGGCGGCCTCTGCCTGCTCTCGTTCGTGCACCAGCCGTCCCGCAGTGGTGTAGCTGTGCCCCGGGCTCCGGTCCTTGAACTCGCGCTGCAGCTGTGCCGCCAGCGCTCGTCGCTGTGCCTCGTACTGCTGTCGGGACACGATGTCCACACCACCGTTGGGCAAGATGCGCACACCTGGCCCAAGCATCGCCGACCTCGCCCCGCCATCATCAAATGCCACCACGCCACCGAACACGCTGCTGGCGTCCCTTGCTGCAGACCCGCCGCCTACGCGTCCACCAACACTCCTGGCACCGACGCTGCGCCCGTCGCTGTGTTGCTGCTTCAGCACGCTGTCCACGTGGTCTTGCGGGTAGTACTTTCCACGTGCGCGCCGGCGTGTGGCGTGAGGCTTGCCGCTGACACTGAAGCCGCCGTCGTCACGAGAACGCCCACCCCTGCCCTGTGTCATGCGTTGCATCGGTGTGCGGCCTTCACGGTCCACTCCGTACGACGGAAATGCCCTGCTGCTGTCTGGTCGTCTGTGGGGAATGTGGCTCCGCGAACTGTGTTGATGATGATACGACTGGCGGGCGTCACCACTGCCGATACTTGCGCCGGTGCCATTGCCACTACCACTACCACTGCCACTGCCACTGCCACCCACCCCTGTGTCACCGTGCATCGCAGGCGAGGTCGGCTGGACCCCCATTGCGTCAGCGGAGCTCGGCCACACATGCTCTGCGTGACTGAAGTTGCTGCTGGCACCACTGCTGGCAGTCGATCGTCCACGCGCCACGCCGTGACCCGTGAGTGTGTCGGAGCTCAGCCCCGCAGTTCGGACGTCGCTTTCACCACCCCCCGAACCTGTGTCGGGTGCGTCATGGAGGTGCGCGAACACGCTGGAGCCGTGGATGGCCACCAGTTTGCGCATGCGCTGGCGCTGGGCCAGTGTCGCAGGCACCGGGTTCCCGCGGCCCACATCAGCGTGGATGGGGACAATGGGGCAGTGGTCCGTGTTGGTCTTTTTCACCAACACCCCTCGATGTGGCGACCACGCGGCGGGTCTTGGGATGGCGCCCATGCTGGGGTGCCGCCGTGGCGACTGGGTGGGATGGTTCAGGGTGGCGGCATGCGTAAGCTTCCGCGGACTGAGCGCCTCGTGCACATCCCGAGACGACTTGCCCTGCTGAATGATGGCATGCGCCGTGTCGATGCTGCCCACCTTCCGGGGTTGGCCTCCGAAGTACCGCAGGCTCTCGTCGCGGTTTTCCGGCTGGTATCTCCCCCCTGGCAGCTCCGTGGCTGTGAACCTGCGTTTGCTTGGCACGTTGTCAATGCCACGGCTCGGATCCCACCGTGACGTTGCACCTGCAGGCTTTGGCTCCCCGGGTTGCGCGGCTCGAGGCTTGGGGCGCGGTTTGTTGGGCTGCATGTCGGGGCTCATGAACCCTCCCAGTGACACACCTCCCCCGGCACCTGCTCGACCAGAACCAACAGCCGCACCAGCTCCAGGTCTTGCTGTGCCAGCACCGGGGCCTCTTCCAGCGCCCGTGCCACCGTACGCTGCGGTGCCACCGTTGCCATCACGCACACCTGGTGCGGTTGGAAACCCGTGTGAGCCATGTGCGGTGGTGTCCTCCTGCGATCTGGGTGGCGACATACCCACGCGGGCACGGACAGCGGCTGGACCGCGACCGCGGGTCTTCAGCCACGGGCGCAGCTGCCCATCGTACGTGTCACCACCTGGGAGAATCGCGCCGTGCCCAAACGTGCCCTCTGGACCCGAAGAGACGGAGGAGGATACAGAGTATGCGTGGCGACGGTTGGCGGTGCCAGGAGCTTTGCCGTGGCGACGAAACGAAACAGATGCACCAGCGCCCGTGGATGGGGCACCAAAGTCCTCACTGCGCACACCAGCGGGACCGTACTCAGAGCGAGGCAACCGGGGCGGTGGCCGTGAAGCATTGTTGGAGGCGGGTGTGGGTTGGCGCGTGGAGCCTGGTGTGGACGGTGGGTGAACCCACAACTGTCGCGAGACGGAGCTGCGTCGCCGGGCATCGCGTGGTGCGTGTTGTGAACGTGCTGCATGCGGTGCTGCAGCTGTCGCACTTGCTGCTGCGGTTGTCGCGGAAGGAAGTGGTGGAGGAGGTGGGGGTGCACGGGCGTGATGACCGCCAAGTAGCGCGCGCATTTCAGCGGACGGTGCAAGGATCTTGAAGCTCATGGTGTGCTGGTGAGTGACACCCAAGCAGAGAGGCACCAGCAGCACTGCGCGGGGTGCTCAACAACGCTGCTGTGGCAGTGCTTGGAGTATGACGCCCAAGCCACTCGAAGCAGCCCCAACACACTCCACAGCTGCGCAACGCAGGAAGATGGTGAACACCAACGAAACGGTTGCTTGCGGCATGTGCCATCAACATTTCAATTCTAGTTACTTTCAAACAACTTGGCGTGACGATCTCTCTCTCGGCCTCTACTCCAGCACCCCCTGTGCCACTTCCTCTCCTTCACCGTCATCTTCGTTGTAGATATTCTCCGCCTAAACACCATGAAGCACCACTCAATTAGGAGGACCAAACACAACATCCTGTGGCATCCCCACGCATGGACACGGGAAGTGCGGCTGCGTACCATTTGCCAAACTTGGACGAGGTTATCCTCGGCGACAGAAGCGATGACCCAGTCGTCGTTCTCATTCCATGCGAAGTCAGAGACCTTGCTAGTGTGGCCGCCGTGGATAAACTGCAATCGTGATGGTGCGGTGCGGCGTCAGGGTACCCAAACTAGTGGTCCCCACACACAAGCGACACACGCGTACCAGCAGCTCTGGTGGTCCATCTTCCGCGTCCTCCGCACTTTGCTCGGCCCCAATGCGGTCAATATCCCAAACGTTTACACGGCGATCGGAGCCCGACGACGCCAGAATCTGCGTCAATGCAACATCACACACACACACACACACACACACACACACACACACACAAATCGGCGTGAGGCACGGAGCAAACAGCCGGGGAAGGAGAGGGTTGCAGCACACAACGTACCGTTTCATTGAACGGCGCCCACTGTACTTGGAACACTTCATCAGTGTGTCCTTCAAACTGGTGCAACGGCGCCTTCAATCTGCGTGTGTCCCACAAGAACACTCCCTGTCAACCACGGTACAGGGTAAACAACAGCAGACGTTAGAGTGAAGTATGACGCTACACGACAACTGTACACACACATCTCACCGTTCCACATGTCGTGACAAGGAGGAACTCATTGAAGGGGTTGAACGCCAACGAATTTACTTCCGCTGTGTGTTCGCTCTGCAAGTGGGGGTTGACACGCAGCGTCACAGGTGATCGAGACAGCAAGGCCGTGCACAGCCAGAGCTACGCACAACAACGTCTGCCGGCTTTCCAGAGGATGAGCGGATGTCCCAGCTGCAGTCACAACGGGTGGGAGTGAGACACAGGTAATGGATCAAGCACAAGGCATGCATGCGTACATCATCAGTTTGTGGTCGTCACCGACGGAGCCAAACAAAGACTTGTGATGGCGGTGCCAAGCCACATCTTCCACAACGGAAGTGTGTGCTTTGAACACGCGTGTGGGCTGAAGGGTTGCACTTGCTTTCGAAGAAGTGGACTTGATGTCCCATGTGCAAATGGTGTGGTCATCAGAGCCGCTCAACAGGCTGCCTTCTGTGTGCGGAGACCAGTCCAGTCCGTAGCCTTCCTTGGTGTGACCTTGGCACCGTACCTCCGGACGACTTACGGCATCGGCGGGTTGGGACGGGTGCTTGGAGTAGTCAAACACGTGAACCTCCCCAGACACTGTCTTGGTGGCGATCCAAAACGAGTTTTGTGGGCAGTATCGCGCGCGGTTCACTTCACCCTCGTGTGCAATTTTCACAGACACATCAAACTTGCCAGAGAGCCCACCAAACCCTCCCAGCTCTGCCGCGAGCACAAACAATGCACCAACCAAAACACCACGACGCCAACACATGTCAAGGGGAACAAACCACAACAAAGCGATGAGCAATCTTGTCACGTCACACACGAGAGCGGAAGCCCGGCACACCCTGTTGCGACCTACCTCCTTTCTCGTCGTCGTACTTGCGCGCGTCGATTTCGGTGTCCTCGAGCGGCAACCGAACAGTCGCAATCATAACGTGATTATTCTCCGAGTCGCTTGTGTGTGTGCCCAACAACAGCTTGTGCTCGGCGTAGTCTTTGTCACCGTGCCTGTGGCGTGTGTGTATGCGTGTGTGAGCTCGTGGTGGTGCTGCTGTTGCGCACACTGCATCCCGCGTACCGAGTGACATCGGGCAGCCACTCCACCGTGAGGCTGGGCCATTCCAGTGCATGTGTCATCACGATGTCATACAAGAAAGGGGTGTTCTTCTTCCAGATCTTGTACTCCTCGTTGATACTCTTTTCATCCGCAGCCATTGGAGCGACGGCTTCAGCTGTAGACATCGTGGTTGCGCCCCACTGTCAACCTCTCCACAACCACCCGACATCCCACCCTCCGCAAACTACCCAGTCACACACACACAAGCCCAGCAATAGCCCCAGCTGACCTGCCATTGGGACAGTGCACAGTGTGGTGAGAGGACACGGACACACAAGCTGGTTGCTGCTGGCGTTCTTGGTTTGGCGCGAAAACAAGGCCCAAATATGACATGTATGTGTATTCATCCAACTACGTCGTCTTGCTGCTTGCTTGCCGGGCAGGCAGTTTCCCCACAACCCCGTACAACACACTGCTTGCCAAGGACAGAAGGATTCCTCCAATGGAGGCAATAGAAAAAGAAAACCCCGGGAACAACAGCATGCCTGCGGGACAACCACGCTTTTGTAAGGCAAGAGAAGACACAGTTGCAGCAGGAAGAGCATCGTGTCGGCGACTTCGCCGCGCGTCCTTGGTCCCCTACCTGCAACGGAAACTACCACGTCTTTTCCTGTACTAACGAGCCTGTTCCACACGTGCGACGGATCAAGCAAGATCATGCACTGCACTGGCGGCACGCTCAGTTGGGCTGGACTGTGAACGTACGCCAAAGTCAGGGGAGAGTTGAGTCGATTGGCGTGCATGAGGGCCCACACAAAAACTGTCCCAACCAAGCAAGACAGCAGTATCCACGTAAACAGGCCCTGTTGGAGGTACACACAGCAACACATGCCTCAACACAACATGAGATGACAAGAACTCGGAAAGGTGCAGCGCGAATCGGAACAAATCCAGTCCAGTACGGTGGGCCATACCTCCTGACTCCAGCCTTCGTACTCGTACCACTGGTGCCGGTCAAAGACGAGCGCAAGTGCCAATGCACCCACAAATCCTGTTACACTTTGATAGAAGATGACACCGACCCCTTTCACACCCTGTAACGTCACATATCACGCGTTTTTCAGGGTACCAGCGCCTCCAACACCACCCAACCATGCCGGCTCACATGATTGCTGCAAAATCGCTTGCTCTGAGCCGCATGCAGTGGGCAATGTATTAGGCACGCTGCAAACAAAACGTGGCAATGCAACCCGCAGTACTCACGAGGACAAGGAAAGTGGCTGTCGTGATGTTGTTCAGGACAACAAGAAGGCACTTTGGCACCGTCAAGCCTGTGACGCTCTGGTTCGCGAGTCCATCCACGCTGCTTAGGATAGCTCCAGCCGCCAACCCAACAATTGCCACGCTGCACATGTCCAGGAAGGGTTACCTCTGTGCGCCTCCATCGCAACGTACGAAGCATACAAAGCACACGAAGGCAGCGGTGACGCACGATTGGCGAATCGACAGGCGCTTGCCCAAGAAAGCCATCTCGCCCCCCAGCACAAACAGTATGGTTGTGCGACGGATCGCTATGAACAGAGGGATACTAACGGCGGCAAGCGCCATCAACCCAACCCCCACGTTGGCTAAGTACACCAAGCCCTGTGGAACTGAGCTGCCGCAAGCAGAGAACGCGCCACCGCACAGCGCGTGATGTGCGCCATCGAAACATGCAACACCAAAAGCAACGCGCATACTGCGTACGCAAAGAATACTTTACTGGAAACAGGCGTCTTTGCCCAAGGAAAGCGAGCGGGTTGGAACACAACCACTGAGCACAGCGCAAAGGAAATTGCCATTTGGATCGCCAGCACAGTGAGCGGGAAGTTGAACTGATATCTGGAAAACAGAGTCTGCTTGCCATGCACGAGCAAACACACAAGGACGCCCGTCAAACGGTGGGAGATACCGTATGCCGCGGGCAACAAAGGGGGCGGCAATTCACCTTGTTCACAAGTGACACTGCAATGGACATGACAGTGTACACAACACATGCAAACACTTTTGCTGCAGTCGAGTCCTCAAGCGACACGCTCGCGTTGCCCTCGTCGGTACGGACATGCTCAGTTGTACCATGGGAAGCAGCGTCCCCTGTGCGTGTAGAAACAGACTCCAACCGGTCGAAGCCCATCGCGCTCGACGCCACGCAGACAGAGACAGCTGCCAAAACCATCTAGGGTAATTTCAGCTGATAAATATTGGGTAACACCAGGAACTAAAAATGGCGGACCAGCCCCCGCGTTGTGGCGTTCCTGTCAAACCGTGTCTGGCACACGGTAGTTTCGGCCGTCTTGCTGCTACTTCGAAGGTGCCCAGGCTTTCCACTGCCAGTGAGCTGCTGGTTGGCGGTCAGGGTCGCCTAGAACCCTCACCTGGACCCACGTCTCGGGACAGGCCTCTCGAGCTCGACAGGCACGTGGTGCTCGCCTCTCGGACGGCACTGCTCGTGCTGTTGACACCATGCCCGGCCGGAAAATGCGTCCCAACATGTCACGAGCACGCCGTGGCAAGGCACGTGCTCGTGCTCGTGCACCAGTCGCAGGAGCAGCAGCAGGGGCAGCAGGAGCAGCAGCTCCACCAGCGGTGCCGCAGCCGTCGCTCACTCCCAAGCCGGAGCCCGGGTTGTCGGAGGCCACTCCCCCCATCGTGCCTGCTGCTGCTGTTGCAGCGGCACCACCCACCGCCCCACAATTCCCAGGCATCAAAATGCAGCCTGGAGACGTGCCAGCGGCAGGAGCAACCTTCTCCACCGCGCCAGGCGCCTCAGTGGGCGGCGGAAAGCTTGGAGGGTTGGGTTTGGGCAGCACACCGGCCGACTTGTCTTCCGCTTTGTTTGGGTCCACCACCGACGAAAACGTCGACATGGTGAAGCCCGTGAAGAGCTTGAAGGAAAAGTGGAAGCTTCTGCCCGCCTTTTTGAAGGTGCTGAAAGGCCGCGTTGTGTTGCTCTGCTTTCGTTTGCGCCCGTGTGTGATTGTGTGCCGCCCACCATGTGCCAGGTTCGCGGTTTGATGCGCCAGCACATTGACTCTTTCAACCACTTCGTCAGTGTCGGGTTGACCAACATCCTCAAAGCCAACGATTGTATCCGTAGTGAGGTAAGCTACTGCCGCGTGGTCGCGCAGTTCCGCCTGCGTGTGCGTGTGGTGCTGACGGCCGACAACATCAATGTATTCACCACACCACCCAGGCCGACCCCAAGTTCTTTTTGAGGTACACGAAAATCTACGTGGGGAAGCCCACAGTTCGTGAAGAAGGCGAGGCTGTAGAGCATCCAGGTATGGTGCTATGTGTGCCGGGGTGTCGGCCCCGTGCGTCGCCAGACTCTCTGACCTGGGTGCTGTCGCCTCTCCCTTTTGATGTTGATGTTGCGTGACCTCAGTGACGCCGCACCAGTGCCGGCTGCGCGATTTGACGTACTCTGCTCCGCTGTACGTCGATGTGGAGTACACCCAAGGCCGCAAGATCCAGCGCGCGAAGAAGGTGTGCATCGGCCGCGTCCCCATCATGTTGCGCAGTCGCCACTGCGTGCTCGCTGGCAAAACGGAGCGCCAGTTGGCGGATTACGATGAGTGCCCACATGACCCCGGAGGTTACTTTGTGGTGAAGGGCCAAGAAAAAGTGGTGTTGATTCAAGAGCAGCTGTCAAAGAACCGCATCATTGTGGAGCGTGACTCCAACAAGAACGTCATTGCTTCCGTCACGTCCAGTACGCACGAGCGCAAGTCACGAACGAATGTGGTGATGGTGCACGGACGTGTTCGGCTGAAGCACAACAGCTTGACAGAGAACATTCCGATTGTCATCGCCTTCAAGGCCATGGGCGTCACGAGCGACCAAGAGATTGTGTCCATGGTGGGGACAGAGCCAGAGATCCTCGCTGCGATGGCGGCATCACTGGAGGAGGCTGCCACACTGAAGGTGTTCTCTCAGCGCCAAGCCTTGGCATACATCGGATCAAAAGTGAAGGGCACCCGCAGGATGATGGGACAGCGCGCGCGTCGTGACCCGGTGGTGCGTATCAGGCAGCACGCACGGGCGTTGGGGTTGTGCTGTGGCCTTGACTGGGGCGTCTCGTGTGTTCGTTTGTTTTCGCAGGAAGAGGCTCGGTCCGTGTTGGAGCGACTAGTGATCTGCCACGTTGCGGTGAACCAATTCAACTTCCGGCCCAAGTGCATCTACATGGCTCGTATGGTTCGACGCGTGCTGTTGACCATTGCTGGTGTCACGCAAGTCGACGACAAGGTGCGTGCCACTCCTCCGCTACTTCTCAGGCCTCTCGCCAGTGTATCGCGCGGCTTTGTGCGCGCTGCACCCTCACTGTGGTTCGTTGCTGTTGTGGGGAGAGCAGGATTACTATGGAAACAAGCGACTGGAACTGGCGGGTCAGTTGCTGTCATTGATGTTCGAGGATTTGTTCAAGCGTTTCAACTCCCACATCAAGCGCGAGGCAGACTTGGTGCTGCAAAAGCCGAGTCGCGCGGCATCTTTTGATGTGCTGGGGAAGTTGAGTGCCAACGTGATCACAAAGGGGCTCATCAATGCCTTGGCGACGGGAAACTGGAACCTGAAGCGGTTCAAGATGGAGCGTGCTGGTGTCACCCAAGTGTTGTCCCGGCTCTCTTTCATTTCTAGCCTCGGCATGATGAGTCGTGTCTCCTCCCTGTTTGAGAAAACACGCAAGGTGCGCTGCGATTTGCCACGTGCAGGTTGCAGTCACGTCCGCGGCATTCAAACACCCGTTTGTACGACTTGCTGACCGTGTGTTGTGTCGCTGCACCACACTATGTGCGCGCGTGCGTGTGTGTGTGTGTGCTTGATCGCCCTGTGGCACTTTTCTGCAGGTGTCTGGTCCCCGTGCCCTTCAGCCGTCGCAGTGGGGCATGCTCTGTCCCAGTGACACACCCGAGGGTGAAGCGTGTGGTCTCGTGAAGAATCTTGCGCTGCTGACGCACGTGACGACGGACCTCGATGAAGGCCCCGTGCGTCGTCTCGCGTACGATCTTGGCGTGCAAGACATTGAGGGGCTATCCGGTGAAGAGGTTTGTGTCGGTTATGGTGTTGGTGTTGGTGTGCGTTCATCTGACCATGCAAATGTGTGGGTCGACTCGACGTTCCCTGTTATGCTTTGTTTCGTCCTGTGCATCGACTAACGGTTGTTGCTGCCCTTCTGTATCTCCTGTTCAGATGAACCGTAGCGACGCCCACTTGGTGTTTGTGAACGGTAACATCTTGGGTTGCCACTCCTCGCCGCATTACTTTGCAGCACAGTGCCGTCACTTGCGCCGCGTGGGTTTACTGGGGGAGTTTGTGAGCGTGTACGTGCACGACGGGCTGAAGGAAGTCCACCTCTCTTGTGACTCTGGACGTCCCTGCCGTCCATTGATCATCGTCGATCCTCACACCATGCAGCCTCGCGTCACGGTACGAGCGGGGTGCGCCTCCATCATCCGCGTTGTGGTGTGTGCAAGTGCCTCACACTTGCACCATGTTCCCGTGATGATGCTGTGCAGGCTCAACACCTGAAAGACCTGGAAGATGGCCTGCGCGACTTCAACTCCTTCCTCGCCGAGAACTGCGTCGAGTATGTCGATGTGAACGAGGAAAACAATTGTCTGGTGGCGCTGCACGACTCTGGCATTGTTCCAGGCACGACCCATGTCGAAATTGACCCGCTCACCATTCTGGGTGTTGTTGCGGGGCTGATTCCGTACCCCCACCACAACCAGTCCCCGCGTAACACGTACCAGTGTGCCATGGGCAAGCAGGCCATTGGTACAGTGGCCATGAACCAGTACAAGCGCATGGACACGGTGTTGTACGCCATGGTGTACCCCCACAAGCCCATGGTGCGCACCCATGTCCTCGACTTGATCAACTTTGACCAGCTGCCGGGTGGTCAAAACGCTATCATTGCCGTTATGAGCTACTCCGGGTACGTGTGGGTGTTCATGCAATGTGCCAGGCGCGCTGTTATTGGACATCGACAGCTGCTGACGTGGTTTGCTTGCTTCAACTCCACTTTCTTTTTCTCCAGTTACGACATTGAAGACGCCATCATTCTCAACCGTGGTTCCGTGGATCGTGGCTTCGGTCGCTGCCTTGTCATGCGGAAGTACGTGACACAAATCCGTCGATACGGCAATGCCACGGAAGATCGCATTGTTGGTCCACCTCCCGAAGACTCTGGGTTCAGCTACCGAAATGCCAAGTGCGTCCTCGTTTGGGTTGTGTTTGGGTGCTCTTGGTGGGACCAAGCACATCATCGGCGGCGTTACGCGTCCTCACTTGTGTGACGTGCGCTCTGTTTCTCCCCCC
>Ga0213833_1002188_pt1 | contig 12931 bp, 23 predicted proteins | sample SWATP21_FD_160575 | JGI IMG/M metagenome (GOLD analysis project Ga0213833, IMG submission 160575) | Coastal seawater microbial communities from Marineland, Florida, United States - SWA TP2 #1 | ecosystem: Environmental > Aquatic > Marine > Coastal | place: USA: Florida | collected 2016-08-14
ACCACCAGCACCACCACCAGCACCAGCACCAGCACCAGCACCAGCACCAGCACCAGCACCAGCACCAGCACCAGCACCAGCAAGGCTTGCATCACCGTTGCCTGCGAAAGGCGGGCTCAGGACGATGCAGAGCAACAAGAACCAACAACCCATGAGACGTACCGACACGAAGAGATGAGCACACTTCCGTTGCACGGAGAAGTTGAGGAAGCACGCTTGTTGGCACGCGTACTGTGGCATCCTCGCCGGCAGAGGTAATCATACCCTGCCACCATCCCACAAAGAGTCATCCGAGCCTGTTCACTCGCGCACAGGTGCTGTTCTTACCTCGAGGAACTCAAAGCCAGCAAGGCGGGCCGGATTTTCAAGTACTTGCAGCCCTGGATCTCGAACCTGCGAGCACAGTACAACCACACACCGTGAATGTCACCGTATGAAAACGAAAGCACCCTTCGCACGTACCATGTCGGAGACGATGAGAACGACTTTCTTCCTCGCGCGAGTCACACTCACGTTCATTCGGGGTAAGGAGAAGACGAAATCGAGCTCAGCAGCAATTCTGGGGCACACAGTCAAACAAGAAGCAACATGAGGGGGCTGGATGATCGATGCTTCGGACGACAGCCCGACGAACTTGTCAGCATCTTGGTACGCCAAGCACACTACAACTACATTCCGTTCTTGGCCTTGCATCTTCTCAACTGTGTCCACAGGGATAGATGAAAGTTGGAGCGCATCGAGCTGTGCACGCACAGCCAGCCGCTGAAGGGGGTGCAGCACACACTGTCAGCCAGCAAGCCATGCACGCCAATGCCAACGACGCCGATGCCACTTTCAAACCTGGCTGTGATGTGGAGTCACGACAAAAACGTTGTCGGTGATGGGACTTGCCATCTTGGCATGGAGGGGGGTGGCATGCGCAAGAAAGGTCACAAACATGCCCACAAGCCCCGCTTCCTGTCAGGACCACCAGCGCCGCCAAACATGGTAGCAAGAGGCACGCATCACAACCGTGTTGGGAACTGCCATTGGTGCAGCGAGTTGGAGCCATGCACTGCGCACGGTAGCACGCACCAACTCCGCTGCGGTGTCAACATAGTGCGATCCGGGAGGCACCGACAGCTGGACGACGGACACCGCATTGCGAGGGTCTAGCACCGGCATCATGATGTCCCGCACTCCAGGCTGACAAACAGAGAGGCGCACGCACACACAAACTCAACAGGGTTAGTTGGTCTCTGCTTTGGACCTGTGACCGCGTTGAAACGCACCGGAAGGACACCAGGCAGCCGCTTGACATCCAACGGCAACAGTGCTTCACGTTTCTGGCACGGCTCGCACGTGCACGAACGATACGCAGTGCCGTAGAGGGTCTGTGGAAGCGCGACCCCACACAGCCATGTGAGGAGCGGCACGAAGTGGAGGGGGCGGGGCGGGGGGGCACACCAACAACTGCAGTTGTTCTGTACCTGCGCGTTCTTCGCCAAGGGCGATGCCATGCGGTGGTTCTCCAACAGACGCATGACGCACGGACTGTCCGGTGAGTTGCCCATCAGATACATCAATAGCGAGCCGTGAAGGGGGGCACCTGTTATGGGAGTCACAACGCAACACACCCAACCAATCACATGACTGAGTTGATCGGCAGAGCAACACCAGCAGCCCCAACTGCCACCCACCTTCTTTTGTCGGATACGCATTGTGCATGACGGGAGGCATCTGCGAACACGCATCAGTGCGCAGAATACTCATAAGACACAATCAACACAGGCAAACCACAGCCCTGGTACCTGTAAATGATCGCCAACAACAACCAAGCGGCTTGCAGACGCATTCATCAACGGCACAATCAAGCTGGACAAGTATCTGTGCGCAACCACCCACATATAACGCGTAAACAACGCCACCTCTCTCCGTAGCCACTTCCAGCAGTGAAAACAACTTACAGAGGCACTTGAGACCCCTCATCAACAAGGAGCACGTCAAAGCGGGTCCCTCCTGTCTGACCAAACGCTTTGTGAAGCTGATATGCCGTCCCTGCTACGATGCATCGCGGCGTCTCCCGTATCAGCTCGCGCAAACGGGCGTGCTTGTCTTTTCCAACGAAGGTGCGGTCTGTGGGCACGCTCGAGTCTGGAGCACAAAAAGTGATTGACAGTTGCCGCAGAGAGACACAGTCACAATAACCGACGGCGATGGAAGCCAAAACACCACAATCGTCCGCGACGTACCGTCGATGTTTGACGCAACGACAAACACGGGCAGGTGCGTGCTTTCTGGGGTGAGGCGCTCAATTTGGGTTGCCAGGTGGGAAATGGCTGCCTTCGTGTAACTGATACAACAACAACAACAACAGGCGTCACCAACCCCACTGACACGAGTGACTGCGGCAATTGGTGCCACCACACCACACGAACGCTGAGACGAGGACATGACATGTTGGATACAAGGTGCACAACCTGTGCCACCATCGCAACCAACCCCAAGGCACCACGGTGAGCGCGTGAGGGAAAGCACTCATACTTGCACTACACCATGGCTTCGACGCTTGTTCACACAACTTCGCACCGTATGATGGCTTGGGCAGAGAAGAATGTTTTGCCGGACCCTGGTGGGCCCCACACAACAGTCCCGCGATGGGTGAGCACGTGGCGAAACACATCCGTCTGTGACGAGGTCATGGCGGGCAGGGCCTCGATCTGTTCGTCGCCAAGCCAGCAAAAGCACGCATGAGGCGGGTGTGTGCATCGAAAACAACCGCTGCCACGTTCTGCTTGGCTTGTTTGTTGGCCACCACGCACCGGGCGAGTTGAGTGATCGATGGCTTGGCGGGTCGCGGCAGACAGTGCATCACCACCGCAAGGTCGTGATGACATGAAGCGAGACGGGTCATGGAGCATGTTTTGGAACATGCGCGCTTCTGGCACGCTGTCGGTGCGGGCTGCGTCCAGCTGACGAAGCTGCGTCAGTATGCGCGAGGTGTTGAAGTCGGTGAACCTACGGGAAAGATGAGCACGTGAGTTGTGCCCGCCAATCGTGCTGGAATGGAATGACAAAGCGCGATGTGGGTGTAGGACACGTCCGCTAGGGAACAAAGTGCGTGCCCACTCACCGGGGCTGCAGTACAAACGTATCCCCCGCCTTGATGGAGGTGAGCACCGTGCGACCTGTTCGCAAACGTCCCCTCAAGTAGAACTTCAACTTCACGGTTCGGACTGAAAAACACAACACGAACAACACTCCGGAGTGAGTGTCCAAAGCACACTACTGACTTGTTCGGGCGGCGTGGGGCAACGCACGTTGGTGGTGGACCGCTTGCACTTCCGCAAGACAAGGAACATCATTCTGAAGATACATGTTGTTTGGGTGGAGTCGCTCGTGTAGCATGTCCGAAAACGAGACGGAAGCAGCCAAGCCGCGGTGGTCTGCGTCCACTGGTGTGAGAAGCCAGTTGCCAAACCTGGAACAACACATGGAACAGCGCATCACAGCGCCAACAAACCAAAGCAAACCATCCCAGACCAAGCCAAACCAAGTCAAAACTGAGCATTGAGGCTGGCAACACGCTGTGCCGGATACCACGGTACCTGGATGCAACCAGCTGCTCTCCACCTGCCACAATATCAAACACCGCGGATGATGCGGAAAATGGGCTGCCAGAGTTGTTCACATCGCATGTACTTCGCAACAAAGCCACTTTGCCTGACACACAAACCCCATCAACAAGTGGATGCGTGGGCAATCATGGAGACCGACATCTTGCAGTAGAATTGCGTCACTCTCAATCAGTCATACATATACACACCTGTCGTCACAGCCGCCACGTGCTTACGCCGAAGCGACTGCACCTTGGCGCAGTTGGCAAGCGCCTCCAGTTGCACGATGAAACCGAGGCGACTTATGTCATCGGTGGTAAAGGCAAGAGCACGTGGCAAGAACAACCGTGCAGCCTGGAGCGGCCACCATCAAGCAGGATGAAGACACGACACACGTCAGCCCCTCACCCCCCCCCCCCCCCCCCTTCAAGCAAAAACAAACTGCGACCCAGGCCAACGCGGAGAACAAAGGCACGACGCACCTCCAGTGGCAGCATGGTGTCCAATCGCACGCCTCGCGCCCGGCACGCCGCTTGTGTATGTGCGACAAGCGCCACGGCCACACCCGAGACGCACTGCAGGTGGGATCTCAGGTCGGGTTCCATCAGCGCCTTGAGTGCGTCGCCGGAAAGCGCGTCGTGAGTGCTTGCAGGTAACCACGTGTGGAACAGAGCAGCTTCATGAGACGGCGCCCCGGAGGAGAGAAGGTCGGACGGCGAGCCAAGAAGATGGGGAACACAGTCCTCAAAGTCGAAGAAGCCGGCCACTGGAAGGGCGACAAGCTGTCGTGCGGCCACATCCAAGCATACGACACGAGGACTGCCACCACAGCATTGGATGTGCCACACACACATGCCACACACACACACACACGCACGGTCACACACATGATTGGTGTGAGACCGACCCAGCCAGCCACCGCCTTGTCAGGGCAAGAGACATACAGAAGGGACTGGGCTCGCTCCTCACGCAACGTCTTCGTGTGGGCACGCATAAGCCCCGCAACATCTTCCGGCTCAACGCCAGACAAGTCAAGGCCGTGCTCTGTGTGGTTTCACACACGACCAGCCGTAGGCCAGTGAGCGCCGAGATGTTGAAAAACGACCACCCACCATCAAAGACATACTCTGGGCCCATTCACGGTCCATCGCCTCGTTCATTCGAGACGTCACCTCTGCTTTCGTGCCGGTTGCATCCATACCGCGTTGCTCGAGCCATTCGCGCACGCTCGACTGCACGTCGGCTCAATGGAAATGTATGAGCGAGTGGGGGCACGAAGGTACATCAACCACAGCAACAACATGCACGGACCTCTTTAGAGCGACGACGGACCGGAGGATCGGTGGAAACACCAAAGGCGGTGACATCGGGCTGCCGGGGGCACTTGAGAAACTGCAACGATACACCGTGACCGTGTGACCCCGCGTGTGTGGAAACAAACATGCAGCACACAACAACCCAAGCCAGCCGGGGCTGGGTCGGTCGCAGGTGTGGGAGACACACCTGACTACCCTCCAACAGCATGAGCAAGCACAGCATGGCGTCGTCCACCACATGCGATGGAATGTCCTCTTCCGACAACACCACAGCCAACAACATTGCGCACACAGAAGCGCGTTCGCGGGATGTGGCAAAGAAAAACGCGACCCGCCACCTGTTCGTTTTGGAATCGAACACACGTCACCATCACACCGTGGGGCGTCATCACGACAAGCAGTGGTGTTTGGTTGTTGCGACCGAAACACGCGCGCGCACCGTGATCGTGATGTCCCACTTTTCGGAACAAGGGCGCGAATGTGCTTGGCGAGAGTGGTGGCAAAGGTACACGACAAGGACGGGAACAAACTTGAAGCTGGCAAGTCCGCGTCGCGGGCACGTGTCGGAGAACTTTGCACACTGCACACGAACACATCCTCCTCCTTTCCTCCTGCAGCACCGCCTTCAAACGTCTGGGAAATCAGCAGTGCCCATGCCAGTGGCGGCTGTAGACGAGCGTGATGGAATCGCATGTCATACAGCGTTCGCATGGAACGCGGATACCGACCCCAGCCCTCCGTCAATCACTAAAAGCATGCCCCCAACGCACCTGTCCAAGCGATGCAGCCTTTGGGTTGCCGAGTGCTGAAATCGATATCCCAACATCCCAGTCACTCACCTGTAGCGATGCGCCACCAACAGCAAGCAGCAACCAAAGAAAAAGGGGAAAGACGGTCATGACGCTTTCACCCATCTCTCTTCACCTCCACGAACCATTGAGACGCATGGAGCGTGAAGCACTTGCACGTTGCCTTGCAAGATGGCAGCCACGGCTGGGCTGGAAGTATCACTGCTCGGAACCGATGAGTCGTCCGTGGCGTGAGACAACAGAACGCTTCCGGGAAGACGGAGGCAGCCTTGGAACCGGGACAACGACGACATCGTGAGGGAGGACTGTGCTGCAGGCTGAGCAACAGACTGAGTGGGGGCCGGAGAAGTCAGGTGCTTCAGGGAGTTGCCCAAATCCTCAATCTCTGTCAACGACGTGCTGCGTCCTTTCGAGGCTATCCATCGGCGAAGCGAGTTTTTGTCGTTGCGAGACACGAATGGCAGAGCCTCCAGTGTTTGTGCTCCTAGCGCCTGCTGACGACAGGAAGAAAGAAAACTGTAGGCGACAGCCCATCACACGAGATAGCACACGTCATGGTCGGAAAGCGTCGCGTGGACCACCCTGCGAACAAGCGAAACTGCAGCAGAAGAACGCACTCGCAGCTTCTGCAGGCGGACTGCAAGTGCCAAGTACAGGCAGAGAACTCATCTCCTGACAACTTCGAGCCCGTTTTCAAGACGCGTCGCACCCCGAGAAGGTCAGGAACTTTATTCTTCAAGAATTGCTGCGCCACAAAAGCCAACCGAAAAGAGTCATTTCACCAGCCACTCATCACCCACGTATCTACGCACCCAGAGCATCGCCATCAACTTGGTAGTGTCAAAAGTCTCGGGACTAGACTGCCCCGGGCGCCAAATGCCACCAGTACGACTCACAGCAAGGCCCCAACGCTGCATGAGCAAGCAGTACAGTGCTACTTGCACCTGGTGCTTCAGATGAACGTGGCCAGAAGCCTGTGAAGCAACCACGTCGCGAAACAACAAGACATCAAGAACACCCACCAATGTCATATGAGCTCCACACCCTCCCTGCATCAGCTTGCCCACCTTTGCGTCAATCACCACGAGCTCGCGGCCATGCTTCGGATGCAGCACGACTTCGACATAGTCGGGCTTGCACAAGCCGAAGTCGATGACGGTGTCGAAGGGTGGTTGGGGCCGGCACCACCCCAACTCACGGCACAAGTCCACGGGTGAGCGTAGGTAAGGCTGCGCTCAGTACCGCCAACACAAGACAGAGAAACATGTTGATTGAGAAGGTTGGGCGGCAACATGCAGGACGGTGAACTCGCCAGAGCCGAGGAACATGCCACGGCAGAGAAACTTCAGTAGCGTCATCCCACATGGCACACTACGCACCTGATATATTACACTCCCCGGTGCAGCCGTGCGGAATAGATCCATGCTCATGGCGAGACATCGGGCGTCGTCTCCAGCGCAGCATGCCTCGACATCAATGAGCCGTCGACTGAGAGGTGGCTGGATTAGCAAGGCGTTGAGCGCTGCTTCCCAATCAAGGCCACGCTGCGTGACAGCAGAGCGGTGCGACTGTGAGGCTTCGTGGGCACTGCCTGCTTTCGAGGGTAAAGAAGAGCTTGCCGCAGGAGAGCCATGCTGTGTGGCGAGGAAAGCAAGACGAGACGCGCGGTTGGCGGCGAGGTGCAGCTGCCGGCCGCAGTGAAAGTGGAAAAAGGCCCCGATCTTGGACGGCCCCACTTGAAACGGCGCACGTTTGGTGCAACCAGCCCCAACACCAACACCATGAGGGTGTTCTTCCGCCATCATCACGCTGCCAGTGCGTGTACGCGTGCAGCCAGGAACAAAAGAAAGCGTCGCGATCCTCGTGGGTAATTTGGGAATTCGATCGAGGTGGAGAAAAAAAATTACCAACTTTCGCCTACCGTGAATCGAACACGGGTCTGCTCGGCCACAACGAGCTGTCCTGACCACTAGACTATAGGCGAGGCACGTGCACACATACGCTGGTTGTGCTTATAATATGCCAGATGTGCGTCCCGATTCCGCGCCTGAGACAGCGCATGTCGTAATGTGTCACCAGCATCCACTTTGGTTGTGGACCACCGGGTTTGCAAGGTGCGGCTCGTCAGTGGCGCATATTTGAAACTAATGTTTGTTTTTGTGTGCGCACGATGATGTGCATCCGCTGCACATCACGCACTTTCACACCCACACAAGTGCCCACGGTCACCACACGGGGCGCTCAAATACGAACGACTTCAACGCGGGTCCGTTGTCCCACGAAGGGCAGTACCCCTGCGGCCGGCGAAGTGGGGTCCTCCGCAACTTGTAACGACGAGGTATCCTTTGGGCCAGCACCAGCACCTGCAGCACCAGCACCAGCACCAGGGGCAGCACCAGCGGCAGCGTCGGTCGCGGCTTCTGCGCGTGCTTTGGCAGCTGCAACATCCCGGGCCATGATCTTCTCAGCTGTGCAACACAAGATACGGTCACAGCACGAGTGAGGACAGTGGCGTTGGGCATTTCCAGTACGCTGAGCCACTCCATCTCAGGTGCAAACGACACTTGTTTCACGGAACGTACCAGCATCGAGACGAGACCGAGGCATGGGGAACACCGTGACCTTCGCGTACGTTCCGGCGCTGTTACCTTTCGCAAGGCTTCCAGAGTTCACCACCACGATGTTGTTCACGAGCTGTGACAAGGCAGCAACAGTATCAGTGCCAGGATCCACAACAGCCACACGACGGGGTGACAACATCGCATGCACACACCTTGGCAAAGTAAGCAAGGCGCGAAGGCACAAGCAACACGTCCGGCACGACTGGGAAGGTGCAGTTGTTGTACTTGCTGATCTCCAGGGGTGTTCCGGGCGCGGCAGGATACAATGGGTAGAAGCTGCAGGCAAGGCGCACAAGCATCCCAATCGCCGTCAATGAGGGCTATCCACCATCTATCCACCATTCACCAGCCACAATTTCAACATACCTGCGCTGTCGAATCATGGCTTGCGAGAGTCGAGCAAACATGTGTGGGGCAGGGGGAGGGTGGCTGCACCAGCACCCACACCAAACACACACGTTAACACGCGCCGATGGTAAGCAACAAACACGCAGACCACCCACCGGAAGATGCCAGTAGCAGACACATGGTGAAGGAAGTCCGTTGTCGATGCACCAAACACTACTCCATTGACGGTGAACATGGCGGGGTTCGGCATCGAGTGCAGACGTCCCTCCACTGTGTTGCTCAACTTCATGGGGGGTTGGGGAAACACCGGAAGCTCGTGTGCATCGTGCTGAGACGGAAGCAGAACCACGTGCGTGTTGGCAAGCTCCGGCTTCGTCAATTCCCTGATACAACACCACAGGTCAAACTACACACAAACACACACGCGCTGCGCGTATGCGGTACGGCACCTTTCGAGAAACTCCAGCACTAGCTGGTAATACTCATCGAATGTGTACTGGTTGCCTGCGCTGGGCGCAAACTCAGGGTGCCGGGCATCCACAAACGGTCCAAGCTGCCGTCACAACGTTACAGCAACCGCGTGAGAGCCAACCCGGGGCAATCGCGCTTGGGGAGTAAACCAACACTTACCAAGCAAATCACGTCCGGCACCGGCTCCGCGGCGATGGCTTCTAGGAAAAGATCGCGCAGTGGCTGGGTTCAGGCACGCCATCACGTGACAAAAGCAACAAGTCTCCCCCGGTCACTACTGCGAACAGTATGCACACACACACGCACACACACACACACACACACACACACACACACACACACACACACACACAAATGCACATGCGACGCCGCCGCACCTTGAGACCCAAGTCAGACGCCAGTGTGAAGGGGCCAGCTGCGGTCCACATGCGAAGGGTGCGGGCTGACCGCAGCGCAGCTGGCTTTGCACGCAACACCTTGGGGAATGCACCCTGGCAACATAATAACACCAACCGCTGGTGTGAGTCCAGGACGTTCACAGTCGAACGCGACGCGACAACACACAGTCAGCCTACCTCCACGATGCGTTGGGCCACCAACCGTGTTCCAGTGGTACACATGCCGGCGATCGCAACCACTTGCCCAGGAAACAGCGAGTAACTTGGTAAGTCGCGAAGATCCACCATCACGCGGGCGCTGTTCGAAGTGCGGCGAGACCCCTCCAGCAATACCGATCCTCGTGTGAGTCGCCCACCGTCTTCGGGACAAATGCGCCCGACCACAACCACCGAGCTTTGGGAAGCCACGCCCACCGGGGTAACTTCTGGCATCTTGGGGTTTGCCTCGCGGATGGCAGCCTCCATATCAAGGATGCGTTGCTCCAGCGCGTCAGAGCGCGTGTCAAGCCTCGTCAACATGAAGGGGTACCTGCACAACGGAAACACAATGAGGTTGCGGCAAACACCCCCCTTCGTAACACGCAGTACGCACGCCTCCTTCAGGTTGTTGTCAAGTGCAGAGGGAAGGGTCTCAACATTTACCACTTCAGGGGAGGGGGCCTCCGACGGTCCTTTCATGGCACCGTGAAGAGACGCTTCCACATTGCCCGCGTTCGTGCGTGCTGCGTACGCAGCGCCTTGACCCGCAGGTGATCCAGCCAGAGATCCTCTGCCGACGTGCACGCGCGCACACACACACACACACACACACACACACACAACATGCAAGGTCGCCATCAGCAATGAAAGCCATTAGGGTGCGTGTACGACACACTCAAACACAATAAGGCAGCACACAAGCACCACACACGCACTGGGGTGAGGCAAGCGGAGAAGCCCCAGATCGCATGCGGCGAGCCTTGCTGGCCGAAGGGGGAGAAGCAATGGGGGCAGAGGTGGCTTTGCGCTTCACATGCCCGGTCCCACGCCCAGCGGGAGAACCAGACGAGGGAGGGACTACTGAGCGAGAGCGGGGTGCTGGGGATCCTGAGCCCGGGGTCTGCGAAGGCCAACAGCAAGCAAGATGAGACCACCACGCAGCCAACCAGAGTGGAGCTAGCTCCGCCTACGCACGCTGCCAACGGGGCCAATCTTGGCCTTAAACACGCTCTCGAAGCTCGAGCTATTACCAAAGCCTGGAAGGCGCTGGGCATTTTCCTTGGTGTACATGCGGACAGGGGTGCCCACTTTGTGCGTCACGGACTTGCCGACAGTCCGCTTGGCTTGATGCTTGCTCTGCAAGAGACCAATGACGCGAATGAGGGACGGTGTTCCACGCAACATCGACGCAGCAGCCATAGCACGGCGTCAACATAATAATAAGCGTGGTGGCTGGGGTGGGGTGAAGCCGACGCACCAAGTCCCGAAGCACTTGCGTCATCACGGCTTCCGTCACAACATCTGAGTTCGCGTTGAGCAAGGCAGCCTCCAGGCTCGATGCGACATCGCCCACAGACGCCCCAGACCGCCGCAGGGCATTCACACCTGCGACCCACACCACGTAAGTCAAACGTGTTGGTCGCAGCAGCAGGCTCAGGGATGGCCATGGGCAGACACATTCACACATGGGTTTGGGGCTCCGCTGCACGTACATTGGTTGAGGATGCCAGTGTCGCTCGGAAGTGAAATGCTTCGTGATTCCAGCTCCTGCGCCAAATCCTTCATTACTTGCGCCGCCATCGTTACTCAGCTCGCTACCACAACAATCTGGTGCACCCTGGGAGCAGCGCCACACGCAATGCGACCCAGCTCGTGCCAGCACACTCGACACCGACGCGATCTCAGGCCCGACCGCGGTTTTCGCGCGCAGACGCGGATGTATGTACGTGTATTCATACTGTTGATTGACTTGCAGAAAGCCTCTTTGGCACTTGACATCACATCGCCGGCACTCACAGCAGCACATGCTGGCCCTGCCCCGGCCTCGAGTGCGAGCCAGCTGTGCTGGCACCCCTGGCGAAACATGAGCGGGGTGGACGGTGATGTGATGGGGGACTTGTGGATTGACGCGTTGGACCAGTTTCTCCGCGGCCAAGAATGGCGGGTGAGTGTGTGCTTGAGTGTGACGTCACATTGGATCGTGTGCGGGTCCTCTTGATGTCACTCACGCCCCCTGGGTGCCTTCGCCAGACCAATCTCCAGACCTTCATATCTGCCCACTGTGTGCTCTTTGTCGACAAGGAGGAGTTTGATCACCACCACTACGCAGTGTTTAAGAACTTCAGTGCCATGGTGGAAAGCATGCTCGAAGCCACACTCTCCACGCTTGGGGCCTCTCCAGATGCATTTGCCAAGGTGATGGCTGCACCACGTGCCTTCCCTGTTGTTGACGCTTGATATCCGTGTGAAATCACGCATGTTGCTGTGCTTCAGGCCGTCGAGGATCGACTCACAAAGCTGCCAGGCCCGGAACAGGTGCGTGTGTGGTGAGGCAGACAGCCGCACTTGGCACCTGTTGGTGGCTTGGGACTGACCACAGGGCTTCCTTGTGTGCTGCCATGCCCTCCTCCTATCGTGGGACACGGCATACAGAAACGTGTCCGTGCGCTGTTGGAAGTGCTGCTGTCGTTCGATGACTTCCAGACGTTCAAGGACATGATGTACGAGCACAACGTGCGCATGCAACTGGGGCAAAGTGGCGCCGTTGGCGCCCCTGCTCCAGCCGCAAACGTTGCGCCGCATGTCCCGTGCGTGAGTGGGGTTTGGCGTCGCCTGCGTTTGGCTCGTTTTCTTTTGCGCTGCGCTGCGTGTTTGACTTAAAATTTGAGCACCCGAGTGTGACTCCTCACATGGAGTGTGGTGTGGTGCTGAAGCAGACATGAGCAGGCCGCAAGCTTGCTGCAGTTTCAAAAGGAAGTGCGGGATCGGTGAGTATTGCGCGTTGCGTGACGTTGCCACGATGTGCGGCCCTTTCACTCCCTTTTGTGTACACCTGCGCACCCTTCGTTCATGCAGTGAGATGCAGCAAGCCATGCTCCGCGAGCAACAAGCCGCTTTCCGTATGTACGCAGCGGCCAATGCACAGCGACAGGCAACTCAAGTGGGCGAGGGGCAGGCAAGCACCAACAGCCACAACGACTCTGCTCCTCGACCCCCTCCACGCACTGTTGCTCCGCGCGTTCCACCACGTGCCTCCTCCGAACATGACGGGGCGCAGCCGGCGGCGTCACACGCACAAGGGGGCATCCTACGTCAGGTATGGCTGTTGTGGGCAGCTGTTTCTTTTTCTTTTTGTTTCAGGACGGGGGGGGGGGGGGGGGGTGCTGGGGGGTG
>Ga0213833_1002189_pt1 | contig 12928 bp, 22 predicted proteins | sample SWATP21_FD_160575 | JGI IMG/M metagenome (GOLD analysis project Ga0213833, IMG submission 160575) | Coastal seawater microbial communities from Marineland, Florida, United States - SWA TP2 #1 | ecosystem: Environmental > Aquatic > Marine > Coastal | place: USA: Florida | collected 2016-08-14
GTGTGTTGTGTTGTGTGTGTGTGTGTGTGTGTGTGTGTGTGTGTGTGTGTGTGTGTGTGCTCTCAGTTGAGGAAGGGCAAGCATTTTGGTACGAGGCATATGATGAGACAAATCGATGCTACTACTACGTGCACAGCATCACGAACGAGAGTCGCTGGGAGGCTCCGTTGTGGATGGAGTACCTTGATGCTGGTTCCGGCCAGTCATACTATGTCAACTCGTACGTACACACCACATGAGGTCAAGCTAGTGCAAGACGTTCATGGACTGCTGTGCTTTGTTCAGGTACACATCAAGCTCACAGTGGGATTGTCCGAGCGATTTTGTGCCCGTGGCTCGCAAAGATGCAAGCGGTTCTTGGGTCACCACGCCCATAACAGAGGCACAAGCAGCTGAGAAAAGCGCATAACTCCAGCGGACCGCGGACGAGTAGATTGCGGTGTTTAGTGTTGGACGCTCGACATCAGTAATGCCACTTGCATGTTGGTTTGCCACTTCAATAATCATCTTGGACAACGAATCGTGGCCACCCTCGAAGTGTCGCTGCATGTGGTGTGATGCAATCGCGTTTGTGCTTGCATAGCACACCACCCTCAATGGAAGTTCGTTGTATTACGCAGTACAAGCTGTCTGTGCGACAAAACTGTTGCCCAACGACCACACGGCCAATCCGAAATCGTTTGGCACTGTGCGCTAAACGGCGCTGGGGGGTGTGCTGAGCACGGTATCCTTCGGTGGAGCAGTGCCCGCTGTACCATCAGGGAGCAAAGCGGCGTCATTGGCTGCAGTCGAAGGCTCGGTCATGCAGTGCATGATGGCGCCCAGGGCAATGCCGTCTGACAACAGGGAACGAAGGGCTACTCGCTGTGGGTCCGACGGGTCCTCCGTATCGCTCACAGCCGGGCCCAGGAGATTTAACAACGCCCCCGCCGCGCATATCTGTGGCATGGGACGGACACGTGTTACCATCGCTGCGCAAGCCCACAACCCACGCATGGTGATGACATGACACGACATACCTGTGTTTGTGGCTGTGCACAAACTAACAAGCTGGTCAACGGTTGGACTGCATCAGCTTCAGCTGGAGAGCACACACACACACCAGCGAAAAAACATTACATGACACGACATGACACGACATGACACAAGCATGGAGTGCTCTAACTTCAACTGGCTCTTGAACAAGGAGCAACACGTACAGATGAGCTCCCGAGTGGCGGGCTCGCGAGACAGGTTCTGTGCATCCGCACAGCAAACGTGTCAGGAGCGTTGGGGGTTAGGGTTGCCGCACCACGCCAGGCAAAGGCAAAAGCACACCTGAATGGCACCGGCCGCCGAGCCACAAACCGAAGGAGCGGGCTTTCGAAGCAAATCTACAAGCGGCACAATGCCTCCCTGCGATGCACAGGCAACCGTGATAAAATGGATCAGCAGAAGACGCACACGGCGAAGAAGAAGGCGCCTCAGCGCACGCACCGCGTCTCGGATGATCGGGATGGCAAGTGGGTCTGAACTCAAGTTGTGGAGGGCGCCTACTGCCCGCACAATCACCTGCGATGATGCCATGTCAAACATCGGAGGGCTACGGAGTCATCACAGTCCAGTCCAACTACTACGTACAGTCTCGTCGCTGCTGTGGAGAAGCTCACACAGCGGTGGCAACGCGCCCGCTTCTGAGTGGAGCGTCGCACGTCAGCCAAACACCACGGGGGCTTGCGATAGGCGTGTGCAAGGCACATGTGGGGAATGCAACGTACCTCTCGCAAGAATGCGACCGCGTGCTTGATAGCAGACACTCTGCAATGCGCCACACGCGCTTGCCTGCAGCGCTCCAAGTAAAAAAAAAAAATCAAGACACAGCAAGGCGCAGGACGCAACGCACCTGAAGCTCTGGATTGGGAGTTGAGAGGAAGCGTACGAGTGGCTTCATCCCACCGAGGTCGAGAAACTGCACGATGCCAATTTGACGTAAACGTCAAGCAGCAAGCAACAACAGCACACGAGGCAGAGACAACCGCACCTTATCGACGTTGCTTTCCTCATAGCACAGGTTCAACACAACATTCGAAGACTCCGTCGCGCAACTGGCAAGAATATGCAAAGGTGGGAGAAAATGAATGCAGGAGGAGTCAAAGGCTACACGCAGCGCATCACTAGTACCTCATGCTAAGCGGCATCTTGAGCGCGTCGATGAGCTGCTTCAGTGTGGCGGCGGGTAGTGATCGTCGATTTTCTTCCTTGCGCATGAGCACCTTGAACGCCTGTGTGCCACAGCTCAACCTCACGGTGGTGAGGTCACCACCAACAATGTACCAGTGGCACTCTTCAGCACGTACGGTTAGAACGGAATGTGCAGCTGAAGCTTTTCGTGCAAGGAGTGCTCGTCTGCGGCAGTGAGCAAAAACCGTGTCAAATGCAGCACCTGCACACGCGCGACTGCAACGTACTGGAGCTGAAACGCAAGACAGGACATGTCGTCCGCGGTCTGTACACATAACACCGATTAGAGCAAGCAGCAGCAGCAGCAGCAGCAGCAGCAGCGCCTACGGGCTGTGCATGTGGAACGAACAGTGGATGTGGAAGTTGCGGCGGGCGACGCGTGAGTGTTCGCCTCCAGAAAGCTACTCAGCAGCTCCACAACCTTCGGCGATGTGGTGATGTCTTTCCAAACAAAATGCAAGCAACCTCATGTCACACGAATAGTATCCAATGCACCTGCTACAGCTTCTGCATCACTCACCTTCCGTGGGGTGAAACCGAAGGTACTTGTTGAACTCCGCAAGCGTGACACCAGTTTGCTCGGTCTTTTCTTCGTCGCCTTCACCGTCACCCCATGCCGCCCGAGAGCGTAAAGGCGCCGCTGCAGCTGGTGGTGTCGCATTGTGAGACACACCAAGCGTGGGGGCACTTGAAAACTGCCCCCGTGAGCGCCGAAGCAACGCGTGGGATGAGGCGCTCGGCCGCATTACCACCGACGCCGTGCTACGAGGCTTTCATTCCGCTCACAGCGCTCCCTTTCGCCACCATACGACCAAAGCGCTTATTTCAGCACTCTCCAACGTGTTAAGAAAGCTTGCAGGGACTCGAAACGTGCCAGATTGCTGAATTTGGACGGAAAGGAGGTCACCGTGTGACAGCTTGTCCGACCCAGCAGCAGCCGTATTGAACGCAGCAACTTTGGTATTTTAAGGACGAACGAACAAATGCCCTCACGCTCGGCGTGTTCGTCTCGAACTGCGACGGCGGGGGCCTGCTGCAGCCGCCGCAGCCCGGGTTTTCCGCTTTGGTGGAGTGCTAGTCTTTGGCTTCGGCTTGGTTGCAGACTTGCTCGATCGTGTACCACGGGTGGGTCGTCGTGAGCGCACAGGGGACGGGGGGCACTCGAGGACGGCGGCATCGTCACTCAGGCCCTCGTCGTCGGAGTCTGCCGACTGGGCTTCCTTTTCCACGGCACGGGCAGCAAGCTCCAGTGCAGCTGAGGCGCTCACCGTGGAATCTACGCTGGCGTTGTCCTCAGCGTCTGAATCAACTTCTGTGTACATGCCTCTCCGGGCACTGCGGACTGTGCTGCGCGAGGAGCGACGTGTAGCGCGTTCATCATCCGCGGCAATGGTATCCTCAAACATGTCACTGGCACGCCGGGTTGTGGAGCGACGTGATCCCGCGCTCGAACGCCGAGATGAAGCGCTTGTGCGACGAGCCTTCACGGCTCGCGGCGAGCGAGACTTGATTGGTGACGAGCGCTGAGCACGATTGACACTGGAGTGAGAGGAAGCAACAAGCGTCAGCGTGGGTCGCCTACCTTCTTGGCAGGTGACTTGTGAATGGCTTGCCCTTCCAGTAGTGCGACATCCACCTGTTCGGCATCTGTGAGAATCACACCTAATCACACCTACAATACCGGAACGTGTCCATCACGTACGTGGTGGCGACGCGTGGCAGCCTGGTAGAACTTGGCAGGAATGAACATCTCTCCTTGGTAGTTGGATAGGTTAGAGTCGCGTCGAACATGCTTGCGCAGAACGCGCTGAGCAACCTCCACCAGCAAGTGTACATGCTGCAAAGCAACACCATCATGACCGTTAGGGTGGCACACAATACATCTCTTTGCAACAACGCAACGCACATCTGCATCGGGGTCCAGCCTATCTTCGCACCCCCGGATTCGGTGAAGCAAGTGCATCATGAAACCCATGTTGTCGTTGGTCGAGGATGTGCTCAACTGAAACAAACACAATGGTCATTGCACAACCCAACGCTCTTTCACGTGATCACAACAACCCAGCGCTCTGCCACGTGATAACAACGCACCAAGCCGCTGATCATGAACGCAAGCTGCTGCGTTGGTCGCTGGATTCTAGATTCGTCGAAGCTGGGATCATGGGCGAGAAGATGAATAGTGAAAGGAAGGCAGTACTCGGGCATGAAGTGATGAACTGAGTCCATGAAAGAGTCAGAATGAACGTCGCCATCCACGCTGCGGGCACCACGACAGACCTTGTGATGCGGATACGCCAGCATCCCCATGTTTTGCGACGCGGAGAGAGTACAAGCGCTGCTTTAGAGCCGCGGCCTTCTGGAGATAGACCCTTGCTTGCTTTCGCAGGCCGCTGCGGGGAACGAAACGGCAGCTCTGGTGAGGTGGAAACATCACCGCACGGATACCACCACCGTACATGTCACTGTCGTGTGCAAGCAAAGCGAAGAAGGAGAGGTAGCGGACGGAAAGTTTGTGGCCTTGCCGTCTCATCAAACCCTTGTACACCTTTGCCAGCGCATACCGCCGGACATCCATAGACTTGTCCTGGGCAACGTAAGTGAGAAATGGACACAAAAGGGGTGACTGACGCACGCACCTGCATCACCCGGGAAGTTTGATGCCACTGCTCAGGAGTCATCAAGCTTTCGAATGAAGGAATGCGCGCAAGGCGTAACACACAGCCAAACGCAGCCTTGCGGAGCGCTGCTCGATCCACGGCATTCATTGACACCTCCGCATCCGCGGGGTTACCGTCGCTCTGCATCAACACGCGTCAACAAACTGCTGTGGACATTATCAGCAGCAGGTTCACGACACACACACCTGGATAATGGAAACAAGTTGACCAAACACAAACGTCGCGGATTCGTTTGCCTCTTCCCGGCGAAGCGGAGCAAGCCCACGCGCAACGTTGGTAAGGAACTTGAGGGCGACAACACGTCCCAAAGCATCATCAGACGGTGTGGGCCGTTGCCGCCGCTTGGACACGGAGTACGGCGCGTTTAGCACTTCATCACGCACAAATGTGGCCACTTCAACAGAGTGTTCCAAGAACAGCGGCGCTTGCAGGAGAGCAAACGCCGACAAGGCCTGGAACAAGATCCCACGGTGAACGCGACCCCCGGGGTACCCACCAAGGCACGACTCACCTTCAAAACTGAAACCAGGTTGACATTGTCCGTGGTCAAAGAGTCTTCGCTGACGAGAGCGGTAAGAAGCGGCTCTGCAGGGCGCCCCATATCCAGGTACGCAAGAACGGCAAACTTCGCCTGGCGCGGAGTTCCTTCCAATGCTGCAGTGATGAGGTGACGGCACAGAGCGGTGACAAACTTTGCCCTCTTCGCGATCCTTTTCGCGACCTGGGACAGGCAGGAGAGAGCGGCAGTTTTCGTGGACTCAACAACACTGCCCGTCAACTCCCCCAACTTCTTGTGAACACTGTCAAAAAGGCCTGGGAACTGAGTGGCAAGCAGCACCAGCAACTGCCCAGTTTCTTCAGCTTCGTCGCCTTCCTCGTATTCCTGACGGGGACATTGTGAGGTTAATGCGCGTCACACATGGGAGCGGAACGGAACGGGGACAGACGTACCGAAACAACGTTCAAGAAGTGAGCCATCATGTCGCTAGTTGCTGTGTGCATTGTGGCATGTCGCACCAATGGCTTCATGTGGGACGCTAATTCGTTGTCACGACTGGATAGTCGCGATATGAGGTCATTCTGCGAGCAGCACCGTGTGTGTGACGCGAGAGAGAGAACAAGCAACAACGCGCAGCGGCGCACCTTTGTTTTGAACAACTCCTCTTTTGGCGTCCGACAATCGACTAACTTTGCAAGACATGCAAATACTTTTTGATCGACGATGTCGCTCAGTCTCCTCAGCTGGTGACGCAAAGCGTGCTGCAGGTTAGAGAGCAGAAAAGACGCGAGGCGATGATTTGACAACGTACAACAGGTGCTGCGCTTGTTCCAGCTGTGACAAACTGGGATAGTTCCCCCGCAGCCTTCTTGGCAAGTGGGGCGGTGGCTTTCTGCTTGCGGGCCTCTTGGTGAAGGCGCAAGAATCGGCGGACAGCAACTTGCACACCATGTCGGTACTGCAAAATGTGATGAAGAGCATTTTTCTCCTTGTCATCAATGTTGAGGTAGATGTGCAGCAGCCCCGTGGCCCGTGTCGACGCGTCGAGGGACCTGCCACGTACTGTCATGAACATCGAACAACTAGGAGGCGAAGGCGCCGCACTAACACGTACTTGTGCAGCATGATGGTGTCGAGAAGTTGCACGACGCGGAGGCGAAGATCAGCCTCCTTGAATGTGAAGCACATGAAGACTCGTCCGGGAATCCAATTCAACCTTTCGCCCACTTGAGTTGCCACCTTGAAGGAACACGTGTGAGGACGGCCAGGGTGTCGCGACGAGGGGCGAGGGATGGCGGGGCACCTACCTGCTCTGAAACATCGTCACTCCAGCACATGCGGATGTGAACTGCATAGATACGTGCCAGTCCGGTCATTGCAGCTTTTCGGATGGCGGCCTGTGCAGAACAGCAACACAACATGAACTCAGGAGGCCACCCACTTCATTGCTTGAATAAACACAGCATACCTGTTTGTCCAACAACCGACCCGCCACGCCTTCCAACAAGGACTGGGGGATGCGCCGCAAAGACTCGAAGCCCTCCTGTTGTGCAGCGGAGCATGCTGCATCAACTGCCTCCTGGCGAACCTGAACGACTGGGTCCTTGAACCGACCAACAAGCTCATCTAACCCACAGGAGCATGTTACGCCATGCTAGTAGAGGTCACTGGTCGGGCAAAGACATACCTGCGACTCTGACAAGGTGCGGCTTGTGAATCAGTGCCAGCTTGGCAAACTCCACCATCTTGATACGGATGTCTTTGCTGCTGTCCTTGAACCTGTAGTAGCGGTAACATCAGCAGGGCACTCCTGAAGCGATATGCGACGTTAGTGGGAACAACGCACCTTCCAAGGAACTCCACGAAGTTGGTGGTGTGGGAACTCGGCAAGTTCGTGGACTTGTCAAGAAACAGACGAGACAGCAAAGCCACAGCTGCTGATCTGTCGTCCTCGTCCGCAACCTGCACATACTGAATGAGAATACAGAACTGGAACACGGGGATCGAACAGAACCAACCTGAAGCTGTTGGGCCACCACAGGGAGAATGTGAAGCATGAGGTTGGAATCCACTTTGTTCAGCTCCGATATCAGCTCGTGCAGCACGCCAGAGCTCGATCGGCAGACGACACCGGTGTCAAAATTGGCACCGGTCAAGGCCACAGTAACAAACTGGGATATGACGGGGTGAAGTCGATCTGCATTGTGCTGCAGGATTTCCACAACCACGGCTTTTGCCCGAGCTCGGTCCTGGAGCACCACAGACCAGGGCGTGAGCTACAAACAAAAGCGCAGAGAGGGTACCACCTACTTGGGGGCTTCCATCCTCTGGATCATCGGAAGGAAGCAACCATTGAAGGATAGAATCAAGTGCGGCCTCTGACACAAACTGCATGTCCTCCAAACAGCACGTGATGATGGTGCGTATCTCCGTCACCACTTTGCTCGAGTGAGCCTCCCTGTCCGCAGCGAATGCGCAAATCAGGGCCACTACAACTCAGAGGCTTCATATCCGTGAAGTACATACCTGATCCGCGATAGGAGAACATTGAACAACTCCACGATTCGTTCAGACGCTTCGCTGCGCAGATCGGATTCGTCACCCATGTCCTCGGAGCTGTCGTCGTGGGCAATCGCAACAAGCGCGTTACACGTCCGGACGGTTGCAAGACTTTCCAGGATATGTGTCACTCGCTTGAAAGTGGACCCCGATGTGCTGGATAACCCACGAAGTTGCGCGAAGAGCAGATCAAACACATTCTGGTCGCACAATGCAGGTGAAACGAAAAAACGCCACTATGCACCCGCCCACAGTCGCGATCATACCATCAACACTGCGTCGTTGAATGGAGCGTCTGGGGCAAAAATACGAAGGATCTCCACAAGGCAGCATGCTACAACAAGACGAACATCCTGTGGTGGCCGTGACACCTGTGAAAATATGAACAGAAGCAGGCCATCAAGCAGAACCCACCAACCTTGTTGGCGTGGGAGACAAACTCGTCACGGGCCAGCTCGGCTGCGACGGCTGCAATATCATCCATGTGCTCGCCTTGGCCGACACGCTGGAAGGTGTCCAATGCAATCAACAAGCGCCTCACCAAGGTGGAAGCTTTCTTGGGCTTGAAAAATGCTATGGTGAACACAGCCGGGTTGAGTTCCTCCAGCGCTGGATCGGCTTCCAAGTCGTCCGGCATGTCTTCATCACTCGCGGAAGCATCAGCGTGTGTGTCAACAATATCTTCTTTCCTCTGCTTTGACCGCGGCTGGCGGCTGGAAGCCCGGGAACGGCGAGCACGGGGCATGTTGTGCTGTCAGAGTTGACAGTGGAATCGTGTCACAACCAGCAAAGCGTCACAATCGGCAACCACAACTCAGACGCCAGTGCGAGAATGCTGCAGCCCGCCAAGAGTAACAGCTGGGCAGACGAAACTGCGAATGCAGTACCAGCGCTGTGACTTCGGACAACTTCGGACAATCTGCGTCTCCGCACTTGGCACTTGCAGACAGGCGGAGCACACTCCAAAACCCTTTCCCGCGCCGTCTTTGTGTGCGCCCGAAATCGATCTTTTTGTTGATTGCGTGATATGCATAGTTCTAATAGTGATAACTGTCTGAACCCGTGGGTTGCGGCATACGGCACATGGCAGCGTGTCCTGTGCGCGTACGAGACGCGAGCAGCAGGACAGCTGCTGTTCTGTGACGATGGCCCTTCATGGCGAGTCTACGTTTCTGGACCTGCGGTCAGCAGAAGCTTTCTTTGTGGTGTGTACTTGCAGTTGCCAGTGACATGCCATTGCCCTCCGCTCATTCTGGTCGTGTGACAGACTTCGGATCACCGCCGCATTCCTGGCAGCTTCCGTTGCACAAACTACATGGTGTACTTCCACCCAGACAAAGGCGCGACACCACCGCACTTCCGTCACATCCCGTTGTCCTTTTTCCGCATCCCTCTTGGCCTCATCGAACGGTGTGTGTGTGTGTGTCGGCGCCGCTGCAGTGCTGCTGCTGTGCTGCTGCGTGACTCCCGGACATGCGGCTCAGGCTTGTCTGCCTTTCCACGGATTGCACTCCAGGTTGACGGTACCCGACAAGAAGAAGCGCTCAAGTCGTTCAAAGGCGAAGGCCATGGCAAAGGCTGGAAGCCATCACGTCATCTGTGTGCACTGCCGCGACGTGCGGATTCTCCACTTTGGTTTTGCCACGGCACAAACTCAGCAGCAGGTCCGCTGCTGTGGCGTGCTTTCGCTGACTACCGGCTTGGTTTGGTCCTGTAGTTTTGATGCCTGTGGATTCCTTGCTTGCAGGTGCTTGGTCTTTTGAAGGTTCTGGCGTTCCCTGCACGAGTGAATGATGTATTCGCGTTCTCTCATATGTACGAAGGTGTTTTCTCCTGCTTCGGTTGCATGCCGGCTCATCATCGCCTCGTCATGGTGTGCCCTAACTGTGTCTGCAGGAACAAATCACAGTCTAACGCTGCAACGGGGTGGGAGGTGTATGACCTGAAGGGGGAGTTTATTCGACAGGTATGTGGGCATGCGGGTTGGACTCGATTCCTACATCCTGACTGTGTTGCGTCAATCAGGGCGTTTTCAACGTGCAACTCAACAGCCGCAACACTTGGCGAGAGTTCAACTTGAACAACACCTACGAGTTTTGCACCACCTATCCGAATGTTCTTGTGGTTCCTGCGCAAATGAGTGACACGGTGTGTCCGCCTCACGTCGTGCGAGGCTTTTTTTCCCCTTCTTTCCGACTCACATGTCGGTGTGTGCACTCCAGCAAATGCGCCGTGTTGCAGGTTTCCGCAGTCGTGAACGCATCCCTGCGTTCACATGGATGCACCCTGGCAATCACACGACTTTGTGGCGTTCCAGTCAGCCCATGGTATCGCCGCTTTCGTTTGCTGCGCGCTTCTGGCGTGAGTGACGCGTGTGCTGCGTGTTGTTACTCAGGTTGGCGTCGGCGGAAACTCTTGCCGCGAAGACGAAGAAATGCTCACGAAGATTCGTCGAGGATCTGTGGTTTCTGCGGCTAAGCCCTTCCTCATCGCAGATTGTCGCCCAATGCTCAATGCCATGGTTCGTGTGCGGTTTGCGTCTTCTCGGGCGGTGTGTGCAGCGAATCATGCTCGTTCGCTGCAGGGGAACAAGGCCGCAGGAAAGGGTTGGGAAACGTACAAGAACACGAGCATCGAGTTCTTCGGTATCCACTCCATTCATGTCATGCGTGACAGCTTCAACAAGCTCAAGTCGCTGTGCTTGAACAACTCGTCGCTTGCGTCTCCGTTCAAGGATGCCGAGTTCTCGAGCGCTGTGGAAGACACCGGGTGGCTCAAGCACGTGCGCACGGTCATTCTTGGAGGACTTCGCATTGCCACAGCAATGCATCGGTGCGTAGGCCACACATCCACCTATCCGCCTCGTGTATGTCTCTCACATGGGGTGTGTGCTGCCCATGTCACCTGTTCAGGCAAGGCCTGTCCGTGTTGTGCCATTGTAGTGACGGCTGGGACCGAACTGCCCAATGCGTCTGCATGGCTCAGTTGTTCATGGATCCATACTTCCGCACCTTGCGTGGGTTCTGTGGCCTGATTGCCAAAGATTGGCTCGCCTTCGGTCACCAGTTCCAACACCGCGTCGGCCACGCGGACGCCAAGTACGACGACTCGCAACGCTCGCCGGTGTTCCTTCAGTTCCTCGACTGCGTGTGGCAGCTTGTGGATCAGTTCCCCACTGTGTTCGAGTTCACTCCGCGTTTGCTGTTGTTCTTGGCCCACCACCTGTTTTCGTGTCGTTTCGGCGACTTCTTGTTCGACTGCGAGCGCCAGCGTGTTGACGCTGCATTGGCCACATGCACACCGTGCATCTGGGGCTACGTTCTGCAGAACCGAAAGCAGTACACCAACCCAAGCTACAACCCAGACGTGCGTCATCAACGCAGTTTTCATCCTTTTTTTTTCTTTTTCTTGGGTGGTGTGGCCGCTGACGCGCGTGGTGTTGTGTGTGTGTGTGTGTGCCGTTGATGTTTCAGACTCCCCCCGTGTTCCTTCCTGCCCCCAGTGTCGTCGCTCGCAATGTGAAGTTGTGGGCGCCGTACTACCTGCGCTTTTCGCCCGTGGCCTCTTGCTTGCCCAAGAACCCGCCTTTTGAGGACTACACCCATGCGGCAGGGTCGTCTGCCGTCTCGGTGTTGCAAGCACGCGAAGGCAGCATCACCACCCCGCGCCTCGGCATGGCCAGCGTTCGTGTTGGTGCGGGCGCGGGCGCGGGTGCGGGTGCGGCGACTTCGACTCCTCGAAGCGTTGCCAGCACTTCCAGCTCCGGCCACGCTGGCAACCCTCCGCCGGTGCCGACGAGTCGCGTTGCTGCACTGGACTTGTCTGCGCCTGTGCCACCTGTGCCACCGGCTGCTGCGGTTGCGGCTGCGGCGACTGTCACACCGCCAGCCCCGCCCGTGTCCGCGCCAGCACCGGCGCCAGCCGGACCTGTTCTTCTCAGTGTGTCCGCTGACCTGGAGGACCCTTTGGGTGCCATGGAGGGCTCAAATGGAACAGCTGAATCAGCTGAATCTGTCACAACGCCCACAACAGAGGCTGTTGGACCCGAGGAGGTGGCGTTGTCCCCGTCACCGGAGCAAAATGATGCAGACCCTGCCGCAACGGGCGAGCCTGCTGACGTGTCGACAGCGACGTCGAACGACGAGGGAGCCGCGGACAACCCGTTTGTTGTGGAGGGCTCCATTTTTGACTGACGTCGTGGAACGTGTGAAATAGCATTGTGCAGATGTTGTTGGGCCAGCCGAATGAACAACAGTATCATTTGTTTTATTCCGCCAGCATTTGTGTGTGCTAGACAGGCGCTACGGAGGCAGCAGCATGCTGCCTGAGTCAGGCCCTGTGTTGCGAAGAAAGACTGCTCACCCGGCACAGCAGCAGCAGCAGACAGCAGACAGCAGACAGCGGACAGCGGACAGCGGACAGCGGACAGCGGACAGCAGCAGCAGCACACCCATGGTTAGAATTGCGGTGAACCGCCACGCCGCTAACGCCACAGTCACACACAAGCACACCTTTCTGTTTCAGGCCCTCTCCGAAGCCGCTGCGCACCTTCAGGGAGTACAACAGTAGGCCGCACCTCACAGCCAGCGCCGCACAAGCTGGAGACCGATGGAGGTCAGGGAGCGGGGAAGGAGCGAAACACAACAGCGATAGACGTACCCATGACGCAGTACTGTGGCAAGGTGACTCGTTGCGACGACAGCTCGTAGGGATGCTTGACGTAGTTCACGATGGTGAAAGCAACAACTGCACATACCATCGCAAACACGACATCACGCACGGCTTGCATCAACTACACCCACGTCCCATCACACTTCCACGTACAAAAGGGCTCAATGAAAGACAACACCAGGTACACCACATTCAATGTACGGTTCTCCACAACGGCCTGAGTTTGTGCACCACAAACGCGTTAGGCATGACCCACCAAGCCTGCAGAGCAGCCGTGATCGGGCGAGGCGGGAGGGGGGGG
>Ga0213833_1002191_pt1 | contig 12924 bp, 5 predicted proteins | sample SWATP21_FD_160575 | JGI IMG/M metagenome (GOLD analysis project Ga0213833, IMG submission 160575) | Coastal seawater microbial communities from Marineland, Florida, United States - SWA TP2 #1 | ecosystem: Environmental > Aquatic > Marine > Coastal | place: USA: Florida | collected 2016-08-14
TACGACATCCAAAAGTAACTTGACACCACCGTGCTTTTTGGTTTCCAGGGTGTTGACGCGAAATCTCAACAGACCATGTCTTGTGTATGCTTTGTCAGATCTTTTCACAAGAAAGCGGGTCTCATTTCCATAAGGACCGCTTCCGTTAAATCGAACATAGGTATCTCCAACAGCTGCTAGTGTATCGTTCTTGGCTTGATAAGTGAGATCCAGACGTGGAGGATTGAGAGAGCTGTGTTCTTTGGAAGCAAATTTGGTCACAGCTGAGCTGTACTCCACACGAGAGATGAGAAACATGAGAAGAACTTCTGTCTTCTTGGAATACTTGGCACGTGTGTGAACATAGCGAGTGAGACCTGTACTGCTGAATGTAATGGTCTTTTTCTCTTGTCCTTTGGTGGTGGTGAAAGTACCTAAAGACTCTTTGACACCAGTTCCCGAAGCACCATCAAATACACATTTGTGCGTGATGTCGATCCCGAAATTCGAGTTTTTGACGACCGCGAGATCATTATAGCGGAGATTGTCTTCCTTAAAATTGTTTGAGCTACAATCTGTACCTAAGACCAATCCCCAAACGGCAAACTTGAATTGTTGATCTGCGCCTTGTGAATCTAGATCCAATTTTAGAGCAATACTGGCGCTTTGGTAGGCTTGCTGAGCATTGACTTTAAATCTGAGAAGAGCCATACGTGAATTACCTGTTAGCCCTTCATAGTAGCTCTTCAGTTCATTTTTTACCAAAAGCTTGGAGCTATCGCCATAAGGCCCAGAGTTGTTTTTTTGAATGTAAGTGTCGTCTAGAGGTGTCAATATGGAGGTTAAAGCTTGCTTAGAAGAACTGATGTTGGAGCCTTTATCGGAGGTTTTGGATATTGCAACATGACTCCCTCCACAACCCATTGCAGGTCCTCCAGAAGCTTTTCCGCTGATGTTCCCTATTTGAAGACTGCTAAGCACCATCGCAGCAAATACCATAACGATAGCAAAATACCACTTTTGAGATGGATTGCTTTTTTCTGCTGTTTGCGCGGCTTGAGGTTTGTATTGTTTGCTGTTTTCACTCATCGACCTTGTTCTCCTTTGGACAGTTGAAGTTCATTCCCGGCTACGTATGTCAATCACAAATGCATTGCATTGTTTTTGATTGTGGTTTTTCTCTAAGAGCAAGGAGCGTGCTAGGATTTTAGGAGAGTTCTGAAGTTGAGAGTGTTGGTTTTTTAGATGTCGTTTATCTTGTTGAAAATGATAGTCTTTGTTTTTTTGTGTTTTCCAGATCTACAAGTGCGTTTTCCCCATTTCATACACTTTTTGAATAAGTTTGTCCTTTATTGAAGACGTTGGTGGTCTTTGATTGAAGACTTATTGTTCTTAAATAAAGATGTTTTTTGAGTTGGTTTCAATGGGTCATTTATATTTCAGTGGCTTATGTTCTTTTTTGAAGGTTTGTCTTTGATTGAGGACGATTGCTCTTAAGCCACAACATTAAATAGCACTCTTAGAGAAGCACTCGTTCGATATATCTGAAATGATTTGCTGGAATATCCTTGTGCCATGTGTTGTGGGTTTTTTGAGGTTGTTCAAATATGACTTAAGTACTTGAATTGTTTCGCGACAGACACTTTTGTCACGTTTTTTAAGGATACTTTGTTTCAACGCCAATATAGAAGGCAAAACACACTCTGCTACACAGTTCGTGTGTAGCAACAACAAGGTTTGAGGAAGATATGAAAGCAAAAGTGTCATTTTTGCAAGCCATCTCAGCTGGACTGCTAGCGGTATTCTGGCTTGCTTGCGGGGGAGATGGTGGTGGTATGCCGTGTCAACAGGACAGGGATTGTCAAACACCCTATGTTTGTTCAGAAGGATACTGTCAGGACAAAGAGGAGAAGGGTGGCTCACTGGAAAAGAATAGATTGGATGGTGGGGCCGAAGATATCCCTGAAGGAAAAGAAGGGAAGGAGGGTACCGCAGACAAAGAGCAAGGCGTCAGAATTACGAAGATCGAAGGCGATGGGAGCGCGAGACGTGTTGCTTACCATGGCCCATTTTCGAGACCATCTGACGCCATCGAGGCTTCAAGTCGCTTTAAGCAACAGTGGACTTTACATGGTGAAGGTCTTGATAAGCTCGATAAAGTCACACTTACCTTGAAAAACAATCCACAGATTCGGTTTGGCCAACAAAACGGTTTACTTTTTGCTTCAGGAGGCACTTCCACAATGCGCACTCTTATTCTTCCAAAAACTTTAGTTGCAGGACTCTTTATACTAACAGGGTGGCTCGGCCCACAAGAAATCACTCTCGCTCAAGTCTATGTTCTCCAAGGTGAGCCCGGAAAAGACGGTGCTTCTGGGAACAATGGTCGTGATGGAAAAGATGGTGTCAACGGAAAGGACGGCACCAATGGAAAAGACGGAAAAGACGGTGCTTCTTGCTCACTGAGCAGCAGCAAAAAGGATGCACAAGGAAACAGTATCTTTACATTTACTTGTGGCAAACAAACCAACCAGGTGACTGTCCAGCGAGGTGAAAAAGGATTACAGGGCTCACAAGGAAAAGCTGGGCCCCAGGGGCCCAAGGGCGATCCTGGTAAGGGTGTCAAGATCGATCACGTAGGTTCTTTTTCTGGCATCCAAAAGGTGACTGGTCCAAAGATCGGTGAAACTTATCTGGTCAATGACTCCGGTAACAGCAAGCATCGACATCTCTTCGTATACAATGGAACATCCTTTATCGATGCAGGTCCACTTGCTGGCGTTCCTGGTCCACAGGGACCGGAAGGCAAACGTGGTCCTCAGGGACTTCAAGGTCCAAAGGGAGACACAGGTTCACAGGGACTGCGTGGATTGACCGGAACACAAGGACCTAAAGGTGATATCGGACCAAAGGGACCACAAGGCCAACAAGGTCTCCAAGGAAAAACAGGTCCGCAAGGATCACAAGGTTTGAAAGGGCCAAAAGGTGACACTGGTGCTATCGGACCCAAGGGAGCCACAGGAGCACAAGGAAAAGCTGGCCCACAAGGGCCCAAGGGAGATCCAGGAGCCAAAGGGGCAAAAGGAGATACGGGTCCTCAAGGAGCCAAAGGACCGGCTGGACCGAAAGGAGCCACTGGTGCTCAAGGTCCACAAGGACTTCAAGGAGCAAGAGGAAACACTGGACCTGTCGGTCCCGCAGGCCCACAAGGCATTCAAGGAGCAAAAGGTGCCACAGGCGCAACGGGAGCTACTGGCGCAACGGGAGCAGCTGGAACAACGGGAGCAAGAGGTGCTACTGGACCACAAGGACCTGCTGGACCTGGCTTTAATACCACGACGCTGAATTATGTAAATGGTCTTCAGACGCTCCTTACAGTGAACACCGCGACCAAACTCTTGCAAGTGAAGGACGCCAACCTACAAATCGTCAATGGCAGAGGAAGCACTGCTACCACCAATACACGTGGCAATCTGATCATTGGTTACAACGAAGGTTCAAGTAATACAAGAACTGGCTCGCACAATCTTATCGTTGGTGTTGGGAACAGTTTCTCCAGCTACGGAGGGGCCGTCATTGGTCGAAACAATACGGCCAGTGGGACTTACAGCAGTGTTCTCGGAGGAACAGGCAATAAAGCCACTGCCGCTTACGCGAGTATTTGTGGTGGGCAATTGAATACAGCTTCTGGTTTGGGCTCATCTATCCTCGGCGGTTCCCGAAATACTGCTTCTGGTGGTGAGGCTGCTATCGTGGGGGGGCGACGAAACAAGGCGATTACAGGCGTCGCGACGGTGGTTTTGGGTGGATTTGATAACACTGCCTCAGGAAATGACTCCACTGTGTGTGGTGGGCAACAAAATATTGCCAGCGGTATTACCTCGAGTATCTCAGGTGGAGCCAATGGTAGAGCCACCGCACAGGCTGCTACAGTTTCTGGAGGAAATGGTGCTGTAGCGAATACAGTGACAGCTCACAAACCCTAACACCAAAATCGTCTCTCTAGCCCATTTCCTTCCTGCTCACTCCCTTTCTAAAGTTCTTGTCTTTAGTGTCCACAGTATCCCTCTTGTTTAAAAAAGAAATGGATGTTGGCCTTCTTTCTTGTTATCCTGTAAAACGGCTTAGACATTTGAACTCTGCTTTTGTAAAGAGAGTAGAGTGGCTTTTTGCTACTGGTGATAACGAGTTTATGAAATATTTAGAGAAAGTCCCCAAGTCTCCACCTTTACTTGTTCTTTTTGGCGTCTTGATGGTTTTGCCGACCATGAGTGCCGGTTTTATCATGGATGATGTGTTGGCTCGCGTAAAGCTTATGGGGCTGAATACACCGTGGAGCCCGGCTCCATGGTGGGATTTGTACACTTTTGCTCGAGAGGACTTGAATGTTGGGTTACTGGCTGCTGGACAACACCCATGGTGGGCTGATCCACAGGTCAAGATGACTTTCTTCCGGCCGCTTTCTGCTGCGACACACATTTTGGATTACACCATCTGGCCAGATAGTTCGGCTTTGCAACATTTGCACAGTGCTCTATGGTACGGGCTTGCAGTGGCATTGGCTGTGTCCTTGTATCGTTTACTGTTAAAAGAAAGCCCAACAGCCATGGGGATTGCTGGATTGGTATTCGCTCTGGCACCTGCTCATGTGTCTCTTGTTGGATGGACCGCCAGCCGAAATACCATCATTACCTTTGTCTTTTGCTGTTTGATTTTGAGATTGCATATCCATTGGTTTCAAAACAAGCGCCTCTCTTCTTTGTTCGCAGCTGTGGGACTTCTTGTCGTTGGGTTGTTTGCCGGTGAAGCTGTGATTGGCGCATTGGGTTATGTTTTTGCGTGGCAAGTTTGTATGGTGCGAACTTCCTGGAAAGAGCGATTTGCCGCTTTGGTCCCTTATGGTGTGGTGTTTGTGGTGTGGCGATGGTTGTACGTTGCGTATGGTTTTGGTTCTGCAAACACAAGTATCTATCGAGATCCAGCTACAGATCTCATGGGTTTTATCAAATATCTCGTGACCAATTTGCCTATGCTGCTTTTTGGACGCTGGTCTCTCTTCCCTCTCGATTTTTGGGCTGTGATCCCACCTGGTACTCGTAACGTTGTCTTCTGTGTCGCTTTACTCTTCCTTTTCGGATTGGTTTTTGTGTTATGGCCGTTGTTGCGTTCCAAGCCTTTGGCGCGTTTTTGGGCGTTGGGGATGGTACTTTCGCTGATGCCTTTTACGGCGACTTTACCCATGGATAGATTGGTGTTGTTTGGTGGGTTGGGAATGGCTGCTTTACTCGGGATGTTGGTGGATGCCCCGCTCGAGCGTACTTTTGCACTACGGGCTCGTTCTGTCCTGGTCTTTTTGCACGTGCCTCTCGCTGTGGTTTGGGGTTTGTTTCGGGCTTCGACGATGTCTTTAATGATCATGGCCAATAGCAGTGGATTTGAGCAAGCACCCAGGGATAAGGATGTACCCAATCAAACCTTTGTTTATGTGACCAGCACCTTTCACCGTGTCCACTATATGACGTTGATGCGGCATTCACAAGGAGACACTGCCATCCCAAAAAGGATTGTGGTGTTGTCATCCATGTTCACTGGTACAAACGTCACCAGACGGGATCGGCATACACTGGAAGTCAAACCAAAGAACGGCTTTATGTGGCTGGAATTGGATCGCATCCATCGACGGAAGACCAGAGCTTTTCGGGTAGGACAAGTGGTCAAATTACCTGATGTTAGGATCACTGTTCTAAAGGTGGCAAAGGATGGACGACCCGCTCTGGCTGCTTTCCGATTTCGGGTACCACTAGAGGATCGCTCTTTGCGTTGGTTGGTCGTAAAGCGTCCAAAAGATGCTTCGCTTCCATTTTATGTTGAAACCAAAGCTTTTCCACTGCCCTCTATCGGACAAACGGTGAAGATACCATCGGTCTTCTAGTTATTTTTTCTTTTTGGAGTTTTTTGAGGGGCCGATTGGGCCGTTTGACATTTGAGAAAGTAGGGCACCAGGACTCCACCTACTATGAGCCATTTCTTATAACGTACTCCAACACTTGAACCTGATATTTTGCTTCCATCATCGAGAAATGTTTGCTGAATCTTTGGGGGTTTGTTTGTATGTAGAGTCACCTTGAGCACTTCCGAAGGAGATAAACGCGTTGGTTTGGCTCTATGGGAACTAAAGGTGAGCAGCTTTGGATGGGCCCCTATCCAAATGTTTCCTGAGGCGTCAACATCGATATTATCGAGACCTGTGTTGAGCTTGATCTTTTTTCGTTGGGTCAGTTTTCCTGTGCGTACATCCCGATGAAAAACGTGCAAGTTTTGACCAATTGTTGTGGCAACATACAAACGCTTTCCATCAGGACTGACATTGATACCATTTGCAAATGAGAATCCCGCTGCGGCCCGATGCATGGTTTGGCCATCAAAATACAGGACATAACCTTTGCGCAACTGAAGATAATTTTCTATTGTGCGTCCAAATCTACTCTTATTGCCGTGTGAATGACTCACATAGAACGAGTTGTGGCCCACTGCGACGATGTCATTTGGTCTAAACATCAACTCTGGGTTCTTGATCGTTCGTCGGTGAATGAGTTTGCCTCCCTTGTAGTCGAATATTTCAACCACATGTTCACCACTTGGATGACTGATGACAAACAAAGACGTGCGGCCATCTTTTCCCACCCAAAGGCTGATACCATGGGGACGAAAGGTCTTCTTGAAGTTCTTTGTCAAGTTGACGAGTTTGGGATTGGAGTTCTTTAAATCGTACCCGAAGATACTGCCTTGTAGCTCACCCTTTTTATGTTTTTCAGGTCGGCGTTCGTCAGAGGATACGAAGAGCATCCCTGTGCGAGGGTGAACTGCGATGTCCTCCGAACTCAACACGCCAGTGACTCTCTCGCAACTACCTGAAAAATGAGATGAAATTTTCTTGAATTCTCCGGCATCTGCGAGGGTTTTGAGAATAAGTCCCCCCAACAACAACAAGACAACGCCTGTTCCTATAAGTAGTTTCTTTCTTAACGACATTTCGTCTCTAAACTCCGGTAGATAGTATGAAATAGCGACTATACATGTTCGACTTGTTTGTAAAATTCTCTTTGTTGCTGCTTTGTTTCGAAGCACAGACTCGAAGGGTTCTCATCCATTGATGTGCCTTCCACAGCATTTTTCGCTGCACTTGTAGCATGTCTGTTCTAGGAAATTCAATTTTACGTGAATCCTGGGTAAGCTAAATCAACGCTGGACCAGGCACTTGGGCTAACATTTCCAGGTTTAGGCTTGGTTTTTTCAGTTTCAAGCTATAAGCCACCAGCCCAGCAATCAAATTGACCAAAAAGTTGTGTACACTTCGATGTCGACTGTACTCTATTTGAGACATGTTTTTTAATGGGTCGAGCACGCTTTCAATCACTGCTCTTTTCCCTAACATCAGTTTATCAAACATCGAAGCTATTAACAGGAATAGAGTTCTTCACGCTCTTTTGACCTTGGTCAGATAGGAGTCTTTTCCCAGTCAGTCAAATGATTTCTGTTCTGGATAAACCAAATACCTTCTTCCTTATCCGTTAAATTGAAGAGTTTCGGCAAGCTTTATCATATTGAAAAGTTGAAGAGGGGAACTAATCATAAAAAGATGTACGGCAGTTGGGCGAGTCGAGCTTGTAAGAGAAAGGGGTACAATGGCTTCAATCCGGATATCTTCTCCATCTTTCCAGATTTGCCATTCGATATCTTGTCCTAAGAGCTTTCCTTTTTTGCGGCTCTCTGGTTCTCTGAGTCCGTATTGCCTGTACTGGTATGAAGGATGTCCTCCTGTATAGATGGAGAGCCTTGAGTACTTGTCGCTATTCCAGAGAAGTACAGATTCTGCTCGGTAGACTTCGAAGTCGATACCTCTCTTTTGAGTAAGCGCATAGCCTTCGGGCAATGCAAGAGAGAAAGGCCCCATTTGACGAGTCCCACCTTGGAGTTCCAGTTGCCGTGGACCGACATCCAGAGTGGACAACATCCTCAAGGCCAATCCCAATGCGCCTGCCTGATCAAAAGCGGCCTTGGGGTTGAGAAAAAAGGTGATTTTTTGGATGGTGTTGTCGGTATGACCGATCATCGCAAACAAGATAGGAATGGCTTCTCTTTGGAGTTCAAGTCTAGAGGGAATCGCCACATATACCTGAAGTTTTGGATGTTGAACAGAGATCTGCTCGAATTGTGCATCTTGATAAAAATTCCTGAGCAGATGCTCCTTACAACGTTCCGGAAACGAATGATCTGCTAAAGTAAACCACTCTTCTGTCAAAACGACCATCCGCTCAGAACCTGCATCGATAATGGCTCTGGTTTCTTCCTCTGAAGATTCCTCTGCACCCATAAGGCTCGAGCGGCGCGGTGGTAACATCGCACCCTCAGGAAATCTGAGCAAAAGACGTCCGTTTAAGAGTGGTGTTGTAGTGGGAGCAAGTATTTTTTGTCCCAACTTTCCCATTTGAATCGGCATATTCACTCCTATTTGCACATTGATTGGAGATGTGAAAACTTGTAGAAAAATGTATAGCGCACAAAATGTTTCGTTCCAATAGTAGAGACAACCCCTTGATGATAAAGTATAAAGATTTGATATTCCTTTGCTTCGACTGCTCATTCCAAATTTGTTGTGTAAGCCAATACTTGTCGTTTGAGAAAATTTGACGGAGTCCATCAGGTTATTGTTTTATCGTGAGACATTCACAGACTAAGAGCTTTTTAAAAAAGTCATTCATTTGATATTGATATTTTTCTTGTTATGGCTCATTGACTCTTCTAAACAGTGTTATCCGGATGGTAAAAGTCGAACCCGCCTTAGGTTCGCTTTCTACCTCAATGGTTCCATGGAGAAGTGTTGCCAGCCGTTCGCTTAATGCCAACCCCAACCCCAGACCACCGTACCTTCGAGTGGAGCGCATGTCTGCCTGGAAAAAGAAATCAAAGATGTTGGGCAAAGTGCCTTCTTCAATGCCAATACCTGTGTCTTTGATTGCGAAGACAAGTTCTTCGTTTCCTCCCTCTGAGACAACAAAGTCGACTTGGCATTCGATATGCCCGTCTTTGGTAAATTTGTTGGCATTGTCTAAGATGGCCAGCAGCAGCTGCTTCAGGTAGTCCTGAATGGTGTATATCTTTCCCAATTCCTCTGGACAGTGCAAGGAAAGGGTATTTCCATTCTTTTTTGCTTCTTCTTCTTGCGCCTCCATCAGCTGCAAACAAAAATGCCTCAGGTGGATGGGATGGAGATCCAGCCCCAAGTGTTCCTTTTCCAATTGGGTGAGCTGTAAGATCGCATTGATCAAACGCAACAGGTGTTTTGCTGCAAATCTGACTCGCTGGATGTCTTGTGAAGCTTCCACTAGACCTGAGCCAGCAATTTCATCTGCAATCATCTCAGAATAGCCGATAATGGCATTCAATGGCGTGCGCAATTCATGACTCATATTCGCGAGGAATTGATCTTTGAGTTCGTTAGCTTCGAGTGCTTTGTCCCTTGCGATTTTCAATTCGTATGCAGATTGACTTGCTTCTAGGGACACCCCGATGTGGTTGGCGATGGCCAATAAGATACTCACGTCTTCATTTGTAAAGAATCCTTCCGCCAACCGGTTGTCTGCATACACAACCCCAAGAAACCGCTCTTTGATTTGAATGGGGACTGCCAAGATGCTACGCAAATCGTGGACAATGACACTTTCGGAACCCAGGCTGGCTCCTTCGTGGATGCCATTGATCAAAACGGGTTCTTTGGTTCTCGCGACTTCTTCTATCACCGTAGAGCTGTGCCCTTTGATCTCTGAAAGCACCTCTCCACGGCGATCACAGCCAGACATCCACTCTAAGGCTCCTTCACCTTCATTCCAGCGGAACAAGAAGGCCCTTTCTGCCTGAAGTATTGCCAGAATCTTATCCAAGGCCACCCGTGCCACCACATTGGGTTCAAAGATTTTCGAAGAAGCTAGGTTCATCTCCAATAAAGCATCCAGATATCGCTTTAATGTGACAGTGGTAATCACTTCTTCTCTTCGTTCGCCTGTTTGGACAGTAGACTGCTTTCCCTGGTGTTCTCGGACCGACAAAAGCGTGGATTGAGAATGAGTCAGCCTGCTCGATGTATACAGGCTTTGCGAGCGTCTCAACCCATCAGAGGTGCCTGTTTGCTGACTCATCATCGAGGTGGTACCCAGTTCTTTGGAAAAAAGTGCTTTGAGTTTACGAAGAGATGATACCCAACCATGAGAATGTGCGATCTGGTAGGCTATGCGGATATCCCAATCAGCCGCGTGTGATATGCCTTGTCTGAGATGGATGAAGGCTCGATACTTGGCAACGTAGTATAGGACAAGAGGACAATCTAGCTTTCTTGCGGATTCTTCGGCTTTGTGGAAACCAGCCATAGAAGCTTTGTACTTGCCCACCATTCCAAGGAAAGCAGCTTTGACGCAAAGGTAGTGGCACTGGGTTATCGGGACATGTGCAGCGAAACGGGTGACCCGAAGCCTCTTTTTCAAGCGCGCTAAACGTTCGGGCAGCACTTCATCTGAGGCCTCTAGACAGCTCTCCATATGCAGGTAGCAATCGTAGATGTAGATCTTCTTGACATGAAAAGGCGTTTCGAGAATGGAAAATTTCAACTCTCGTAAGGTTTTTTCTCCAAGTTGAAGATTGTCTAAAGAGAAATCGCCTATCGCAATACTGTAAAGCAAGTGATACTGGACATAAGCACCTTTGCGAAACAGGTCTTCGGGGGCTGCCTGGACCAATTCTCTGCCGAGTTCCATATGTTCACGGGCTTCTTGTTCCCTTCCAAAAATGGCGTAGAGAGCACCTGCGTGTGGATAGAGTGTGTAGCCCTTGATGGTTTCTCCGCGACTGGTGGTTTGCTCTGAGCGTAAAACACCTTTTTCTACCCACTCCAGAGATTCTTTGTAATACCCGCGTACAGCGGTATTCCAGGCCAGATCCCCACAGGCGTTGAGATAGTGAATGATATCCATCCACTTTTCGTGTTGAGCCAGGTAAGAGGTTCCTAGAGCATAGCCGCGTAAGACATTCCCTGAAAGATTTGCGGCCCATCCTCGATGTACGGAAGCCATTGCCTGGACGCGGCGCTCTTTCATTTGCTCGCTGATTTGAATGCCTTCTAACGCAGAGCGATCCGCAAATTTTTCAAATCCCAATATCCCCAAAAAGGCCGCATACAGCGAATAGGTGCTGACGAGTTCATAGGAGCGCCCCAGTCGGTGGGCATGATACATGGGTCTCAATGCCATCTGTACCATTAGAAAGGTATCATTGGCAAAGTAACCCATTAATGCGGTGGTTTCGTATAAGGCACACAAGGCTTGATGAACTTCTTTTGCTTTTCCTTTGGCCGAACCAAAGCCGATTCCGAGCCTTTTGGCGATAAAAAATCGTCCCCAATCCCAGACAATCCCGCCAAGCCTCCTCAAAAAACCCTTGGGGTAAGGTCTTCCCAGTTCCTTAAAACCCTTTTGGATGGTCTCCCAGGCTTGCGCGATATCCAAATTGGCAACCAGGGCCTGGGCCAATCGAACATGCATGTATGTTCTTCTGGTTTGTCCTGTGACTGTTTGTAGGGCCTGCTCATAACACGCTTGGGCTTCTTTCACTCGCGCTGTCTTGACACAGATATTCCCGTAGCTTTCGAAGAAAAGGCCATCTAAGGTCTCTCCTGCAAGTTCTGCGTACTCTTTTGCAAGACAGAAGTAACGGTGGCTGTCTTCGTGGGAGAATCGCAAGGCCAGGCGTTTTGCTGTTTGATAACATGCAAGGTACGCTTGAAGAGGTGTTTCAGAAGCTTTGCCTTCGATGTAATGTTGGGTCAAAGCAAAGTAGTATTCATCTGAATCTTCCTCCATTTGCTCCATCCCCTGGGCGATGACCTGGTGGTAGGCTTTCTTTTCGGAGCCTGTGAGCTTTTGTTCTAGATACGCTCGAAATTGGTTTTGGTAGAAGTCAAATAGAGAGTGGCGTTCTAGTTTCCTCAGCAGGTGTAAATCTGTGGCCTCCTCGAGCATATCGAGCATGTCTTGTTCGCTTCCTCCCGAAAATATCGAAAGAAGCTCAAGGGAAAAAGGTCTTTGAAACAGGGATGCTTTGACCAATAATGCCTGGGTGCTTTTGGTTAAAGAGAGAAATTTCTTATCCAGCATACCCAAAAGATCCGTTGGCAGTTTGAGACTTTTTAGTTTGTCGTATGCAATACTCCAACTACCCCAGGATGGCCACAAGAGACCTCCATCCACCAGGGTTCGTAGGTAAGATACCATCACACTGGGGTTTCCTCGGCATGCACTTGCCAGCTCTTCAATAAAATGTCGTTCCAAAGGCTCACCGCCGAGATAGTGATGCACAAAAATCGAAACATCGCTAACTTCGAGAGGTTGAAGACATAGTGGTTCTTGAAACAAAGCCTGCGATTGTACCAAAACTGGTGTTTGTAGCGCTGAGGCCGCTGTCGACACTTCTGCAGTCATGAGCAATAGTATCTTTGAACGCTGAAGTTCTGGTAGTAATTGTTGAAGTAGAAAAGCACTTCCTTCATCCAGCCACTGTACATTCTCCAGGATCAGAAGCAGCCCATTGCACTCTTGAGCCCAGCCCAACAAAAATTCTACAATCGCACTGTAAAATTGATCTTGTAACTCATCTACAGAATAGGACTCTTTTGAATCCTTTAAGACCATCGCCAGCTCGGGGCTGAATCTCACCAGCAGCGGTGCGAGACCCACTGCAGCCTTTTGAAGCTTTTTGAGCTCTTGGTACATACGAGTCTTTTTTGAGCGGTGAATAGATTGTATCACCGAAGCAATGGCTTCCCTAAAAAGCGCAAGTGGTATCTGTGAATTGGGAGAACAAGATCCGGAGAGAACTGGCAAGTCAAGCTTTCGAGCT
>Ga0213833_1002193_pt1 | contig 12921 bp, 13 predicted proteins | sample SWATP21_FD_160575 | JGI IMG/M metagenome (GOLD analysis project Ga0213833, IMG submission 160575) | Coastal seawater microbial communities from Marineland, Florida, United States - SWA TP2 #1 | ecosystem: Environmental > Aquatic > Marine > Coastal | place: USA: Florida | collected 2016-08-14
GGGTGGGTGGGTTGGTGGGTTTGTGGTTGCGGTGGCGGTGGCGGTGGCGGTGGCTGTTGCTTCTGCTTACATTCGAGTGCCTGGTTGTCCTGTGTGCTGTGCGTGCACCTTGTTGCCTCGGTTCCCTTTGCGGCCCTCGTCGTGGGTTTGGTTTCGATTTCGACCCGACCAGTTCCCGCCGTGTCTTACACGCGAGATCGGCTTTGGGTCCCAGCCCATGTCCACGGGCCTTGTGTCGCGGATGAAGTCCATGATTCGCAGCCGCCGCGGCAGCACCGGTTCCGCCTCCGCGTTTGCCTCGCTGCGTTCGCGCAGCAAGCTGGTGACAAGCTTGTACGTGTCCCCAATGGGTGGTTGTTGTGGGTGCTTTTTTGAGAAGCGCATATGTGTGTTGCGGTGTGTTACGGTGTGCTGTGCTGTGCTGTGCTGTGCTGTGCTGTGCTGTGCTGTGCTGTGCTGTGCGGTGCGGTGCGGTGCTGTGCGGTGCTGTCGTCGCGTCACTCACCAGTGATGGATGCCATGCTTCCCTTTTCCCACACAGGTCCAACATTGCCAGGGACACCGTCGCCCAGGCACATCAAAAGTCTCGCAGCCGTGCGCGCATGGCGCGCAACTCCAAACCGCCCATGGCCGCCATGGTGAGGCAGGGCAGCAACCGAAGCGACTTTAGCTCCGCACTGACGGTGGAAAACGACGAGGAGCTCACACCCGGTAACGGCGGCGGCAGCAACCACAGCAACCACATGTTGCGTGTGGCCACCGCGAACCGCTACTCCGCGAGCACCTCCTCCCCCGGCGGCGGGAACAACGACTCGGGCGCCGCGCTGCTGGTTGGTTCCAGCGCCACGCCGTCGCACGCGCAGCTCCACAGCAGCCACGGCAGCGGGAAAGAGGCGTCGGGCAGCTTCGACGGTGAGGTTCCCTCCCCTGGCTCCTCCCTCCCCGCCCTCACACCCAACCCTAGCGCCGGGGAGCCGACCAGGGGTGCGCCGACACCCTCTGGTGAAGCAACCCCAGGCGGCGCAGGCGCAGGCTCAGGCGCAGGCGCAGGCTCAGGCGCAGGTGCTGGGGCAGGCGTGGGTACTGGGGCACAGGACGCTGGCTTCCGCCCTTCGCCGGCGCCAGTGCTGGGTGGTGCTGCCGACACCCCGCACACGGACGACCTGGTCACCCCCGTCGTCTCCACCTCCTCGTTCCACTCTGCCGACCGCGGACCACGCAAGTCCGGAGGGAAGGTAACCCTGTCGCCGCTTGCCCGTGACGATGGCTCCCGGGTGCACTCGCCGCAGGTGCACACTCCAGGCGCCGTGAACATGAGCACTCGCCAGATGCTGTGATGTGATGGGTGGGCGTGATGGGTTGGCGCGCGTGAATGAACGCATTTCGGGGTTGGTGTGCCCTGCGTATGGACATACCGCTCGCCGTTTTGTGGAACCTGCGTTATCGGGAGTGAGCCGAGTGCACGATTGCCGTTGCTGCTTTGTGTGAGTTGAGTTTTGTGTGGTCTTCCTTCGCCATGGTTTGGTGATGGGACCCCCAAGTGTGCCGCTGTGTGCCGCTGGTACAAGCACACGTGGTTGCTGGGGCTCCTGTAACTGTCGGTAGATTGTATGTCGTGAACAATAGCCCCCATTCAGTATTGTACGTCCCGAAAAACTGATGTTTCAGAGCCACCCGCCCGCGATGTGGACACAACACCACACAGCCGTCGACCCTTACCTCTCCACAACATGGAGAGGATCTACTAAACTACACAACCCACACACACACACACACACACATACACACCAACAACCATGCTGTTCTCGGGGTGTCTGTGGCCAGTGAAACAACACACCGGCCACACCCGCACGAACGTGGGTGACAAAACGCCGGGCTAGAACAGAAACGTCTCGCCGTGATAGTCAAACTGCACACCGCCGCCGGACTGCGACCAGCACAGCTTCCGAATGGATGACAACAGCCCCGCTGGTCCACAGCACAGGACAGCAACACGCCTATCCCCTGCCTCCCTCGCGGTATCTCGCATGGATCGAAACACGTGCTTTAGATCAGGTCGCCCAAAGCGCAGGCAGCTCTGAGCACAGCGGCAAGTGGGGGTCAGAAAAAGCCTAGCCCCTGTGTGTGTACGCGCGCGCGCGCGTGTGTGTGTGTGTGTGGCTGGCTGGGCGAAGAGACACCACGGTACAACAAACTGCGACGAACCTGGACTTCCGGATGGATTCTATGCTCCTCTGCTGTTGCTGCATCCAGCTCGCTGCAGCGTGTGATGTGGTAGTCACACTGTAGTGGACTGTACATGGGCTGCGATGCTTGGCCAGGCGCCGCTGCCGTTCCTGCCTGGGTACTCGGTTCGGGGCTGCCGAGCACAAGCACGCGCAATGAGCACAGCATAACATGTTATGCATGAGTGGGGACGCGCGATGGTGGCACGCAGCAAATGCGGACAGACGCACAGCGTTGCGGAAGAATGGTGGGACAACAGCAAGTCCGGTGAAAACACATCCGGCATTGCAGGTTCTTCCAAGGAAGCGCGGCCATCCTCGTCATGCTCCAACAAGTTTCCGATCATGGCAGGATGGCACACCTGCCACAGACACGACACGACACGACATGACACGACGCGTCAAAGACCAGGTCAGCCGAACATCCGCCGCTACCCATGTGGCAAAACCAAACCCACACAACGCATGACCTCCCACCCACCGTCCAAATGAACCAGAGTTTTGTCAGGTCTCGCCCACGGGAAAACTGCTCGAGGAGTTCGTTGGCAATGGACTGCAGACACGGGAGGCAACAACCGTGACGGACATGCAAGCACACATAGACACGCCCCAGACTGTTCACGAACCTGCATCGGGGTGATACCAATGCCACCGCTCACAAGCAAAAAGCACTTGTATGTTGAGCCTTCCACGTCCACACTGGGCTCTCCGTATGGACCATCAATGTAGGCCTTCAGTTTGGTTGACCCACGCTGCTTGGCGACCAGGGCGTACAAACTCTTCGTCCAGTTCCCAAGCACACGCACATGCAACGTGACCTCCTTCTCAAAGGGCGCAGAAGATAGACTGAAGGGGTGCCACTGAAAAATGCCGAGGTCGGGAAAGCAGAGGAAGACGTACTGTCCGCCATGGTAGTGGAAGTTGCCCTGGTGGGTAACACAACACATACACAGGCGACGTAGGTGCACGTGAGCAGGGCGTGATGCGGGCGCAAGACCACGCGCGTGCGTGCGCGCACACACACACACACACACACGCACCTTGGGAAATCGAACCCTCACAACATTACACGGCAATCTGACAACTTCAACTTCTGTGGGGTGTCGCATGTGGGCAAGGAAGCTGGGGCACCAGCGGATCGTTGTGAGCGAGCGTAAACACGCACAGGGGACAATGGAGGCAAACGTACATGTAGCGAATGAGAAAGTCCAGGGCAAACAAGCCGAATCCGATCATCAGGATTCCTGCTCCATGAATGAGGCCAGCAACAACCACCACCACCAAAAAGAAGTAGTGACTGTGAAGGAAAACAACACAAACAGGATGAGATGCGGCACAGTACTGCACATCCTATCTGCACGTGCGTGCACCTACAAGTAAAAGAACACTTCGAACAGCTTTCGGCGGATGGGATAGAACGACGTTATGATGAGTAACGCCATAGACCCCCACAAAATCACCCCAGTGAGGAATGTGGTGTCGGAGAACTTCCAACCCTGCGGACGGATACACAAATCACAAATGAACGAACTCTAACATGACCAGCAACGCGACAACACCCCGTGCTCCACTACCAGTGCTCCACTACCACTGTCAAACTCACCTCAATGTGGTAGGCGTCGAAACCATGCCACGCGCCTGACAGTACGGCCAACACGGCAAACAGCTTGTGATAGGACAACGCGCGCTCAAACGGAATGCCCAACAAGAACGTCCAAATTGAGTTGTGTGACACCGTCCCAAACGTCAGGGCCAACAGAATCTCCGGGACAGTGCCGCTGTTGTCAATGCCTGGTTTACCAACACCAAGGCCGTACAAGTAGTCTGTCCCAGCAGCCGCTGCAAGCAGAAGAAGTGCGAGGAGTGCCTCGCCAATTGTCCAGCGAAAACAAGGCAACAAGCGGCGCTGTACGGACACGCGACACAAACCATCCCACCTGTAAGACCGTGGTTCTCCCGATGACACCTACAATTGGGAGGCTGAGGCGAGCACACATGCTGACGACACAATACGAGACGCTCAGCTCCATGCGCACCTGAAAGGGCCACAGCACGCACCACCGAGCTTTCAGCCAACCCGGCGTGTACGTGTGCTCGAAGGGAGTCCAGTTGCCGACCTCCAGGGTGTCTTGTGCAGACCGCAGCTGGATGGCACGACGAAGGGCCAACCGTGCTTGAGTCTTGTCCGCACCTCCTGTGGTGGTGCGATTGCTGACACTTCGGAGGTCCATGCCAACCTTGGGTCGCTGCACTGACAGCGAGCGACCGGTGCAGCCACTCCGACAAGGGCGTGCACCCGGGGAACATGGACTGCGGCTGTCATCACGAAGAAGCGGGCTGTGCAGAGTGCTGTCCATCTCGACGCATCGGAGTGAGGGGCCGTGCGAGAGAGAGACTGAGCTGAGCCCAGTGAGCTCAGCAAATGCGGGATCATCCGTCACGAAGTGTGTCATGACAAGATGACGTGGTAGTTTAGGTACTGTGCCAGGCGCCAGTATTTTCGCGGATTTTACCATGCCGCAGCACCGACGCCGTGAGTGTGAACCGCACTGAGACGTCCCTGACATACTCGTTTGCTCCACGCTTTACTCGTGACCCCCTTGCGCTGTCACCATGCCAGTGAATAGGCCTCTGCGCTTCGCGCGCTACTATGCTATCCGAAGCATGATCTCACACGTCATCGCCACGGTGTTCACTGTCGTGGCCATGAACACAATTTGGGGCTACGGCTACACAGGCCTGCTCAGTTCCCAGTACGTCGAGTTCACGATGCAGAGTGTGGACTTCGATGGCACCACTTGGGATTGGGACGACTTTTGTGCCTCCCCAGTATCGAGTTTGTCGGGGAGCGCGTTCGATGATGACGATGTCACATGCACCGACACCAGCAGCTCCTTTGCCACCGCGACCGGCTTGCTGTCCGTCACCATTGCGGCGGACGCGTTCATGTTCCTGGTGGCCTGGTTGTTCCGTTGCCGTACGCAACGCATGTTGATGCGCACCGATGCGGGGAACAAGTGCACAAGCGCGCTTGGGTTTGTGCGGCTCTGCACGCTGATCGCTCTTCTGGTGTTCCTCGTCCGCGTTGCCATGTTTGGTACAGCCATGGCCGCATCCACGGACTTTGCCTCCAACCTTGACGATAGCGATGGATTCTCCACAGGTGCCATCACCCTGTTGGGCGGCATGCTGTCGTCACTGTGGGGTCTGCTGTGGTTGGTTCGCATGCGCCGTTGGATCAAGGCTGCCAGTGTACGTGGCAGCCTGTTGCCGCAGCAGCGACCAGTTGCCGTCCCCGTGCCGCAGGCTGTGCCTGTGGCCTCCCAAGTTCCGCCGTACACCCAGCCAGGATACACTCAGGGTGTTCCGCCTCCCCAGCAGCCGTACCAACCGGCGTACCAGCAGCCTGTGCCGGCGGCGCCAGCGTACCAACAGCAGGCCGCGTACCAACAGCAGGCCGCGTACCAACAGCAGGCAGCCTACCAGCAGCAGGCAGCCTACCAGCAGCAGGCAGCTTACCAACAGCAGCCGGTCTACCAACAAGCTGCGGCTGTGCCCCCGCCGTCGTCAGCCCCTCCGGCGAACGGAAAGTACTAGATGTCAGAACGTTCGATCCATTTGTGTTTTGTGTGTCGTTTGTGGGGGTCGCCGCTGGGGGCATGATTGGTTTGTGCGTGTTCCAAATATCCACCACCAGCGTATTACATATCACGCACATACGTTACACCATTGATTTCCATCACCCACTTCCCATCAGGGCTGTCACAACCAAACACACAAGTTGAGCCGGTTCTTTGACAACGGGCCACGGCAGCAACGTACCGCTCGTACGGCCATCGGTCCACGATCAGCGTCACCATTCGCATGAAGCTAAAGCCTGCGGTCATCTCGTCGTCTCCAAACTCCACTGGCCCTCGTACCGTGACATCCGACGGCCCTTCGCCTTCCGCGAAGCCACGAAACGTGGCGATGTTGAACTTCGTGACACGCACGCTTGTGGCTGCATGTGCCACACACGCACACACGCCCACACGCACGCACACAGACGCAGTCTTGAGCACAGTACAAAAGCGCACACACGCGCGCACACGACTCCAACCTCAACTCAAGCGCAACTAACAACGCACCTCCGTCATCGGATGTCCAGTCACCGACAATTGCCGGCGGAATGTGGTCAGGCAGGGGCCGGTCGACAACTCGGCCCACCATGAAGAATGCTGGTGAGGCCACAAGGCAAGCCACACCCACTGACAGCAGCTTCACCATCCTCCTTGCTTGTGTGCGCACTTCTTCAAGGCGTTCTGGGGAAAGTTCCTGTGCAGTTTCCCCAGCCTCCTCGGTTGCTTGCTCGTGATGTGCCTGCCTGCGTGCACGAGTGGAGGTGCTCACAGAACGCCGAGTCACGCGACCATGGCACGCGGTTGGCGCATGCCGCCGCCAAAGTGACGAGACGCCAACGGTCTTGCATAAACCTGTCCGTGCATTCCGCGATGCAGCACGTGCGAAGTGCGACAGCATGGCTTCGTTCGTCTTTCGACATCGTAGCGGTGCCGCGAGGCCTTTGAAGTCACGTGAAGTTGGACCATGTCGCTACGCGACGATCCAGCGTGAATTCACTATGTCGTTCGTCGTGAAGCAAGCCATTACAGTTGTGCCGTTCGGCGCACCACTACTACAGTCGCTGCCAGCGGGTGGATTCAACAAAAACGATGGAGGGCACACAGGCAATCACCTACAGCTCACAGCTCACAGCTCACAGCAGCCTACTCGCCACCATCAGCCACCACCGCTGGAGCATCACCATGTGTGGTGGGCAATCGAACAACGACCGGCCGTCTGGGCTTTGGCCGCAGGCTTGTGGTCATGGGTGACAACTGTGGCGGTGCGGCATGCAAGACACGCCTTCGATTGTTCAAGTGGGGGTTTGAAGGAGACGGGGATCGGCGCGAAGGAGACAGGGAGCGACGTGGAGGAGACAATGATCTGTCGCGTGACTTGTGCTTCGCGTGTGCGTGCGCCTCCAGCGACTGCCGCTGACGTGTGACGCCTTGCCCGTTGGGCTCACGTGCTGATGGTGAGCTGCCAACATCCTCCCCGACCAATGCCTCATCCATGCTGAGTCCCTGTGCTGGGGGGGAGAGTTGGCCGCGGCTGCCAGCAGTTGGGCTAGGGAACACCACCAAACGGTTTGGAGAGCTGGCTGTGGGTACAAATCCACTGACGGGTGAACTGGTGGGAGATGTGTGGGACTCCGGCCGTTGGGGCTGGGGTGGTTGCGATTTGGCATGACCAGCGGTGGGCATGGCGGTTTGGCGACCTCGATGGGGAGGCATCACCGACCGCAGCGGAGATGCCACTGGCACGGCGCTGGGCGATGACCGAGAGTGGGACAGATGAAACAGGCCATCGTCGTGAGAGGCGAAACCCCGGTCGCGGCTGCTGAGAGCTTGTGGCGGCAACAGCGGCACGTAGGAGTACTTTGGGATGGCGAGGTCGGGGGGTGGAGTTGCCTGCCTGTGCACGGCCTCAAAGCCCACGGTCTCGCACAGCTCGGAAGTCAGTCGCTCGGAGACACGCACCACCGCGGGAGGGAGCCACGAAGAGGAGGGAGACTGGCCACCAGCACGCAACCTCGCGGCTCGTTTGTGCGCAGCATGCGCAGCAGACGCGACCGCGCGGCTGGCCGCGTCATCAGACCCCGCCCCAAGGCTCGGAACACGGGCAAACCGAACGTGGTTGCCGTTGCCACTGGGCCGAAGCCGGACCCGCACGCCCTCATCCGCCACAGTGTCGCGCCACCTCATCGTGGGGACAGGCTTCACAGGAGTGTTGTAGGGTGCTCCCGCGTCTTCGAAGGGTGTGGTGTGTCTCGCGGTCACACGGCGTGTGCCCACCGCGGCGTCGGTCGCTGTGACGAAAAAGACGCTCCCCCCGACCCCGTTTCCGTCGTTTCCGTTGTCTTCCTCACTCGCTCCACGTGGACCCTCACCGTCACGTGGTGGTTTGTGCCGTGTGTCTTGCCGTGTTGCCGCGGTAGCGTCGGCGCCCGAACGGCGACCGTTGGGGCGCTCCCGACTCGGGGAGCGTCGCGGAGACGCCGGCCGAGTGTAGATGGGAGCACGCCCCGGTTGGGGCGAAATGGAATCCAGGTAGGCAGTCGCGGACGGCGAGTCGCGGCGCTTGTGGTGGCGATTTCGCTGTGGGCTGCTCGCAGGTGGCACAACCACATTCACACAACGCAACAACACACCACGGTCAACCTCGCCTGTGCGCGACAGCTGTACCTCGCGACAACAACCAACGCACCGTCTTCCGCGACGCCTTCGCTGCCGCTCACGTTGTTGCTGGAGGAGTCGTTCGCGCGCAGCTGGTGCTACGATACCTCCAACGAGGTGTGAGGTGCGAGGCCTCCGCTTGCTTCGCCGCTTCATCTTTCCTGCCTGTGGTGCGGTCGCATTCTGTGCAAACGTGCTCCCCCGTAAAATGCGTGCGAGCTGCTGCTGTCGAAGCGCCGTAGTTGTGGCTGCAAACTCCGGTTGCGCCAAGTCACAGGACTTGTCGAGGGGCGAGCCTCGCAGTGGCGGTTGATGTTCGGCATACGACGTGACTGGGGAAGCGCTTCTCCCTTGGCGGCGTAGCGTTGCCTCCTCCGCATCTGCGTGCATCGCATCTTGTGCCGGTGCTCCGGGGTCGCTTGGTGCTGGCCATGCTCCACTGGCGAGTGGCGAGCCCGCGGGAGACAGTGTGGGCTGACCGAGCGTGGACGCACGCGATGGTGAGTCACCGTGGATGGGGGCGGTGCCATTGGAGGGGGAATCAACCATGAAGGAGTACGGGTTTGGGGAGGCAGGAGGGGACACAACAGGCAGTTGCCACTCCGCCTCGCTTGAGGTTGTGGTCAAAATGACCCGGCGTCCAGAGTCCATCACCATGGTGGGGCTCACGTTGGGAAGAACGCTGTGGCCTTGAAGAACGCTTCGACTAGTGGCGCCAACACCTGGAGGAAGATGATGGACTGGCGACCGGCTGACCCCCGATGACATGGCGGCGTACCAAATGTTGGCGCTCAGCGACGTCGGTGGAGGGGATGGGTGGTTGTGCAACGAGGGCGCGCTCGCTGTCGCAGCCCCAAGCGAGCTGGCCACGAACGCACTCATGGACGATTTGGTTTCCATGTGGCTGACGTGACCGCGCTCTTGGTCTCCCTCGAACTCGTCCTCGTTTCCCCGAAGAGAGACATGGCGTAGCAATTCCTGCGTGCTCCTCGCAAGCATCAAGTCTTGTGTCAAGGCGAGGCGTGCGCGCGCCTTCGCACCGGAGGACGGCGCGAGCAGGGCTCGCCTGCCAAAGGTGGCACGGTGTCTGTGTGTGGAGGTATTCCAGTGAGGATGCGGCTGCGCGCTTGCCTTGTTTCCTCTCCGCGTTGATGGTGCACCGGACTGCACAGTCCAAGGCCTCGGTCTCGGGTCCGACAAGCTGGCGTGGGTTTTGGTGGTGGCAGACAGGTGGCCATGCTGCGGCTGCTTCTGCGTTTGTGATGCACGAGCACGCGCCTCAGGCAGGGTGCTACTCAGCCCCCTCATCATGGAGACAAGCACCCCTCTGCCGAGGAATGGGAAGCAAGCACGCGAGATGATACGCCGAAACGCATACGTCGGGAAGGGAAAAGGTTGTTTTAGTGACACATACACCGCCTGGTGCCACACCACCAAGTGCCACACCTGCAGCTAGTGAACAACGCGCACTGAAGCATCGCTCCTTTGTGCGTTCCCCGCGCCAGTTGGTTGTACCTGACGAGCACCTTCTTGCTTCCCAGCAGCAAACGCTAGCAGGAGGCGTCCACTGGCCTGTGCAGTGCTGCAGGTACGGTGGACGAAGCGCTGGAGCTGGCGTGACGAGTGCTGGGCCCGGAACAGCCGTCGCCATTGACCATGCACAGGGCAGGCGTCACACGGGTGTTGGCACCAGGCTGCTTGGGCATGACTAACAAGGAACGCTTCAGCATCTTCACTGACGCCCTGGATGGAGGACACGAGCGTCGGCCCTGCAGCACCCGCTACATCGGGCAAGCGCGCTGTTCGCTGACGCTTCGAGGCAGGTCTCAGAAAATCAGTCACACTACCTGGCCACGGTGACACAAGCGACTGTGCGGAAGGCACGCGCTGTTCACCAATGCCAATACCCTGCAATGGAAACGACAAAGACCCGCTGGACTGGCGCTGCGTGGGCGGGCACAGCCGCTGGAGAACCGCCGTCATGGGCACGGCCGGTACCTCACACCAGCCCCCACCGACAAAGCAGGCACTGGTGGACCGCAGTGGAAAGCCGCACAAGCGATGTCGCGAGTGGTGACTGGAACCCCGAGCCTTGATCGTCTGGACGAACCCGCCACACGCGTCAACACAGCACATGATCATCCCACATCGCCCACGTACCTTTGAGGAACACTCCTCGCTGTGCGCGACGAACACGTCGATGTCCACCGCACGTTGACAGTTTGCACAAAACAGACGCGTGCATCCATCCTCACGCAGGTCAACGTTGCCCTCACTTGTGGTTTCCTGTGCCTCAGACGCTGCCGCCCCAGATACTGCCCCACCCGAGAGAGGAGCCGACGAGTCCAGGGAGGGCGTGGCGGGAGGGCTGCTCGCGTTGGGTGGCTTGCCATCATCACCATTGCCGGCGCCACTATCAGTTTGAGCTGATGTACAGGGCTCTGACGAGGGGACATGACTTGAACCAGGCGGTGTGGGGTCGCTGTGTTCCGCAACAGTTGTTGCGGCCTTGGGGGGAGCACTGGTACCAGCACCAGCCACCATGTCCACATCATCATCGGAGTCGTCGCTGGTTGCGTCATCTCCAAGTGACTCGTGGAACGTATCCGCAGTCCACAGTACAGATCGGAGCGCGGCAGCCCTAAGGAACACAAATCGAAGGCGCCAAACAACACGTCAGCGCGTATTGGACATGAAACACCAACACATGGGGTTGTGTACGCACTCGATGCAAAACGCTGAATCTCCACTGCCGGCAGTCGAACGTGGGCACTGCTTCAAATTGCGCTTGTGAGACGTCACGACCTTGCGTGTCACAGTAGACGCTTGCGGCTTGACACGCAGCTTGTCGGCACCGGCCTTGACCACTGCATCCGCATCAGCAGGGCGGCTATGCAGGGAAGCCAGGAGCTGCAACCGAGCTACAAATACACCGCAGTTGTTGCTGCAGTACTTGCTCCGTTCGCTGGAGAGGGAACAATGGTTGTGAGAACCAGCTACACTGTCAGCAACGCAGCAGCAACAACAACAAAACGAGAGTACATCCACCAAAACGGAAAACGTACCGGCACTGCCGGGTGCAAACGGGCGACGTGCACTGTGCCTTGGGTCCGCCGACCACGCCTAAATCGTCTGCAGTGGCTGCAACAGCGGGGGCAGCCACCATCTTGGATGGCGGGGGATGAGTGCAGCGCCTGCGGCGCTTGAGGTTCTTGCAGCGGTCACACGTCCAGCCGAGAACGTTGCGCAGCCAAGCAGCCATCGATGATCGCACAAGGCGAGGCGGGGGTACCAGATGGAACCTGCTGTGGGTGGCATCATCCGCCACATCACTAGAGGTGGCTCGGTACTGACCATAGCACGCAACCCGGGTCCAAGCTCGTTGGGCCTGTTGCAGCATCAACACCAGCAGCAGCAGCATCAACACCAGCACCAGCACCGGTCGACGTGGTACCCTACTCGTCACACATAACACAATACACATTACGCACGACACACGACCCAGCACCCTGGCTTACCGGTCCAGCAATAGACACCCACAAGCGATTCACGGCGACTGTGAGCTGGTGAGGAGTCATTCCCGGAAACTTGGCGGTTTTCTGGAAAGGCGCGCTGATGGGGTTCACTGCATCCATGAGAGCGGTGATGGGATCCGGCCCGACACGGCTGTCTCGCGTATCAGCCTTGAGGTTCTTGAGCATGCGGTCGACGTACTGCGACGCCAGGTGCCTCGCCCGTTCCGGCAGGTGCACAAACGGGGCGATGCCGGAAAGGGGCGGCTTCGTACTGATTCGCTTGCGCAGTTCCACGAGCACAGCGGTGCGGAACATGTCAAAGCCCAGAGCGGGGCGGGGTTTTCGCGGGCGGCAGTGTTGATGAAGGCACACACAGCACCGAAAGGACAACCTGCACATTGCAACGTTTCCACCCACCCATCCACCCACACAGGGACAACCGTACACACATTCAGGGGAGATCAGGACCTCACAACCCGCACACGTTGTGGTCTCCACACGAACGCAACACACAACGCTGTGGCCCCAAACACAAGCACCCCCATCCACGCACGGGCGGTCTGGTCGCCCTGCACACGCAAGGTGGTACCACTGAGAACACTCCACACATTCCAAAACACACGCCCCGCTGTTGCAGTGGAAGAGGGACAAAACAACGCACGCCCGCGTGGCACATGTCAGGAAGCGTGAGGGGCGCGGTCATGAGGCTGTGGGGACGATTGCAAGAAAACGAAGATAAAAAGCAAACGTACGTGCTCGTCTCCGTGCACAGAACACCAGGAGGCGCGTCGCTGCGTCTGCAAAACGGACTGGGCAGATACCGAAAGGGGTACGAGGCAGGAGAGGCGACCGCGATCCTTCCATCCTTCGGCCCGCTGGCTTCGACCTTGGACAGCATATGCATGA
>Ga0213833_1002195_pt1 | contig 12915 bp, 5 predicted proteins | sample SWATP21_FD_160575 | JGI IMG/M metagenome (GOLD analysis project Ga0213833, IMG submission 160575) | Coastal seawater microbial communities from Marineland, Florida, United States - SWA TP2 #1 | ecosystem: Environmental > Aquatic > Marine > Coastal | place: USA: Florida | collected 2016-08-14
CCCCCTTCACGCTGGATGTCGCTACCAGCACCCCGGTAAGGCATTTTGGTTGGTTGAGTGGCTGGAAGAGTACCCCGTGCCTCCCAGCAGCCGCGATCCGACCATGCAGCTGTTCCCGCCGGGCCTGGAGCCACGTGTGCCCTTTTCCTCCGCGTCGTTGATCCGGTCAGAGCACCTGTTGCACAACATGGTTCGGGCGTTGGATGGAAAGGAGATTGTGCAAGACGGCTATGACTCGGATGATGAGCCCACGGCGCTGGTTGGCATGCGGGTGGGCGTGAGGTGGAGTGGCGGGAAGTGGTTTGCTGGATTAGTGGACGATTACGACCCCGCGACTGGCCAGCACCATGTTCTGTACGACGATCACGAAGAGAAGTGGTACAACATGAGTGCCAAGACGTTCCGGGTGTTGGGAAGTGGAGTGGGACACTTGGATGACGACGACCTGGACTCATTGTCGGGCTCCATCAGCAGTGACGACGACGACGCGCTGATCGACGACCTTGATGATGTACGTGCGGCTGTGGTTGTGGCAATGACCGAGGTGGTGGTGCGAGTGGGGCATTTCCATTCATTTGCCTGACCGTTGTGTGTCTGTCTGTCTTCACCCTGCAGTCGTCGAGGTAGCGTGGGGTGCTTGGGATGCGTGTGCGTAGTGAGTACCATAAAACATGACATAAAATCGTGCGGTTTTTGGTGCAACGGACCCGATCTCCTGCTCCAAGTGTCGTCCGCATCTCGCCTTGCCTTGCTCCACGCGAGGTGAGTGAACCACAGCGGGCAGCGTGTGTCCGCTCTCTGGGCTGCTTAGAGTCCCCCGTGGTGCATTGTCGAACGCGCGGCACGTGCGGCGTTGTTGTTGGTGTGGGTTTCGGCGCTCCCCATGCCGTCACGGCTGCAGTGAGTGGCCGCGCCGTGCACAGACAAACACCAGCAGTGTAGGACGCCTCCTCCCGTCCTCCCGCGCACACAGTGTGGCGGTGGTGTTGTTGGGAAGCGGTGCACAGTAGTACATCCGCTGTCTCGTCTCCACCATGGATGGCGTGAGCATTGACACGGGTGGCGCGAGTCGCTGGGAGGGTCCGGCTGTCATCGATGGCTTTCCGCACCAGGTAGTGATCGAGTACGAGACGAACGTGCACGTGAACTTCCAGGTGGAGAACGAGTTCTTCAAGATGTTCTTCCTCACCGTCAAGTGGGACGACCTCTCCCAGTGCTGCACCGTGTCACAGCTCGTGGGCCCCCGGATTGTGCTGACGCAGCGCCTGCTCAAGTGCCTGACCTTTGTCCCCAACCCGAAGGACACGCGGAAAAAGTTGCTGCGGCTTGAGAAGCCGCCGGAGAAGGTGAAGATGATCCGCCGTGTCAAATCGTCGGCGTCCAACAAAGGCGGGTGGGTGAGCCCGGTGGCGCTGCGCAAGAAGATGAGCGAGCAGTCCATGTCGCCGACGGCTCGACCCCGCGAGTTGGTCCGCCCCAAGTCCAAGCTGTCCTTCCGCCGCAGTGCCAAGGAGGTGGAGTTGGACACCCACCCGTTGGACCTGGGAGAGGTACAGGTGAACTACGTCCCCCACCAGCTCCGCGCCAAGTGGCTGGAGGACGGCGGCATCTCCATCATGGGCCGCGACGAGTTTTTGAAGATCGTGGGCACCACCGCGAGTGGCGACCGTGTCAAGGAGCTCCTTGCCCACGACCCCAAGTTGCTGCGAAAGGGGCGGGAAGAGGCGCGGCTGCGCCAGCTGGTGCGGCAGCTGGGGTACACCGACATCAACAACGACCCGCGGCGCAAAGCGCTGGCCCTAATGCCCAAGCGCACCCGCAAAACCCGCATGGTGCGCCAGAAAAAGCAGAGCAGCGGCTCCAAGGGCAAGAGCGGCCGCGGGGACAAGATGATCGTCCGCGCCATTCCGCCGGGCGCCAGCCCCGAGGAGGCGGCGGCGGCGGCCAGCGGCGGCGGCGCGGTGGTCGCGTCCTCCCGCGCCATCAACACCCGGGCCGCGTCCGCGAGGGCGCGTCTCATGTGGGGCCACGTCGCCAACCACCTCGGCATCGTGTTGCACCTGCATCCGGGTCTCAGCCAGGCCCGGGACGGCATGTTCAAGTTCCACCGCAGCCTGTTCGTGGGCGCGGCGCTGCTGCTGCAGGCTGCGGCGGACGCCAACGGCGCGGCCATCGTGGCGCACCCCCATAAGTTTTGGAAGCGGTTGGGGCGTGCGTGCTACGAGGCGTACCGGGTGACGCTCATGCCCGAGTTTTTGGACCGCGCCCACGCCGCCTTTCGCAAGGCGCTGTCGCACATCGCCAACCTGTCGTCGGTGGACGTGTGGCTGGCGACGGGCATGGTGTACATGCGCAACAGCTCGTGGAAGGGCGCGGCGCAGGTGTTTGCGCGCATCATCCAGGACTACCCGCGGTACGACGCCATGAACGAAGTGGTGTTCCAGGCTGCCGCCGCCATGGTGCCGTTGTCCATGACGCCCCAGGCGCTGGCGTACCTCAAGGCCGTCCTGGGGCGACCGCCCAAGCCGTACTCCGAGGAGCACATCCAGTTGGCCATGGCCATGGTGCAGGCGCGCGGCGGCAACGCGGGTCTGGCCGCCGAGACCATGATGGATGCGTGGCAGCAGCTGCGCCGTCGCAGGGTCACGACCCAGCGCGCGCGGTGGCAGCACATCATGCACGTCGCCAGTCTCAACCGCGGCAAGCTGCAGCCCCGCCGGCTCACCCTCCCGCCCCACACCATCCTCGTGCGCCTCCACGCGCTGGACCAGGAGCTCGAGGCCTCTGCGCGTGCCGCGCCCACCGGCGCCGCCTGGAGCAGCGACGCCGGCACCCTGTCCATCGCCGGCCAGTTCTTCGCGGTGCGCGGCGACGAGACGCTGGGCCACCTGTTCCTCTCCACCGCCCTCGCCTCGCTGCCGCCCGACCAGCGCGCGCCGCCGCTGCTCCTCCTCGCCGCGCGGTGCGCCGCCGCCAGCGACGACGTCCCGACCGCGGTGCGGCTGGCCGAGGAAGCGGCCGCCAGCGCGCCGGACCTCCCGGGCGTGCAGCAGTGCCTGCGGGCGTGGGCGCCGGGGACGTACGGCGCACCCCAGGCGGTGCCGGAGGCCGACACGCGGCTGGACGCGGAGCAGGCGCGGCGTGCCGAGCGCCTCGCCATCATCGCGGACAAGACGCGGCGCCACCAACACACCGCCGCCATCGACATCCAGCGCGTGGCGCGGGGCGCCTCGGGTCGACGCCGCGCCGACGGCAAGCGCCGTGAGGTGGCCGCGGCCACCACCATCCAGGCCGCGCAGCGCGGCAGGGTGGACCGCGCCAAGGTGGAGGTGCTGCGCGCGCGCCGCAAGGCGGCCGTGGACATCCAGCGCGTGCACCGTGGGCGCAGCGACCGCCGGCTGGTCGCGAAGCTTGAGGCGGAGCGCGCCGCGCGGCGTGCCGCCGACGCGGACGCCGCGGCCGCGGAGGCCGAGGCGCGTGCTGCCGAGGCCAAGGCCGAGCGGGAGCGGCTGGACAGGGAGCGGCGGGAGGCGGCGGAGGCGCGGCGGCGCGAGGACAAGGAGCGGCGCGAGGCGGCGGCGGCGGCGGCGGCGGAGCGTCGCAAACAGGCCGAGGCGGAGCGGGTGGCGCGGAAGCGCGCCGAGGCGGAGCGGCTGCGGGCCAAGCGCGAGCGCGACGACCGCGAGTACGCCGCCGCGGCGCGCATTCAACGCATGGTGCGCCGCCGCATCGCGCGCCGGCAGTTGGCAGAGGCCACCGGCGAGCTGGTGTCGCGCTCCAAGCTCACGCACCTGCAGCAGCGCGAGGCCGAGCGCCGTGCCGCAGAGGAGGCGGCGCGCGCGGCGGAGCGGCTGAAGGAGGTGGAGCGCCGTCGGGCGCGGGAGGAGGCGGCCAAGGCGGCCAAGGAGGCCGCGGCGCGCCAGGCCGAGGCGGCGCGCCGCGCGCAGCGCGAGCGCGCGGCCGTGGCGGCCAAGGACGCCGCCGCGAAGGCCGCCATTGCCGCGGCACAGGCCGAGGCGGTGCGGCGGGTGCAGGCCGAGGCGGCGGCGCGGGCGGAGAGGCAGGCCGAGCGCGCGGCGGCGGCGACGCGCATCCAAGCCGCGGCGCGGGGGCGCCTGGCGCGCAACCGCGTGCGGCGGCTGCGCCAGGAGCGCGCCGCCGCGGCGGCGGCGGCGGAGGCGGAGGCGCAGCGGCAGGCGGAGCTGCAGGCGCGGCGGGCGGCGTTGGCGGCGGCGGACGCGGATTGTGCGGCGCGGCTGGCGGCGGAGATGTCGTTGCCGTCGACCGGCAGTGGTCGGGCGTTGGTGGCGTCGGCGGCGGGGTTGCAGGGGCAGGACGTGTTTGGGCTGCTGCGGCGCCAGCCGAGTGCCGCGTCGTCCGTGTCACTGGGCGTGGGTGGTGGCGTGGGCGGTGGCGACGATGGCATGGAGTTGATTGGCGGCGGCGGCGGCGAAGATGCGGTGCCTGTGCCGTTTTCACCCGACGGCGTGCCGCTGGTGCCTGGATTGATGAGCATGCCGGCGCCGCCGATGTTTTCGCCGCCGGCGGTGCTCATGATGACCCCCCCGTTCGAGGACGAGGTGGAGGAGCAGCGGCCCTCCTCCACGCCGGCCACGCGGCGGCACCAGCTGTTGCGTGGTGACAGTGGCACTCTCCCAGCGGAGCCACGTTCCCCCAGCCCCTCGTACCCCCACCACCACCACCACCACCACCACCACCAGCAGCAGCAGCAGCAACAACAACAACAGCTTGCGGCACCGGTGACGCCACTGCAGTTTGGCATGCACCATCCACCCGTCGGTTTCTCTGCGTCATCGCCCTCGCCGTCGTCCGGCAGTCAACCCCGCCACCACCATGGTCTGGGCTCCGTGCGGCCGTCGTCACGTGACCGCGGTCGCCAACCACAACAGGACGACCAAAGCCGCAGCCGCAGCCGCAGCCGCAGCCGCAGCCGCAGTCGTGGCGCGAGCGGTCGGCGCCTTCGTCGCCAGCGCCACCGACCGTCACCGTTGTCGCACGGTGGCAGCAGTCGCAGCGACCGAGGAGGGCCGTCGGCATCGACGTCGTTGGAGGCCACACCAACGCACCAGCGCCCCACGCCCATCGTGCCACGCTCTCCGGGTGGTTCCTTCCTCCCCGACATTCGTTCGCCGTCCGGTGGTGGTGCACCGCCGCCAGGCTCATCGTTCACGTCGCCGCCCACGTCGACGACGGCGCCGTCCAAGACGAAGACGAGCAAGACCACCACCCTCCAGGCCCGCTCACACACAGGCAAGAGCAGCGGGGGCAGGAGCCAGAGCCAGAGCCAGAGCCGGGGTCGGGGTGGGAGTCGCGGCAGCAAGAAAACAACCAACAAGGTTGGGAGTGTGACCATGGGTCACGTGGCGTCGTCGCCGTCCTCGTCATCCATGGCGGCCATGTACACCACCCCACCCACGCCGCTGCGCCGTCGGTCCATGGATGCCACGCCAGATCGTCGGCCGGCGTCGTCCCCTCTGGCAGGCTCGCGTCACCACGCTTCGCGCCCACACACCACCGGCTCACCGGCGTTGGGTCGCACCCTCCACCACAGCCACAGCCACAGCCACAGCCGCCCCCACAGCCGCAGCCGCAGTCGGAGCCGCAGCCCTAGCAGCCGCAGCCGCAGCCCCGCGCTCACACACGCACGTGGCGTGGGGCCCGGTACAGGCGACCCGTTCTTCCACACGGCGCAACTTTCACCCCGCGGTGGTGGTGGTGGTGGTGACAGCAGTGGTGCGGAGGGTGGCAACAGTGGCGGAAAAGAGCGCGCGGGGTCGCCCCATGCGTACGTGCGCATGCCCTCCGTGCGGCACCTGGCGTTTTTGAACCCCTCGGGCGACAGTGGCGAGGTGCGTTGGAACACGCTGCGGCGCGCCAAGCGCACCGGAAAGACGGGCTCGGCGTCGGAGCCGTACTTGCGCCACTGGCGGCACAAGCTGTCCGCGGCCATGAACTACTACCCAGGCGGTCTCAAGGCCATGCGCCGCGCGGTGGCGGAGGTGCGGTTTGCCCACCCTCGTGTCAACAACGAGGAGGCGTTCTGCGCCCTGGCAGACTGCGACGGCGACGTGCGGCTTGCCACGGGTCGGCTGATGGACCCGCAGTTTGTGGCGGAGCTGTCGTCGCTCGTGCGCGTGGTCGACGTGACGGGGTTTGTCGCCAACATGGTCACCCAAGCCGCCGAGAAGGCGGCCGCGGAAGAAGCTGCTGCTGCGCAGGCTGCTGCTGCTGCTGAAGAAGCTGCTGCTGCACAGGCTGCCAACGCGGGCGGCAACAACACCATGACTGGCAGTGGGGGTGGTGTGGACACCTCTGCCGTGTCCACGCCCCTTCCCTTCGTGCCCACGGCCAAGTCGCGTGCGCGACAGGCGGCACAACACGCCGCGCGAGCGGGTGGCGCTGCCAGCCCTGCGACACCTGTGCGTGGTGGTGGTGGTGGTGGTGGTGGTATCGGCGGCGGCGGCAGTCCCTGGGCTGTATCCACTGGCCTTGTCGGTGCCAACGGTGCCGTGCACACGCCACCACACCACAGCACCACCACCCACAACACATCGATGCCGGTGGACACGAGCGACAGGATGAATCCTGCGCGTGGTGGTGGTGGTGGTGGTGGTGGTGGTGGGTTGTCCAAGTCATCCTCCCTGCCCCTGGTTGGGCTGCGGCGACCCGTGGTGCTGGAAGCCACGGCGCACACGCCCGCACCACGTCGGCGTGTGAAGCCGTTGGACAGGAGCAAGCCCACAAAGCGGTTTAATCCTCGTGTGCGGGTGCGTAGCGTGGCGGTTGGTGGGCTGTGTTGTTCTACGTGTTGTGGAGCGTGTGTTGTTGTTGTTGTTGTTGTTGTTGTTGTTGTGGACGCCGTTCTCACCGTGTGTGTGCCTGGTTCGTTGTTGCTGATGTTGTTGTTTGTTGTTTTGGTTGTTTGGTGCGTTGCATTGCAGAAACCTAAGCCGAAGCTTACCTCGCATGAGCTTGCTGCGTTGAGGGAGCGCCAAGCATCAACTGCGCAGCGTATGATGAAAGGCCACAGCTGCAACAAACCTGATTGCTTGGATTGTACCATGGCACGGATGCAGGCTCTGGGCTGAGAGTGGAGTGCTAGCGACCAACCTCAGTCTGTGTCGTGTCATGCAGTGTGTCGTGAGCTTGTTTTGTTGGCATCATGTCCCCGCGCCCTTGTTTTGTTTTCTTCTCTCTTGGTGTGCCCCGCAGCTGTGGTATTGACGCTGTGGCACACACACATGTTGATTCTTCCCAAGATACTCACTAGTACTTCCCAACACACACACACACACACACACACACACACACACACCTACACACTATCACAACGAGTCAACACACGTTGCTGTCATCACATCACACCGCGCGTGTGTCAGGAGACGGCGACAACGTCAAGCTGATCGCACTGTGCCGTTTCGACCCAAGCACAGGGCGACGGCGAGCACTCATTCTCCGCAGCACCCAGACCAAGGGCGACACCAACAGCGTCAAAATGGCGAACGACGCCATGCCGATGGACGTGCCGTAGTGCTGCGCAATGGCGGAGCCACCCAGGGGACCCAAAATGAAACCCAAGTTCACGGACATGTTCACAGCCGCCACGGCGCTGCCATATGCCCCGGAGCCACGCCAGTCCATCACCTCTGTGGCCAATGGCATGGACGGTGCGTCGACCAACGCCAGGCCAGCTCCAGCGAGTGCCAAGGAGGCAATGATGAGGATCAAGCCCGGGGTTTCATCGAGCGATACAAACTTTTCATCTGCCACGAGCCTGAACGAACACACACGGCGTGGGCGTGGGCGTGGGTGGACGTGTGGATGTGCACGCCGCACGTGGCGCCACCACAGGTGGCCACAAACACACGACCATCCGAAGACGACACGTCAAGGCACAGCTTCGGGATTCCCCCATGCGAACACAACAGGCACAAGCGTTGGGGAAACGTACGTTGCCACCCACATGATGGGAAGCCCGATGGTCATGAACAGCGTTCCGACCCACACCAATTTCCACTTCGCGCCTTTGTCTCCAAGTGCGCCGGCGACGGGCGTGGCAATCAAGTACCTACACCACAAGAACCACGCAGGACCCGAGTGTCCGTCACAACACACGCCAAAGCAAGAAGCTGGAACCGCCAACACCCTGACCTTTCACGGTGGCAAAACTCGCGTTGCATGCAACACACGTACGCAAAGGGAACGGCAGAGAACACCAACCCAGAGGTGCCCGGCCCCATGCCATAAGCAACCTTCAAGAAGCGTGGGAGCACAGGTTCAATCATGGCTTCGGCGGCGTTGGTCGCCATGACAGCCACTGAGCAACGAACAACACACAACATCGACGTGTGAGGCAGTGCACAACCATCACGCCCCAACCACCAGGGACACTATGGACGGAAAGAAGAGGAGGAACGCAACGTACAGCACAGAACAAGCATGAGCGGGTCTGTGAACACTTTGAGCGCGCTGCTGCACGATCCGTCTTCATCATTCCGTTGATGCAGCAGTGATGATGCTGTGAACAATAATCGCATCACGTGGTGTCCCGGACCACAAAGACACACGCTGCACACACACACACACACACACACACACACGCGCGCGCGCGCGCGCGCGCGCGCACGCACGCACACACACACACCTATAGCCATGGCACGACAAGCCAAGAACAGCTGGACAAGAGCAGCCAAAGCGAGCAGACCCAGGACTAGATAAAACGGGGCAAGGCGACCCGCCCAATGGTATCTGCAGCACAACAAAGTTGCAGCAAACCCAATCAACGACACTCGCCACGTCAGCTGCATGTGGAAATCAAAACACAGAAAGAAGCAACACTAGCACTAGCACCAACACCCACTAGCAACTTATTGTATCACCCAAATTGTTGTATCACCCAACCTATTGTATCACCCAACGTACAAGCCGCCACCCACAGCAGGACCAAACACCACCCCCAACGCAACACCACCCATGGCTGTGCCACTGGCAGCGCCACGCTTGTCAGGGGGGTGGATGGTATTGAGAAATGCCATGCCTCCAGTCATGGTTGCCGCAGATCCGATGCCTTGGACAGCTCGGGCCCCAACCAGTTCCCAGAATGATGCTCCGACCATGAAACCAACTGTAGCCACCGCAGCGACGCAACAACCTGCCACACCACCACACCATCATCGATCACGACACACAGCTAAACCAAGCTTGCGGACAGCAGGCGCTTGCCTAAGCGTACCCATAAACATCACAGCACGTCCACCCTGCGTCCGATCCACTAGCATGCCAAACAGCGGGTTGACCACAATTTGGACAATGGGTTGCGCCGCAAACAACAGCCTGGTGGGACGCATTACCCACGTCAGAGTCAGCCTCCCCCCTCCCTATGTTCTCGAGCAGTGGTGCGCTGACACCTACCCCATTTGGAAGGTTGTGTGGTTCTCAGGCGGCAACAGCTCCGGCATCAGAGGAATGACCACAGTCTTTGTTAGGGAGCACACGGAGAGGTGTGAGCACGGGCAAGCCTGCGGCATCCCCGCGAAGTCAGCAGCGACTCACAACGTACCAGCAGCAAGTAATCTGCCAACAAAGCGACAAGCACCGAAAGGCACGCAGTGGTACGGAAGCGTTGCACCGCCACAGGCACATGCTCCTCCGCTTCCGCGTGCAGCATGAACGTGTCGTCGCCATCCTGGGAATCAAAGTCCACAAAGTGGGCGCTCAAGCGGCGATATGACGTGTCCTCCATCCGTCCCGCACCACTCCGGCGGCCCTGCAGCTACGGTGGCCGGCACAGAAGACCCGCCGTATGGAGACACAAGGTGGACGGACACACACGAGCACTGGCGCGAGTTGGTTGTGTGACTGCAGCATGTCTCACGCAAATATGTCACGCCAACTTCACATATCTGCGTGCTGCATCTTTGACGCGAGCAGCATGGCAACCGACGTGGAGGAGGGTCCTCACGGTGGTGATGTGCCCGTGGTGTTTCCTCGCGGACCGCCTGGCCAGCCGGCGTTTGTTACAGACGTGATGGAGTTGGCACAGGCCCTGCTTCGATGCGGATCTGGGCGCTGCCAAGCCTGGGCCAACAGGCAGTCGTCACAGCGCGCACGGTGCATCGGCTTGGTGGCAGTCCTGGTGCTGGCGTTTACCCTTGTTGCAGCTGTGGAGTACGGGAGCACCACGCAGTATGCCCGACCGGGCGATGGCGACGCGCCTGTAACAAGTCACAGCCGAGGCCCCGTGCCTCAGCAGATCACGTCCATGTGTCACAAGGTCCAGTTCTTTGTTGTGGCGCGCCCGAAGGCTGGATCCATTGTGATCAAATGGAGCATTGTCAACGGGGCCCACCTTGACTTGCGCAACTGTCGGGTGTGGCTTCATCGCAAGCTTCTGCGGACGCCTCTAGTCCAGCTCCGTGGCTTCAACATCTCCCTCGGCACGCCCATGCCTCATGGCGCGTTCCGGGACGGGCACGTGTATGAAGGCACAACGTATGTGTATGAAGTGGTGGTGGTCGACGACACCTCTGGCGAGGGCCGTTTGGTAGGGTCTGCAACGGCTGTGGCGCTCGACAACCACCTGCCCCAGCGACAAGCACGGGCTGCGTACCTGCTTGAGACGCCCCACCCTGACCTCCCCACGGCATTGACATTCAGTCCCCACAAGGACCTATACATCGAACAGTACCGCCTTCATGGTGTCAAAGTTCGCATTGCCTTCGAGGGCAAAACGCTGCTCGTCAGTGCTGCCGGTGCCCAACAGTTGCATGACAGCTCCGCACTCGCGCTGCATGCGGCTGCTGTATTCCACCGCTTGTGGCAAATGCTGCCGTACTTTCCCCTCGACGAGTTTCGCATGGCGGTGTCACCCGATACGTTTCGTCAGTCGTCTGGTTTTGAATTGGGTGAGTGGACACGGTGAAGCGAGCGGTGGCGCACGTGGTGACAAACCTGTTGGCTTCTGACCGTGCCTGCGTGTGTTGCCCCCCCGACAGGTGTGATGCTTTCCACCAGTTGGATGTCAACCTTAGATACCCCACCAACGCAAATGAAGGTGGCAGAGGCAGTAGCAAGAGCGTGGTTTGGTGGGCTGCTGCAATGCAATGGCACAGCCACCCCGTCAGGCTGCTGGCCTGTCCTGGGGCTTGCGAGGCTGTTTGCCATGCTGTCACTTGATGCAGAGTCAGCTGTGGCTGTCGCCGAGGTAGGCAGATCATAATGGTTTTGTATGCAGCACACTGAACTCCCACGGACACTCACACGGACCTCTCTGCTGTTTTCCTGTGTTCCTTCGTAGAGTGACGCCGAGTACGTCTCAGCACAGTATGCTGCAAGGGTTGCACCACTCGCCGATGTGGATGCTGTTGCCAACCCTGAGGCAGCAGCAAAGCGAGGTGTGTCGACCACCAAGGCTGCGCGTGCGCAGTGATCTTGTATGCTTTGTCAAGTCTCACATCGAACGCGGCGTCAGGTGCCTTGTTGTGGCTCCACGTAGCGTCGGCCATGCGTGGTTGTGACGGCTCCCATGCGTTCGTGCACGCCGTTTTTCGACAAGTTCAGCACAAGGTGCTAGACCCTGTGAAATCGCTGTTTCAGGACTTTGCGCGCACCTGCCCGCGCCAAGCGCACGTTCTCGAAGGAGCTCCACCAGCATTTGTGTACGCTGTGTGTGTATGCATCAGTGCTGGCGTGTGCTCGGATCGTCCCCCGAGGAATTGAAGTTCCTGACACGTGATCTCCACGCCCGTGTAATATATGCATGTGTGTGTGTGTGTATGTGTGTGTGGCATGTATGGGTTTTGTGTTGTGTTGTGTCGGCCGCACCACAGCTCTGGCACGTCACCCCTCCCTAAACTGTCCGACGTTGCACAGCTTTTGGCAGCGCTTGCCACGTGGAGGGTCGATGACTTGGGCATGTATGCTATCGTCCCAGCAGAACGAAGTTACGTCGTGCCTGATCACTCTGTCGAAAACACGCACGCCGTGTGGGGGTTCGTTGATGCCAACCACAGCCAGGTGGGTCCCACAGCCAGCAGGTGACCGTGGTTTATGTCACGTCAAAATACGTCAGATATCACAACACGGCCGCCGTGTCGCACAGCTCGGCACTGCGTTCGCACGACGTATCTCCTGTTTGCGTGACTCTGTGTGGGTGCGGCGCACAGCCAAGCTTGGTTCAGGGAGCTTTACCATGCGTTCTTTGTCGTGGGGTCGCTGATCCCGAGGGCCTTGCCCCGAAGTCTAGGGCATCCAACAACAGGTGCTGCTTGCGGCACGTTCGACGTTGGCAGCGTTTCTTGCGCCATGGCGTCACAGGCTCTAGAAGAAAGGCGGCGGCGCAGAGAGGCGAAGAAGCGACGAGCCACGCTTCGAAATCCGCTCGCGGCTTTTCAGGAGTCCTCTCGTAAGAAGGCTGAAAGGCAGTCATCACGACGTGGTATGCTGCGAACGTCGCGCTGGCTTTGTGTTTGCCGCGTCTGAATCTAGTGCCCCCCCCCCCCCCCCCCCCTGCCTTGGCTGTGGCTGTGGTTGGATACAGCTGGGCTCGCAGATCGTGTCGCAATGTTTGGTGGCTCTCAGCAAGCGCCGGCTGCTGCCCCGCAAACACTGACGCGCAGGGACGTTGCACCCGTGCCTCGCCGAAGCAGCGGCTCGTCCTCGAAGATAGGACACACAAAGCTCCGCGCGGTACGCACCTCGCACAGTGGGCGCGTGGGCGTGGAGGTGGGCGTGTGCGCGTGGGCGTATGTGTGCGCTTGTGAAAAGTGGCGCATCCGTGGTGGGACGCAAGAATGCGCGCGTGGCGCCTAGCTGTGGCGTCGAACTCGCCTGACTCGGTTGTGTGTGTGTGTGTATGTGTGTGTGTGTGTGTGTGTGTGTGTGTGTGTGTGTGTG
>Ga0213833_1002196_pt1 | contig 12910 bp, 17 predicted proteins | sample SWATP21_FD_160575 | JGI IMG/M metagenome (GOLD analysis project Ga0213833, IMG submission 160575) | Coastal seawater microbial communities from Marineland, Florida, United States - SWA TP2 #1 | ecosystem: Environmental > Aquatic > Marine > Coastal | place: USA: Florida | collected 2016-08-14
CCCCCCCCTCCGTCTCTTAACACCGCCTGACCAACTACCCATGTGACTCAGCTCAAGAAGAGGACTGGATCGCAAAGAACAAGGCAGCACTGGACAAACGCCGAAAGAAGCTGAATCCGGATGCCCGTGACATTAGTGAGCGTGACCGTACGTTGCGTCAATTTCGATCGTCATATGGTCACGCCTTGCAGTTGGTGTTGTCGCAACCTACAACCTGTTTTTTGTTTTTTTTTTCACCGTGCCTCGTCTGTGTCTCGTGTGCCCGCAGCTGTATGGCTCAAAGGCAAGGCGGACGATTTTTACAGGTCAGGTGATTATCAAGCAGCAGCAAACGCGTACTCGTCCGCCATTGCGGCTGATTCTTCAGTTCCAAGGTGCGAAGTGCTGGCGCATGCACTCCAGGATGTGCCCATTTTGTGGGTTGCTTACACGGGCAGTGCGTTGGGTGCTACTGCAGTTGCTACTCGAATAGGGCTGCTTGCTTCCTTGCCCTCGGTCACATGGACCGGTGCATTGAGGACTGCCAGGCAACACTGGACATGCTGCCAGCCCCAGCCGACGTCGCTGCTGCTGTCCGGCAACCCAACCCGAGCGCAGACCAACTTCGCTACCACAAGCTGGTGCACAAGGTGCTCGTTCGCCGCGGCACAGCGTTCTGTCGCCTCGGAAAGTATGAGCAGGCACTCGCAGACTACAAGGTGCGCACTCGCCGCAGCCGAACGTAGGCTGCGCTGTTGGCTTGGTGTTGACACGCACGTGGGCGCTGGCTATCGTGATGCAACAGGTTGCAAGTGAGCTCAAGCCTGATGATGACAGCATCGTGAAAGATATGGCCCACATAGACACGTTGCGAAAGTGTTCGTTGGCCACGCCTGCGATTGGGCGACAGACCTCGCGTGTCTAACGTTGTGGGTGTTGTCGCCTCCAGGCGCTGGATTGAAGGCCCTCGGCGACACTGCATATCGTTCGCGGAATCCGGATGACGCAATCAAACAATATAGCGCTGCGCTCGAGCTCGATTCAGCGTTTGTATCGTACGTTTTTTGTTTTGCTGTTGCTGGCTGTTGCGTGTTGATGCTGCTGACGTTGTCGCGATCCGCGCGGTTTCACCTCTTGCTTTCGTTTGTTGCAGCTGCTACTCCAACCGCGCCGCATGCTACCTGGCGACCAGCAATTTCGACAAGTGTGTGGAAGACTGTTCCACTGCGCTCAAGCTGATGCGCAGTGACCACACCCCAGATGCGTCCACCCCCAAGCCGTCCGGTCCAGTACCAGAGAAAGGAACTGAGCGCCACAAAACATGGGTTGTCAGGACGTTGGTCCGCCGTGGCATGGCGCTGTCCAAGGTGAACCGACTGGAAGATGGTTCGTGTTGTTGTTGTTGTTGTTTCTTCTTCCTGTGTTGTTTGGGCGTGGCTTTGTCATGCTCACAGGTTTGCTCGGGTGTTCTGTTCTGTTCGGCAGCGCGCCGCGACTACGAAAAAGCTGTCGTGATGGACCCCTCCAACAAAGACCTACTGCGCGACCTTGCACGTATCCGTGCCCGGTGCAAGAGCACTGGCGAAGACGGCCAGACTGACACATAGCTCACACGCAACACTGCAACACTGCAAGAAACAACATTCACTTTTGGTATCTGCAGAATGTGACATACTTCAGCACGGACGCGGCCAAGTCGTTCAACAGACGCTGCTGCTGGTGTTGTTGCAAGCTCGTGTTCAGTAGTCGCGATGAGGGCGCTTTTCGCCACGGCCCTGTGTGTCATCTGGGCAGGAGTCGCCCATGCCACGCTTCCTGTAGGGTCGTTCGCGGGGCACATGTCGCTGGATGAGGTCAACCAGTTCTTCTCAAGCCTCAGCACGCAGTACCCATCCCACGCCCAGCCCAGCATGACCATCGGCGCGTCGGTGGAGGGTCGAGACATCCAAGCAACATGCATTGGCGCTTGTGGGAGGGACAACTCGGCAAAGTTTCTCGTCACGTCCATGCACCACGCCCGCGAGGTGCGTAGCTTGCGTTTTAGGTTTGGTGTGTTGACCGATGACAACGAGTGCCCTCATGGTGCATGCTGTGTGTTGTGGCTGTTCCCGCCGCGTTCAGCCGATGTCCATGACAGTTGCGGCTTACTTTGTCGACAAAGTTCTGTCAGAGGCTGCGGGTGGCAACGAAGAGTTCATTGCATTGCTGAACACCCGTGAAATGTGGTTTGTCCCCGTGGTGAACCCGGACGCGTACGAGTTCAACTTCCAGTCGCATCCCACTGGAGGGGGCTTGGCCCGCAAGAACCGTCGTCCCGGCTGTCACTCTGGGGATCTGGAGGAACAATTCGGCGTGGATTTGAACCGGAACTATGATTATCTGTGGGATGTAGACAACGCTGGCAGCCGGCCGGGTGTGTGTTTTGATGTACGTGCGCATGTGTCTCTCTCGCACTCGCGCGGGCCACCTGTGACACAACCAGCCACAGGGTGGGTTCGTGCCGCCCGCGCTCAAAGTCACCTCACTGGTGTTGTGGTGCTGCCATCAGGACTACCGTGGCACCGCTCCGTTCTCTGAGCCAGAGACCCAGGCCATTCGAGACTTCACCGCGCAGCACGACTTTGCGGTGGCGTTGAACTTCCACTCCTACGGTGACTTTGTCAACATTCCGTTCGCCACGAACAAGGGGCCGACACACGGCGAGCTGCCGCCAAATGACCGACGAATCTACCACTCTTTGGTGGCAGACATGACACAAGTGAACCACTTTCGCTCCGGCCATGCGTGGGCAGAGGTTTGTTGGGCGGCGTGGCGTGTGGTGTTCGATTGGCTCGCTGTGCGCCTCACCACCCCTGCGGTGACTTTGACAGAGTTCACTGTACACGGTCAACGGCGAGGCCAGCGACTGGATGTACGCCACCCACCACACCTTTGCCATGTCCCCCGAAGTGGGCCCCAGCCTGGATGACCCCGCAGGGTTTTGGCCGCTGCAGCAAGACATTCCGCGGCTCGCTGCCCAGTTGTTCGACTTGCAGCGAGAAGCAGCCTGGGCGAGCGGCCCGCGTGTGGCTTTGTCCGATGTGCAACTCGTGGTGGTAGAACCATCAGACGACACTGGTAGGTTGTTTTCACTTTGACTTTCACCAGGTGCCCTGGTGATCGGCGTGTCGGTTGCTTGCTCCGGAGCTGGAGGCGGCCGTGTTGTGCCTGGTGAAGCGAGTGACATGCTGGGTGTCGTCGTTCGCGCGTCGTGGAAAATGTTGTTGTGACCCCACCTGACGTGGCATTGCATTGCGTTGCACCGCGTTGCACTGCGTTGCATTGCTTGTGTCAGGTTGCACCAGCGTGGAGGTGACATTCACGGTGGAGAACCGCGCCGTCATGAACACCTCACACGTGACGGTGGCCCTCTCCAACCGCATTGAGGGGCTGCGCGCGCCACAGCGGCGTCGTGCGTTGCGAGGACGGACCCGCCCGCGTGTGCGCCGGCGTCTGGAAGGCTCCGAGCCTGCCGCGGCTGTGTTCGAGTTGGATTTCCTGGAGCCGTACGGCAGTGAGGACAGCCGCGTGGGTGGGCTTGTGTGCACCTCGCTGTCGGAGCCCGTGTACCTTGTGGCGTTCTCATCCCTCACGACGGAGGTTGTGACCATGCGTACGTGTGCGGCGTGCGGCGTGCGGCGTGCAGCGGTTTGATATGGGTGGCGGTGCCTTCTCATGCCATGTCCCCCCGGTTTTGTTGTCTTGCCAACCAACATAAATGTCCTTGCGGCTGTTGTGGCTGTGGCGCGTGCAGTCGACGGCGTTACGCAGACCACGGTGCTCGAGTCCGGGTGTGGTGTCGCTGCACAGCTGCAGGAGCGGTTGGAGCATGGGCAGCTACTTGACTCCTCCGCCGCGCCGCCGTCTGTGGCCACCTCACCTTCATCCGCCTCCAACATGCTCTCCGCCTCCGCTTCATCCATCTCGTCATCTGTGTCCTCTGGCTCGGGTTCCAGCCCGGCATCCTCGTCGTTCGGTGTCACGTCGTCCTCGTCCTCGTCAACCGCCGCCAGCAGTGCCCTTTCTTCAGCCTCCACCGGTGCCACGCCATCCGACATCGATGGCCACCCGACCGACACTGGTGATGGTGCTGCAAAGGTGGATGGGTCCTCGGATGGCTGTGTCCCCCCAACCTGCTTGCCTGTGCAGCAAGGGACCCCCAACGCCGAGGGCGCCTCCTGGTTGATGTCTGCCGGCACCGCGGTCATCGTGTGTGTGGTGCTGCTTCTGTTCGTATTGCTGTATGCCAAAGTCACAGGTCGTCTGGGGGGGTCGCGGGTTCAGTTTCACAGCCTGCCGCGTGTGGGAGACGACACGGACAGCGAGCTGGATGACACCGCGGGCGACCCGTCCACTGCGACGACTCCCAGTGTGCGAAGGTCGCGCACCTCGTCTTCTCGCCAGCCACAGCAGGTGGAGATGACGCACACTGTCGCAGATGACGACGTCCTCAGCGACAGCAGCGGCAACGACAGTGAAGGAAGCTTGGACGAGCCGTAAAGCCTCCGCAGTAGCAGCGCAGTTTCAAAATTCAGAAGTTTTGTCACGAAAGTGCAAGCGTGCTCTCATTTCAAAGTGGTGCTTTGCACACTGGTGTGGCACGCTCGTGCGTGGTGTGTCTCTGCCCCAAGCATGGGCCAAGCACCCCCGCGCGCTGTTGCGTCGCAGCAACAAGATGATAATGCCCCCCATACTGTGGGTCTCGGGGGTCGCTTGGCTGCTAGCTCTGTGCCAGCCTCCAGGGCTGCGGGCTCCGACTCGCGCCGGCCACCTCCTGCGGCGGCCGTCGTGTCCAATCGCAGTGTGAAGGAAGCCAAGCGTGTGCTAGCCGCCGTGCGGCAGGGAGCACCTGTGACAGGGCAGTTCACGGTTACATCCGTGCGGGCACACCTGCCGGAGGTGGACGGCGTGCCAGAGGCCGAGTATGGCAGCGACCGCGGCACCAGCGATGAGGACGACGACGACGACGACGATGATGATGGCGGCTCCTCCGCCCGCTCGGATGCTTCCTCGTCCCCCCGCCGTCACCGGTCCAAGTCAAAGCGTTCGTCTCGGAGGCGCCGCGCCCGACGGCGCCGTCGGCACATTCGTTCCCGGGCTGCCAGCCGCGTGGACGGTGGCGTCACTGGCACCACGCTGCGTGCCGAGTTGCCCTTTCTGTCTGCCAGCCTGGAGCCCGCGAGGCCCATCGCCACACGTGTGCCACCCAAACGCCCCTTGGGTGTGTGCACGCATGTTCTAGAGCCTGCGCACGACCGTGAGGCCGGCTGGTGGCACTCCGTGGTGCCGGACCGAGGCGCCAACTCCGCGTCGGTTGCGGCGCACTTGGACATGGCGCTCGCGACCAACCGTGCACGCCACCTCTCCCGCCGCGGGCGCTCTGTGGGGAGTGATCGGAGGGCACGAGCAGCTGTAACTGCAGCTGAAGCTGCTGCAGCTGCGGCGGCGGGCAAGGCGGCAGGCACGGCTGGCGCCGAGGGCGTTGGTGCCGTAGCGTCCGACGGCCAGGTGAGTGGCACGTTTGTGGGCGTGGATGAGGCGGGTACCGCCTTTCGGGTCGCGGGCACCGGCTCGCTGGCGTCTGGCCGCCACGACGTGGGGGTGGATGACGGCGGCGCGTCCGTGCAACTCGCCGGCGCGGTGCGACTGTCCCAAGACGACGTGTACGTCGACGCGTGGACGCAGGGGCCGTCCGGCGTGACATGGCTGGGCGCCGGTGTCATCCACATCGCCGCCATGGTGGAGTCGGCGTTGGAGGCCGGGAACGGCGGCGTGAGCACGACGTACGACGTGCGGGTGGAGCTGTTCAACGAGTCGGGCAGTCGCCGGGCCGGGGTGTGGTGGGTGGAGGTGCAGTTTCGATCCGGAAGCGTGGCGGTGCCGCCGGCACCCACGTGGTGCTGCGGGTTGTGCGTCAGCGGCACGCCGGCGCAGCGACAACCCGTCGCGCGTGCCGACGTTGCCACCACCGCCATCTCCATCCCCGACGTCAAGCGGTACAACGTCGTTCCCGACGGGGCGGTGGTGTCTGGGCGTCTGGTGGTGACCGTCGTTGATGCGTGCTTCTTGCGTGAGGCCGGCGGCACGGCGCACTTTGTCACCGCGTGCGTGGGTCCCGACGAGGCGTTGAACTTGCGTCCCATCAGTGTGGGCGCGGCGCAGACCAACACCAAGCTCGGTGGCGCGTTGAACGTGTGGAGCGGCGGTGGCTTGGACGTCTTGGGTGCCACTGCGAGCATTGAAGTGCGGGACACCAATGTGGATGACAGTTGGATGTACGTGTGTGCGTGTGTGTGTGTGTGTGTGTGTGTGTGTTGTGTGGCGGTGCTGGCACCCGGGTATTGTTATGTGGCTGTGTGACATGACGAACCCCGTTTCGTTGTGATGTGATGTGATGTGATGTGATGTGCCACCCCTGGGCGTGTTTGTCTCGGGTGTCCCTTCCCTTCCACTGTTTGGGTGCTTGCCTCCCCCCCCCCAGCTACCTTGAAGCGTTTCGGGACGAAGAGTACCACGACAACCGACTGGTCGGCACGGGCAAGCTGCCGTTTCGACGAGTCGTGGACGACGCCGCAAGGGCGGGTGGTTTAGGCCGCCTGCACCGCATGCTGCTGCAGCTGTACGCCAAGTCCTCGCGGGGGTCCGTGTCAGGCCTCGTCCCTGCCGGCGCCGTGTGCGTCGAAATGCGGTTCGAAAACGCGGTGTTGGACCCGCCGCGCTTCATCCTGTCCAAGGTCGTCGGCCGCATCGTCATCACCTCCATGCACTGCACCCTGGCCCCTCGCGCCGGGTGGGCCTGGGGCGACGCCGCCATGCGACCCTTCCTGTCCGCCTGCATCGAGCCCCGGCGGCGCCTCGGCGCGCGGCGTGACCCGTTGCTGCCACGGTGGGCGTGCACCAGTGACGTCATGCGGTACCACGAGGAGCCGCAGCGCCTGTTTGTGTGCGACGGGCGCGACGACGTGGGCGCCACGCTGTTTCTGTACCCCGACGACAACGACAATGTGCACGTGGACGACTCGGCGTTGTACTTTGAGGCCTGGACACGGTGCGGTCAAGGGCGTGGTGCCTGTGTGGCGTGTCTAGTGGGTGGGCTGCCGGGTTGGGTACCTTGTCTGCGCTTCGTTTTCTTTCCTCTGTCACCCCCCCTCCCCCTCTCACGTCTCTCTCCTGTTGCGTTTGTGCATCATTCTACTCTTCCTCATCCATCGTATCGTCACCATTTCACTTCTCACCAGGCACCCCAAGCGCTGCGGTTCCGTCTGCATGTTCTTGGGCGCCGGCATGGCGGACCTGCGACCCATCGTGGAGGCAGCGGCACGGGCCGGCGGACTGGGCGCTCGCATCGCGTTGTCGGTGCCGTTGTTCACCGGTAGGGGCACCAAGCGCACCGGGACGTGGCACCTGGAGGCTGGCTTTGAGTCCAGCGCCTACGAACCCGCGCCAGAGCCCGGGTTGGAGCTGGACACCCGGCCACCGGTGGCGGTGAAGGACCTGCCGGACGCGCTGCCACGCAATACCATCACCACCCCCACGGGCGTGTTTGTGCTGCGCGTGCGGAAGGTGGCGCTGGCGGGCAAGCTGGCGCACCGCTGGGATGTGTTTGTGAAGGTGCTGCTGGAGGCGCACGACGAGCTGGTGGACCGCAAACACAGCACGCGGTCGCCGTCCAAGGGCGAACGCTCCGCCATGACCAGCATGCCGGCGCAGGTGGACAACTGGGGCGTGGCGCTGTGGCACTCCCACGTGGTGCGGGACTCGCTGTTGGAAATCCCGGCCACCAGCGTGGACATCGACAGCCACTCGCTGTACGTCGAGCTGTGGGGCTCCGACTTGAACACGCCGATCGTGTTGGGGGTGGGGGAAATCATGGCCAGGCCGTTGGTGCAGTCCGCCATGGGGGCGTTGGAACAGGGGTTTGGGCTGCCGCTGCGTCTGCGTGTGCCCCTGTTTCACAACGCGCACGGCGTCATGTTTCCAAACGGTCATGTGTACGTGTCGTCGCTGCGTTCCTGCGCGTGGCCGCTGTTTTTTGTTTTTGCTTTTTTGGTTTTTGTGTGTGTGTGTGTGTGTGTGTGTGTGTGTGTGTGTGTTGTGTGCTGGCGCTCACGCATCTCGGCGTGTGTGTCTACGTCCTACTATGGTGGCGCGCAGATGGTTGGAGGCGTGGTACGAAACTGACACCCGTGCCCACCTCGGCACCGCTGCCCAGCTGTTGGGTTTGGGTGGTGCCGCCGATCTCACCGCGGGTCGCTTTTTGTTCCAAGCGGAGCGGGCGCAGTACAACGAGAACGTTGGTGCAGCGTACGCCAACTGGGGCCGCACCTTCCTGAGCGTGTCCTTGGGGCCCCATGTCCCACTTTCGGAGCGCCGCAAACCCAGCAAGCCACACGGGCAACGTGCGTGATTGTGTGGGTTGGCTGTGGTTTGGACCGGGTGGTTCGCGCGCACCAGCTTGGGCGTTGGGGCGCACGCCGTGCACACGACAACATCAGTGGGTGACCCACTCACCATGTGATGGGGGTGGCGTGGCATGGTGCGGGTCTTTGTTCAGGCACTGCTGAAGTTGCCGCTGGAGGCAAGACCAGTCACTGGGGTAGCGCTCGGGATGCTTTGGTGACTTTGCGCCCCACGTCAGGCACTGTGAACGACACAGTCATGTACGTCGAGGCGTGGCTTCGAGATGCGGAAGGTGCCATGCTATTTGTGGGCGTTGGCGTCCTCCAGCTTCCCGCCATTGTTCATGATGCTGCTGCGACGGGAAGTGGGACACGAACGTACGTTCCTTGCGGCTGACGGGCGGGTGCATACGTGCTGTGTTCGTCACGGACCAACGTCCCATGTTCGCCACACGTGGCTGCTGACCTCATGCGTTTGCGTTTGCGTTTGCGTTTCTTCTCGGCACTGCTTTCTCTCTCTCTCGTTCTCTCGCTCGGTCGCTCGGTCGTATGTCTGGCCGACAACAACAGGTTTTTCGAAGTGGAGCTGTTCTCAAACAAGGGACAGAAGGACGCTGGGCGCGTGTACTGCTCCGTTCGGTTTGTGGACGATCGCGTGGCTTCCATGGACACCGGCTCCGCTGCCCTGTTCCACAGCCACAACCGTGCCACGTCCGCAGTGTACCACGGCACCGCCGCAAGCTACGGCGGCAAAGGCACCAGCAGGGACCGTGGTGGAAGCGATGGTGGCGACCACCGGGGTGACGGACGCGGTGATCACGCCGCCGACGGCGACGCAAACGGCGAACGCGGGGGGCGCCGTCTGCGCGACGCCCCACTGGGCGAGTCCGAGGCACAGCGCCGCTTTGGCCGCGCCGCCCGCATCGCGCACGCGGCGAGGCGGTTCCGTGAATCGGTCGGGTTTGCGAGCGCAGGGCCGACTGGCACCGCTGGCACTGGGGTGGCACCACCGGCTGCCGCGGCATCGTCGTCTGATCGTCGAGAGCGCAGCGGCAGTAGTGGGAGCAAGGCCCCGGAGCTTCCGCCGCGTGACAAAGGTAAGCGGCGGCATCGACACAGTAGGGACCGCCGCAGTGGAGGAGGGGGAGGAGGAGGCGGAGAAGACGGCACTGGTGACGACAGTGCTGGCCAGGATGGGTCTGGCGCTCGGAAGCACAAGTCGCGGTCGGGTTCGCGGTCTCGAGGGGACAGTCGGGGAGAGGAACGGCACCACCGCTCTTCGCGGCACGCTCAGCCGGGCGCGTCGGACGCACTGGACGAAGATGCGAAAGGGGAGGACGGTGACCATACCAGCCGCCACCGTCGTCGTGCCCGCAAACATGCGAGCGACGTGGGAGCTGCGGAAGCGGTGGCAGAGGTGGGAGGGCAGGATGACGATGAGGAAACCGCGGAGATTCGACGCCGCGTCGCCAAGCGGAGAAAGGAACGTGAGGCAAAACGCAGGGCCAGGGAACAGAGACGGGCCGAGCTGGAAGCAGAAATTGCGGCAGCAGAAGCGTCGTAGCGCAGCAGAAGCGTCGTAGCAGGCGAGCGTAATACCGTCACGTCAAGTTAGCACGCTGTGCTTGGCTTCTTTACTCGTGTTCACGTGTGTTCACGCCCCGGTCACAGCAGGGCTACGGACCGCATCAGTTGCGCACGTGCTTGGGCTGTGGATGCACGCGTCTGCCCTCAAGTCAGCAGGCGTTGTGTCGGCACCTCATCGCCGTGCAAGCCGCGAAAGTGCCAGTGTTGCACCGGAGGGTGCCTTGTTGCTGTCTCCATTGGATCGCAGCCCCAAATCCCGCTCAAGACTTGGTTCCTGGCCGGCAGACAGCGTGAGAGCGTTCACGATGGCGGACGAGGAGGATGGTAGCACATCCCCCACGCAACAGGATGAGCAGCAGAAGCAGCAGCAGCTGCAGCAAGAAGAAGAACTGGCTCCGAGTGCCGCGAACCTGCAGTTCACGAAGTACGAGCAGCGCCTCAAGCGACGCCAGGCGCCACACCACTCGAAGACTGAGCCGGCGGCACCACGACACGGTCAGCAGAAGGGGTTGCGCCAACGTAGGCGCCGAGACGACTACGCACCCACTTGTTCGTCCTGTGGGCGCTCCTGCAGCTCCCTGCAGCTGGCGTTCAACTATGTCAAGGCTGGCACGCGGCGTGACCCCCGTGGCTTGTGTGTGGGCATCATCACAGTGGCATTGGTCGTGGGTTTCTCTGCATTGCTTCAATCTACCATTCAGCGTGCGCCGGTCATCTTCATGAAGCTCGCTGAAGACCAGACGGGGGAAGCCGACTTGCTGCTGTTGCCGTCATCCGCGCCGGTGGTGCTTCGTGGTCGCAACCAGCAACAGCTGTCCGCCGAGTCCGGCCTCGGCATCCCGCTGTTGAATGCGACGGAGATCGAGTTACGCACACAAGACAACGACCTCGTGGCGGGGGCTGCGCCGCGGTGGTTGTCTCTGGCGAAGATCGAGAACCGGGACAACCCGCTGCGCAATGCTTCGTGTGTCCTGCTCGTGATCGACTCTGAGCGGGAGGAGCAAATGGGGTTGGGTCGAGAGTGGGGCCTGCGCAAGTTGGGAGAACAAGAAGTCTACGTGGTACGTTGAGTGGTGTGTGGGTGTGTGTTGTGTGCTCGCTGGCCTTGAGAGGGCGGGGGCCGGCTCCCGGCCGGCATGCAGTGCTCTTGTTGTGTGCTCACACCCCCAGCCGCTCTTTATGTTGTTCTTGTTTGGTTGGTTCTTGTTGGTTCTTTGAGCGCAGAGTGACACGGCACTCATGGAGCTTGGTGTCCAAGCGAACCGTGGGGAACGCATCGTCCTCAACCTGGACTTTGTGAGCATGCTGGGATCGGTGGGAGCCGCGGGAGGGTCTGGTGTCCCCGACTTTGACGACCCCCAATCCGTGCGCACCTTTCTTGAGGACTCGGGCTTTGACTTTTCCACCCCCGTCCCTGTTGACGCTGGCGGCGTGGCGGATACCCTTGCTGGGCTGTTGGGGCTGGATGGCGTGGACCTGTCGGGCCTGGGCACTGTGAATGTGGACTCGTCTGCGGCGTTTGATGCCCTGTACCCAGCTCTGCGTGCCTCGTTGGTCATCAACCAGGTGCGTTGTGTGCGTGTGTGGGAGGGTTGTGGTATCATATATGCTGGATTGGATACACACGTCGCGAGCTGGTGGGTACGAAGTAGCTGTCACGTCACATGACCCACGCGGTGGTCCCCACGTTGTGTGCTCTCCCCACCAGGAACTCATTGTTCTCGACGGTCTTGACTCGCCGCGCGGGAAGTGGGCACCCCTACTTGGTAACGTGGTGGTCATGGAGAGTTCATACGCCGCGCAGCTGCTGCAGCAGGTTGGTGACACCGTCCTGGCGCTGTTGGAGACGCTGGGCACGTCCGCCCTCCCCGGTGTGACCGTGCCGGCGGCTGGTGCCACGCTTCCGGGCCTGGTGCCCTTGCGCGAGTTCGTGGACAGCTTGGATGCAGAGACGTTGGCACAGTATGCCATGCAGGTGCATATTCAGGCGTCTGAGCCCTTTCGTAGCGACATGTACTTCCAAGACACCGCTGGTGTCAAGGTGTCCATGTTGGAGTTCACCAACCGCGTGGCGATGAACTTGGGACTCGGGTACCCAGCTGCCGTCAGTGCACCACTCGCAAACGCGCTTCAAGGGACTCAGTTCTTGCAGTTGTTCCTGAATCAAGTTCGTTGCTTGTGGCTTGTGGCTTGTGGCTTGTGGCTTGTGGCTTGTGGCTTGTGTTTTTTTTTCGTTTTGTTTTTGGTGTGAGGTACCCTTGCGCAACACGTTTGGTGTGTCTGCGTGATGCGGGGGAGTTTGAATGTATCGCCTCACGGTCGACTGCGCTGTGTGGCAGATTTTCAACGGCGTGGTGTTCTTGTTGTGCCTGCTTGGCATTCTCGTTATCTACGCCCTGGTGTTGGGTGACGTGGAAACAAAAACCTACGAGTGCGTGCAGTGCCGTGGTTCCCGTTGATCCTATTGCTCTTGGGTTTGTGTGTGATTGTCGTTCGGTTGACGTTGCCGCGTTTTCGGACGGTACTTTTCACGTCATGCAACGCTGCTGCTCACACTTGCGTGGTGTGTGGCGACCAGATACGGAATGCTGCGTGCGCTTGGCCTTCGCAATCGTTCGTTGGTGGCCGTGCTGGGCACGCAATCTGCGTTTTTCTCCCTGCCAGGTATGTGCGAAACGCTTGTTCGGGCATGGCGGTGTTCATGAAACCCCCATACGCTTCGTTGTTCGGTGTGTGCGCGCGTGCACACACAGGTGTCGTGATTGGTCTCGCCGTGGCCTCGATTCTGAACTTGGCAGTGATGTTGGCTATCGACATCATCTTGAACATCACCCCGCCGCCCGTGATGCACGTGTCTGGTTGGGCCCTGGGCATTGCGCTGGGTATCGTCATGCCAACTGTCGCCC
>Ga0213833_1002197_pt1 | contig 12905 bp, 13 predicted proteins | sample SWATP21_FD_160575 | JGI IMG/M metagenome (GOLD analysis project Ga0213833, IMG submission 160575) | Coastal seawater microbial communities from Marineland, Florida, United States - SWA TP2 #1 | ecosystem: Environmental > Aquatic > Marine > Coastal | place: USA: Florida | collected 2016-08-14
AAGAAAACGGCGACGTTGAGGGAAGAGCACGTTGTCACCAGCGCGCCGTCATCCGACACGCCCACTATGTTACCACAGCCGCTGGTGCCGCTCCTCGCGACATTGCTTTCGTCGTACATCAGCAGCAGCTGTCGCTCCTCCCACGCCACCACGCTGCCGTCGCTGACACTTGTGACCGGCGCCACGATGCGCACTTCGCCAACAGCGACGCCGCTGTTGCCGACGGTGTGGTCTGGGTTCCCCACCACCATGAAACGTGACGACATTGCCACAGTCGATCCGATGACGCCGGATGCGCCGTCCAGGGCTGTGACGGGCACCTCGTGAAATCGCAGGCCCGGAGCCGAAGGGTCGCCCGCTGGCAAACGCTCGAACGGCAGCCGCCTGCGCGCAAGCCACCGCAATGTCACCTCCCTCGGGTGACACGGCGTCGTCGTAGCCCCAGGGGCACTGCTCGGGACGACCCGATGGCTTCATGGAGGCCGACTCCGCCAAAGCCGCCGCCATTCGTGCCGTTGTACCGGCGCCTGCCGTACCCCCGGCGCCCAGGGACAACACATCCAGTGTGTCCCGCGTCTCATTGGCCACCAGGGTGGTGGCAAACTGCACCGATGTCACGCCTGCGCGCGGAGGGGGGGTTGTGGCCACCTGCAGCCTGCGTTTGCGTCGTGGGGTCGCGCTATAAGAAGCCGTGTGGAGTTGCGGTTGTGGGGGGGCTGTATCAACCGCGTGGAGTTGTGGCCCAACTTGTGGCCTGACTTGTGGGATGTCGGTGGGGTGCAACAGCGGCGTGGGACGGGCTTCGGTGGTGTGTAGCGACGTTGGGGCAGTGGTGTGTTGTCGCTGCGTCGCGATGGGACGGTCCATGACCGCGTCCCATCCGGGCCACTTCCATGTGTAACGTTCGCCGGCTGAAGGCGAAGCACGGCGAGGCTTGTCGCCGTTGTGTTGATCGTGAAGACGACCCGGGTGAGCCAAGGTGGGCATTCCTGGCTCACTCACCAACAACAAACATCGTCAAATCTCTGGCAAACAATTGTACAACAACAGCCACGCAGTTGCCATCGCACCTGTCAAGCGCTGGCACTGACCCCCAGTGGTGCCTGGGGGACACAAGCATCTCTCCTCGCCGTCGCCATGGGTCACACACACTCCGCCATGCATGCACTGCGTCGATGCCCGACATGGCGCGTGGGCAACAGCGCCATCGCTTGTGCACTCGAATCCAAACGGTGTGGCCGAAGTCACAACGCAATTGTGCGAGCAACACGCCGCCCTGCCGTGCCGCCAACCAAGGCTCAAGTCTGGAAGCAAACACGGCGACGCAGTACCGCTGGCGTCACGCAGCAACTCGTGGGTGCAACCGACATAGGCGCCGCTGGGCTGCAAGCACCGTCATCGCATCCCGTCAGCCCAACGATGGACACTTTCTTCCCAAGGCGCCCCAGAGCTGCACAGCGAGACACGTACCACAAGATACACACACAGCAAGGCAAGCAGCAGCGTCGCAGCGCCTGAGCGCGCTGTCATTGCATCCCAGCCTTGGTGGTGGAGGTGTCGAGGTTGCAACCCTTCGCCGGCTGGGGGCGGGACCGGGGGTGGGGCCACAGGTGACGACGGTGTGGACACAGACGAAGAATAGGCGGAACCGCGGAGCACACGGGCCCCGCCACCTGCTTGGTTGACGACTTCTAAAATCAAAGTAACAAAAATGACATGACTGCCTCGTCGCAGCAGGCGTGACAACGGTAATCGAGCTGGTGCATCCGCACAGGCCAGCGTGATTTGCGCGCGTGCAGCGGCACCCACACCCCCTATTGTACTGGTTGGTGCGGCAACGCCTTGTTTGCTCCACTACGTGCTGACTGTCGCCGCTCCACGGGGCCTGCAGTGATCGGTGTCAATACGTATCGCCTCACAGCTGCCCTGTCCGGACAGCTTGTGTGTTTGAACACGGACTGTTTCCCGGTCGTTGTTGGGCTGTGGTAGGAGGCTGAGGGTGTTGTAGAGTACCTGAACGTCGCCTGTGCTTGGTATTCAAGTACCTAGAGCTGCCACCATGGCGACCAAACTTGATGAGAAGGTACAGATGCGCAAGGACTACGAGCAGCTCCAGCGCGAGTTCAAGAACATGGAGGCAATGCGGAAGGTGCGTGGGCCGTGATACTAGCAGGTACGGCGCCACGTCCAGCCTAGTCACTTATATGGCATTGTTTGCATCTCGGTTGTGCGGGTGGTGGCGTTGGTACCGTATCGGGTGCTTGGGGGGCTTGTCGTGCCTGTGTTGTCCGCAGGCGTACTCGGAGGAGAGCCTTGGCATCATCAAGCGTCAGCGGGAGATGTGTGACAAGCTGCAGCGTGATAATGATGTACGTGGGTGATCTCATGGTGCATTGATGTTGTGAATGCGCCGCTGATGTGGCCAAACGTGTTCCCCCTCCGCAGAATATCAAAGCCGAGCTCGACTTGGAGACTCGCTACGCGCAGCGCAAAACAGTGTCCAACTCCACGCTCAATCGGTTGAACGACCAGGTGGACATGTACACAAGCAAGGTTGAGATTGAAAAGAAGAACCTGGACCAGCTCACGAAGCAGGTTCGCGCCATGCGGTCCAAGATCAAGAAGAAGGTATGTGGTGGGGTTGCTGTGTGATGTCATGTCCTCCGCGCTCAGCGTCGCGTCGCGTGGTGTGTCACACAGCGTGAGGACATTGGCGGCGTGAATGCTGCAAAGGAGAAGCAGGGCGTCATTCACAAGCAAATACGCATTCTGGAAAACAGACTGGACAAGGCGCTGGTGAAGTTCAACGAAGCCCTGGCGTACAACAAGGAGCTGCGCCGTCAAATCGACAATCTGCGTCGTGAGCGCTTCATGTTCGACAAAATCTACAAGAAGCTGGAAGAAGAGCTGCGTGAAAAGAAGAATCAAATGGCCACCATCATCGAGCTGAGCAACCAGGCGTACGAGGCGCGTGACGGTGCGCAGCTCGAAATCGCGGCCATTCAACAGAGCATGGCCAAGGAGCGCGGCGAGTTTGACGAAAAGATGGACCAGTTCAACGCCATCATCCAAGAACGCACACGCGCAGAACAGGAGGAGGCAGAGACAAAGCGCGGGAACTTGACCATCCAGGAAGAGGCGGAGCTGAAGACCGAGGTGAATAAGCGCGCGTGGGCGATTGCCAAGGATCGTGCCGCCATGCAAGTGTCCATCGACAAGGTGCAGAGCTACGAAGAAGCCTTCAAGAAGATCAACGTACGTTGTTGTACAGTCGTTTTGTTTTGGGTCCACCGTGCGGTCTCTCAACGAGTTGCTTTTTGTTTTGTTTTGTTTGGTTTGGTTTGGTTTTGCCCCTCGTACAGGCCGCCACGGGGATTACGGACGTTGCAGAGCTTGTGTCGACCTTCATCCACAACGAAGACCAAAACTTTTCGCTCTTCAACTACGTGTCGGAGCAAAACAACGAGCTGGAGCGACTGGAAGAGACGATTGCGGGCCTGCAGGCCGAGGTGGCGAAGCACACGCAGGAGTCGGGCGAGGACATCAACCAGCACAAGCAGCTGCTCAATGAGCTGGAGGCACGCCTCCAAGCCACCGATGCCGCCGCCGCCAAGTACGAACTGCGGTTCCAGGAGGCACAGAACACGGTCAGCACGCTGAACAAGAGCATTGAGGACATCTTCAAGAACATTGGTTGTGACTCGAGCCTCATGTCCGAGATGTTGGCGGAGCTGAATGTCACGGAGAACAACATGATGCAGTACCTGGGCGTCATCGAGCAGCGCACAAACGAAATTCTGCAAGCGTACGCTCGGACGCAAGCCGACAGCGCGGCGGCAACGGGTGCTGGTGGCGGTGCGGGAGCTGGAGCACACGACGGTTCGACCGAAGCGAACGCGCGGTTGGCCAGCATTCTTGGCCAGGGACCGGTGCACTCGCACGGTGGGATTGCGTTGCACATCGATCCACCCAAACTGGACGACTATAGCTCGGATGAAGATGATAGTGATGACGACAACGAGGCGGCGCACCCGTTGTCCTTGAAGGAGCTCAAGGACCGCACCATGAAGGTGTTGGAAGCACGGCCAGCTGCGAACCGATCAGGGCGCATGGCCATGGACCACGGACGGCGTGGACGGAGGTAGTGTGAGGTTGTGACCGCGCCACGTTGTGAACACTGTGAACATTGGTGAACATTTGTGCGTTGAGGTGGCGCGGTTGGTTGGTGGTTGGTTGCGGTGGGGCGTTGTGGCACGCATGTCCAGGAGGCATGCACGGCGCTGCGACTGTGTGGGTGTGCATTCATTCTTGTTCCAACGTAATGTTTTGAGTTCGCGCCATCACCCCACCTCACAGTACTCCATCTGCAGCGCAAGCACACCAGCGCCCGGTGTGGGCTGCATTCAAACCACACACGCACGCATGCTGTCTGGGCAGCAGCCACGCACTACATCAGATCAGCAAGGGTCATGGTTCGGGTGTTGGCAAACTTGAAGTCATCTGCAAGGAAGCGGTTGCGACGTGCATCCACCATGCTCGCAGCCAGCTGCTGCAGCAGTGTCTCACGGCTCGGGGCACGGTTCATCAACGCGGTGGACGCAAACACCAGTCGATGGGCAAAGAACCCAAGGAACACCGGGTACACCGAAAACCGGAAACGCTTCTCCAGTGCGTCGGATGCGGAGCAGTCCGCCACAAGCAGCCGGTAGGGAACCGGAAAGGCGTCGTCATAGGGCCCAACAGGTCCACCAGTTTCGGCGACGCTGCTTTTACGTGCCCCACCCTCCGCCGCAGGGGTACCTGCGCCTGCACCCGCACCTGCACCTGTACCTGCACCTGTACCTGCACCTGTACCTGTACCTGTACCTGTACCTGTACCTGTACCTGTACCTGTACCTGTACCTGTACCACTGGACGATTTGACCACGTCCGCTCCGGTGCTGGCCAACACACGGCGCTGTTGGGAAGCCCCAACCCCGCGGGGTCCCTGGCCTCGCGGCTTCAGCTCATCCTGAATATGGCCGGTGCGCCATTCTTGCTGCGAGAGGGAACACAGGGCACATACCCGCACGCGCACAAAGGTCAGCACACAGCAAGGCTCCGCAACACAGCAAGGGGATGCAAGACAGCAAAAGGAACGCAGGACAACTCCTCGCGGCAGGTACATCGCCTGCAGGACAGACAACACAACACACGGCACCGACCATAACGATGGCACAACTCACCAATATTTCGGCGAAGATGTGTTCCACAGCTTGACACTGCGGCATGAAACGCTTGGCGCAACACACAAATACCAACTGAGACACACGACACACCGCGCGACACACAAAAGCAAACCAACGGCACATGTGAGTGAGGCACTGCACCCAAGGAACAACATCTTGTCCCCCTGCCCCAACCCCAACCCCAACCGCAACCCCAACCCCAACCCCAACAGAACGTGAGCACACCTCTGATTTTGCTGCTTGTCGAACCGTTCGCAACAGGCGCTTTGCATGAACGAGCGGCGGTGGGGGTGGGGGTAGTGCCTTGCGCTTGTAGTATCGCGACCCGGCGTAGTGGCTCTTGGCTTTCGCTACACGGCGAGACAAGGTGCGCGCCGGATCTTGGTTCGCAGAGTCCAACAAAGGGTTGCCACTGGCGCCACGCTTGTCTGATGCGTCACCCCACACGAGTGTGTCGTCACCATCCAGGTCTGCGCCACCGCGAAAGGACTTGTTCTTTCTTGTGGTTCGAAGAGTGGCTTTGCCGACACTGGCCATGGTGTCGTTGATGCGTCTTGTGATGCTGCATTTCATGGCATCACTTGACACGCGGGCGCGAACATCCGTGGCAACCGACACAACTGGACGGAGCTCAGGTCGCACGTTCTCTGCCACAGCCGCGGTCTGTGCATCGATCGCCACCAGTGTCAGGGTTTGAGGGCGCACACAGGCACTCCGCACCAGGGCACACACAGGCACTCCGCACCTCTCTGCCGCTCGCGGAAAGGAGAGGAAGGGACCAGTTGTGTTCATGCACTTGGTGCAAGACAGCGAAAGGCTGTGCATGAAACCGCCACCCAACGTAACATCGCCAGTACGAGCAGGTGAGAACAGCCACAGTGCACTAGTGCGCGGCGTAGGAGACACATGTTGCTCACATTGTGGTCTGCCTGCTCAAACCGCTCGATGAGCGTAGGATGTTGTGTTGATGACACCTCTGTCGCCGCATCCGACTCGGGAACCCCAAGTTCCTTCTTCTTTTTGGGGCGTCGCCGCTTGTTCGGCTGCACACACAAGCAATCACACACCGGGAAGCACACTGTGAGCACAGCGACAACCAGCTCGACGCTGTTGCGCTGGTCCATTCGCACAGGCGCGACCGTGTCCTGGATACTGCCTTTTAAGCCCTTGTTTCCGACAGAGAAGTCCTGAGGTGGCAGGTGGCAACACAAGCGCAGCAGGTCACACATGCCGACTGGGGTGAACCCCGCCAGCAACAGCAGCAGCACAGCACCACCACCACCACCACCACCACTACACACCTTGTTGACGCCGCGCACACGAACAGTGATGTTTGCAGCGTCAATCACACTGATGGATATCGTGGGGTTGAGCATCAGTGTGAGGGGTTTGGCTAACCCGGTCACTTTGCCATGCTTCATCCACGACCAAGACTGAAACCCCACACAGCAAGACCAACCAGACCAGCAACGAGTCGTGCGTGACTTCCAGCGCCCACGCAAAGGGATGTTTTCATCACAACTGCTTGCATACCTGCAGCAATGTTCCATTCTCGGCAGACAAAGTCCCTCCTGTCTTTGTGATCACTGGTGCACACACTCACACACACACACACACAAACGTTGGCATCCCAGCGGTAACACAAAGCATATCACCGCCAAAGCACATCAATGACACAAACAAAACAACAAAGCAATTGCTCAGATTGTGTTTGGGGCACCACTGCAGCGTACCCAGTCGTGGTCGGCCGCTGGTGTAGTTTGCAAACCCGGTGCCCTCCGGATTGAACGCGCACAACACAGGACCACACGGTGTGGCGCCACGCGAACGCCGCACTTGTCCACGTTGACCTGGTTTCTTGCGTGCACCGTCTTCGTAAAACCAGTACGAAAGACCCGCGCTCGTATGCAGAGTGTTCAAGGAGATAGACCCAGAAGGGTAGCTGCAGTAACATCGCCACAAGCCGTGAGAAGAGACGGTGAAGCCACAAGGTAAGAGCAACCTGGCACGGGCAACATCAGCACGACGTACTACGCTGTCCCCTGTCCCTTACTATCAAATTTTACAGCCCCAAAACGACTCATTGAACCGTAGTGTGACGCTCGTGGTGCCCCGGCGCAGCTCGGTCGATGGGGGTACGGGGGCAACGGATCGGGGCAGCAACATGCAATTCGGCACGGTGTTGTGGTATGTTACACACAGCAAACAGTTTGTTGGTGTTTTTTTCCTGTTGGACTTCGTCTCTGTGCGGCTTCCCCTTTCACGCGAGGCTTGCTCAGGCACACGCGTTGGCGCCCTTCTGTGTTTGTGCACGCATTCTACCAGGTGGTGCTAGTGTGTGTGAAAGTGTGACCGAAGTGGCGTGCTCGCCACTGCTCACGGAGCTTCGGTTTGAGTGTCCACCCACCTTTCTCCACCATGACACTCCCACTATTCTTCGGCTGCTCCATGATTGCGTATGGGCCAGCTGTGGTGCTGTTTTTCTCTTTGGTATGGCGACAAGCTTCATTACTTTTGATTCTTACCACCAGGTGACGTTTCACTGCGTTGGTAGCGTGAGCGCGGGCGGGAGGTGGACATGCTTGTTGACGTGCGTTTTGTTGTCGATCTATCTATCGTTCACAGCGCGTTTTTCTGGCTCCTGTCCATTTTTCTCGTGTCAATCCTTTGGAATATCATCCCTCCAATGGAGGTATGCCGCACGCCGGTGGTTGAGCTCGTCCAACGGTCACGTGGTGCCCATGTTTTTTTTTTTGCTCCAGGACTCAAACGCAGCCACACTGATTCTTGGTGTGCTGCTCCAAGAACTATGCCGCGGTGCCTATCTGCGGCTGTACCTGAAGGCAGAGCACGCGTTAGCGAAGCAAGATGAGGTGCACCCGCCTCCGTTGAACGATCTCCTCTCATCTGTTGCCGCCGGACTCGGGTTTGGTGTGATGAGCTCCGTCGTCATGTACGGCTCACTCCTCGCCACCAGCGTCAGTGAAGCCGTTCTGTACTCGAACAAGTGCTCAGAAATGTCACTGTTTGCGTTGTCAGGTAGAGTTCCTGTGTGTTGGGTTTGCTGTGGTGGCCATCCTGACGGTCGTTTGCTGTTTGGTGTCGTGGTCCCTCTACCAGCCGTGTCATCGCTCCTGTTCACGTTCTTGCACATCCTGTTGTCTGTCCTCCTTCTGGATGGTCTCCGCCGCCACTCCGTGGCCCAAATCTCTGTTGTTGTAGCATTGCACCTTGTGGCATCTCTCATGGTTCGTTTAGGGGCGTTTGTTTGCCTCGTTGTGTTGTCGTGCCATGGTGCTTATGATGATCTCACACCCACCGCGATCACCCAGACACTTGCCAACGAGACCGACGGTGGCTGTGCATACACCCCGGCGCTTGTTGCTGTTGTCGTGCTTGTTGCTGGTGCCGGAGTGTGGCGAGTGGTCACGCGTGCAGACTACGAAGGCGCTCGTCAGGCCAAGCTCCAGGCTGCCGCTACTGGTGGCAGTGCCGGTGGAAGCAGTGGTGCCGGTGCCGGTGCCGTCGCCGTGTCATCCAGGTCTCGCACCGACGGCAGTGGTCGTGGTGGAGTGGCTGACACCAACTCAGGAGGCGACCAAGCGATGTTCCAACGGCGCTCTGGCTCGCCCAACAGTCTCTCTCGCCGACGAGGTGGCTCGGCGGCCAGCAGTACGGCCACAGGCGGGATGGTGGAGATGGAACTGGTGAATGCTTGAGGGCCGTGACGTGACGGCCCGCATTCGTGTGTTTGTTGGTGGTGACTCCATGCTGGGGGACGCAGTAGGTCGTGTTTTGAATGAAATGAAGAGCATGGGTGCTCAACTTGTACGCGGCTATTACATTGGTGATGGTGGTGTGCGCTGACGACCAGCGTCGGTGTTCGGCATCAGACCGGGGTCACTTCTGCACCCGGCCTTGCCCACGGAAGGTTGTCCCTTCCCCACACTCGCTGTGTTCAACGCACTCACCACACTGCACTCGCCAGTTATCACTGGCACATATTCCTCAGAACAAAACCATTGCTGTCGGAAGCGGCTGCAGGGGGCAAAAGAAAGACAAAACGAAGCCGACAACGCACACGATGTGGTGCTTGGTGGACAGAAAGCACCGTTCCGGCGAGAGCAGGCGCGTTACTTCTTGTCAACCATCTCCAGCAACTCAGCACTGATTTGCTCCAGCTCTGCCTTTGCGGCAAGAGCCGAATCTCGCTCTTGTTGAGCTAGTCGCAGTCGGGACCGAAGTTCTGCCATCTCTTCCGCGTCCTGTGGTACCCCACCACAAAAAGCAGCAGCAGTGTGAGATGTGTCGCACTTCGCTTTTTTCGACACCACAACGCCGAATTGCCCACGCACCGCGCCTCCTGCCTTCTGCTCCAACGCCTCGCGCATGTCGAACAGCTTGAGCTTGTACTCGCGCAGTTGGGTTTGCAGAGTCCCCAGTTCAGCCTTGTGTTGTGCTTCAAACGTGGCGCGGGCAGCCACAGCTTGCTTCGCTGCCGTTTCCAGCTTCTCTTGGATCTGCGCTTTGGCGTTTGTGGCGGCTTGCAACGCCATGCTCTGCAAACCCGAACAGCGTCGCCCATCACGTGTGGTGGCGTTAGACCAACGAGTCCAGCTCACCACGCACGTGCACACGCCTGACGCACCAGCTCAGACGCTTGTTGCGTCTTTGCGGACAAGGCACCCGTAAGATTGGACGCCTTCTCTGTCATCTTTGCCAACGCTGCCTCTGCTGCGGCCGCGGCTTCTTTCGCTCGCTTTCCCTGGCGCTGGATGGCCGTGGCTGTAGCCTGGAGTTCCTTGAATGAGCTTTGTGAAGCCTGGACAATCAACAAGGGACGGTGAGTCAGTGTGGAATGTGTTGTGACTTGTGTGTTGGCATCTGCAAGCCAACTGATTGTCGGACAACAAGACTTGCCGCATACCTTCAGGTCGTTCGCCATGCTGACCAATTGTGCGTGCTGCTTGTCGTGAACTTGCTTGGCCTCACCGAGCTTCGTCTGTGCAACCTTCAGTGTGCGGTCAACGCGAGCCTTCTGCTTGTGGACTTCAGCTTGACTCTCGTGAAGTTCTTGTGTCAACTTAGAGTTGTCCTGCGCGTGTGCAAGCGTGACGGTTATCAGCGCCACTGTCAGCGTGTGCGCAGTGCTGAACACAGCACAAACCTGCGTTGCCTTCGACAATGCGCTCTTTGTCTGTTCCAGCTCGACCTTGTACTTGGCCGCTTCCACACGGAGTGAAGACTCGATCTTCTCAAAGCGAGCGCGCTCCGTTTCAAGTTCCTCCACCAGTGAGCGAACCTTGAGCTTAGCTCCGTCCAATCGCTCCTCCAGAACCGCTTGCTTGGCATGCGCATCTTCGATTGCGCGTGCTTTGCTGGACTCAACTTCCGCGCAGGTTGCCTCGAACTCGTCTGGACAAGCGATTGTAATTGTGGTGAGGGCGCACGGACGGAACAGTACACAACAACAGCAACCAGAACGCACCCATGACAGCCTCATAGTCTTTAATCTTTCGCTTCAGCTGACCAGCTTCCACGGCGTCCGCGTCAGCACGCGACTGCAGCAGTTCCAGCTGATTCACAAGCATGGAAGTTTCAAGTTTGTACCGCTCCTCAAGCTGCGCAGTGGCAGCTGCAACAGCCAGCTCCTTCATTGCCTCCACCTGATCCTCCGTGAATGTCTGCTGAGTTTGCTGTGCTTGTTGCGCGTCGGACTCGGTGGAACAGGCAAGTGCGGCAATTGCAACCGTGTCGCATTCTTCGGCAGTCTTGGCAGCGGCGGCAGCTTCCTCCACAGCCTTAGCAGCTGCGGCCTCCTCGGCAGCCTTAGCAGCTGCGGCCTCCTCAGCTGCCTTCGCAGCTGCGGCCTCTTCAGCAGCCTTCGCAGCAGCGGCAGCTTCCTCAGCTGCCTTCGCAGCTGCGGCCTCTTCAGCAGCCTTCACAGCAGCGGCCTCTTCAGCAGCCTTCACAGCAGCGGCAGCTTCCTCAGCTGCCTTGGCAGCAGCGGCCTCTTCAGCAGCCTTCACAGCAGCGGCAGCTTCCTCAGCTGCCTTCGCAGCAGCGGCCTCTTCAGCTGCCTTCGCAGCAGCGGCCTCTTCAGCAGCCTTCGCAGCAGCGGCAGCTTCCTCAGCAGCCTTAGCAACTGCGGCCTCCTCGGCAGCCTTCGCAGCAGCGGCAGCTTCCTCAGCAGCCTTAGCAACTGCGGCCTCCTCGGCAGCCTTCGCAGCAGCGGTAGCTTCCTCGGCACCTGTGGGCTTTTGGGAAACTATATCTGAACTGCGTACATGAAAAGACTTCATGGGCAGCGAAGAAAAGTTCTCGCTGTCTCCGTTGTTCATGCGCTCCGTGTGAGCCAGCACCACCATTCGTGCCTTTGGTGGAAGCACCGTCATGGCACCCAACTTGAAGCGGTTGAACGTGAACGTGTCCATTCGGTCGGCGGCAACCCAGTACAGCTCGACAAACACGCGTGCTTCCTCGCCTCGCACACTGACAAGTACGCGCTTGCCTTGAACCGAGAAGCCCTGCATGCAGCACAAAAATGTTGTGTGAGTGACGCGGCCACATGTGCGTGCCAACAGTGTTCCACATCGCGTACCGCGCGCGTGGCGGCCAGCTTGTCGTCATACTCGGGGGTCTCTGTGAATTTCAATGCTACAGCTTTCAAGCTGGCGGGGCTTCGTACGCCATCTGCTCGGTTCGAGTCCAGCGTGGTGCCGAAGGCGCGTGGAGAATGTGTGGAGGGTGTGCTCAGCACCATCTTGGTGGCAAGGCTCTTGCGCTCCACAGGCTCTGCTGGTTTGCGAACGCCACATTGGCCGCACACAACGCGACCACGGACTGTGAACCATATGTTGTCCACGTTGTCACAGTTGCTGCAGCCGCTGTGGCCACTGGTTTGTGGCGTGAACGACAACCGGTCGCGCCGCTGCGACGACACCGGTGTGGAAAGCATACTCCCTGCGCGTTGTGCTGGCTGTTGTGACAAGAATGCTGCAAGCTGATACGAAACGGGTCTTCCACACAATGCCAAGTGGGTCGGGGTGGGACACGCGGACCGAAAGGCACAGAACCAAGGCGCGTGGAGAAAGGTGCGTGAGTACGGACACACGCATCAAAACAGAAGTGGATCTCAAACCAACTGCTAGTAACGAAAATAGCATATACAAGAGGTACATCTGTGGTGATCTGTTGTCGCAGGCTGTGTCTGGTGCCGCGTGCTGTGTCCGCACGACGGTGTCGAGCCGGGTGGCGTTAGGACGCCACCATGAGCACCACAACCCGCGGTACGGTGTCAAATGGGACTGGTCAGGAGAGCAACAGCACCAAAGTGAACTCCGTGCCTGCGCACAGTCGTGCAGCCCAGGGCAACAGCATCAGGACGCGCGTAAAACGCGCCGTCCCTGAGTTGTGTGGTGGGCCGTCTTTAGCTGTGCCAAGCTTCTCTCGCTTCCATGTCGTACCATACAACCAGCTCCCAAAAGATGCGGCGCCCATTCATGGAGAACCAAGTGATCTCTACATTGTGGCGACGGCGAGTGGCACGCTGCAGGTGTTTTCGGCGACGTTCAATGCCCTGCTCGTCTCGTTCCGCTCGTTACACCCCAAGCTCGTCCAGGTCGCGCACACGCTGCGGGGTGATTGGTGAGTCCTGTTTTTGTTGCGCAAGGGGGG
>Ga0213833_1002198_pt1 | contig 12904 bp, 10 predicted proteins | sample SWATP21_FD_160575 | JGI IMG/M metagenome (GOLD analysis project Ga0213833, IMG submission 160575) | Coastal seawater microbial communities from Marineland, Florida, United States - SWA TP2 #1 | ecosystem: Environmental > Aquatic > Marine > Coastal | place: USA: Florida | collected 2016-08-14
TTCGCTCACATTGGTGGGCGGTGTCGGACACACGTCAAGCCGTTTGTTCCGGCTGCCGCCGTCCAGTCGGGCGACAAGGGCTTGCCTCAACGTGCGTGCAGACGCGCCAATGTCTCCAGCAGAGCCACGATGCATCGCTGGACCAGCACCAGCACCAGCACCAGCACCCGCACCCGCACCCGCACCCGCACCCACACCCGCACCAGCACCAGCACCAGCACTCGCGCCAGCACTCGCACCAGCACCAGCACCAGCAACGCGCATGCTGCTGGCCATGTGGGCAGAATGCGCAGGCGGCAGCCCTGGTTTCTCACAGTAGGTGGACTCATGCAGCGCGGTGTGGAGAGCAGCGGTGTCAATGGGAATGACGGCCACACGTTGGTGGGGTGAAAACAGAACAACGACCGGTCGCCACTTGCTGCTGGGCGCACACGCAACGACCACGGGGTTGCCTACAGGGAACCCATTCAAGGTGAACGACACCACCACTCGTCGAGTGGAGCCGTTGGACTGCTGACCCTGCTGCATGCGGCTTGCGTCGCACGTCATACCCACGACGTCGCCCGTGCGGAACGAGGGCACCTCTGCTCGTGGGTGCCATCTCGCGTTGGCGGCCCCGCAGTCGTGCACTCTGACGTCGCCACCAACGCCGTGCCACAGCACGCCACCACTTGCCAGAGACGGCCACGAGTGCAAGTACGTTGGGACAGCCTGCCGGTAGGCGGACGACACCTGCAGGCCAACCGCCACACGGCCATGCGGACACGACCTCATTTGAAACGCCACCGAGTCGATGTTGTCGTCCACACCAAGTGCGACGCACGCGGTGCCCACCGTCTCAAGATGCGGCTGTTGCCACGCCGTCCAACAGCGTCCCGCGGCAACGACAGACGCACCCTGCGGCTCCCACAGCGCACTCGCGGCGGACGTAGCCAGGACAGGACTGCAGTTGCGAACAAACTTCACGGTGGGCAACGTGATGCCGATGTCTAGGGACGGCTCCAATCGTGCCGGGTGAGGAAGCACAAGGGTTGCCACGGTACCGGCATCACGCGCCGCAATCGCAACGTGCAAGGGGCACCACGGCAACCCAGAAAACGCCAACACTGGCACACCCCCATCAAGAGCCAGCAGAACGTTGAAGCCGCCTTCTGCAGCCTCCACCATGATGTCCAACATGGCCATGCTGCTACCATCGTCCGGTGCGGCGGAGGCCGACCCGGATGTAGCCACCTCGGCACGGAGCTTGTTGATTCCAGACAGCCTTCGCACATGGTTGCCATGGCGCAGCTGGCCCGTCAACCCATGATACGCCCAACCCCATGGCGTCGACGCGAACCACCCACTTGTACGTGCTTCCTCCGCCAACGCCGCCTCGTGTGCCACCACTGACGCCATGGCTTCCGTAGGAGCGCCAGCCTCGGCAGTATGTGCGCCGTTGGGAACCGCGGACGACTGCTGCTGCTGCTGCTGCTTCTGCTTCTGCTGCGAGTGCGTGTATGGGGCTGTACCAGGGGCGACAATGCTGGCAAAGGCGTCCGTCGTGACGCCCACATACACCGCGCGAGTGGGTGAACGGATGGTCAGGCGTTGGTAGTATCGGCTTGCCCTGCCCGCAGGAGAGCCTTTCGAAAGAAGCTTGTCGTTCAGCGGGGTAGCACATATCGCCATCCCGTACAGGTGTTGTCTCACCAGGTGACTGGCTGGTGTAGCAGTGACACTGCTGCTCGGCGGGCTGTTACTGTTGGGCTGTGCCGGGGCCACGGGTTTCGATGGCACAGCACGTTTGCCTCGTACCATCACCGTTCGCCCCACAGCACGCAGCTCCGGGCTCACCCATCGAAACGTGGCTGACGACGACGCTCGCGGTGCGACAGGGGTGGCCGCGGCTGCTGGCGCTTGAGCCGGAGCGGGAGAGGCTGTGGTGGCGGAACGAACACCCTTGAGAGCCGTGGGGTGTGGCGGTGCAAAGTGCGACAGCTGGTAGCGGTTGCGTGCCTGCCACGCTTTGAAGCACACGTAGCCAATCAGGCCCAGTGCAGCGACAAGGAACAGCAACGGAAGGTTGCGCACCACATCCGAGTCCGAGCCCACTTCAACAAGCAGCAGCCCCGTCACGTAGCTCAAAAGCAGACCAAAGTTGCACGCCACCCGTGTGACATTGGGAGTGCTGCGGCGCACGTGGTGCATGTTGCTCACCCCAGGTGCCACCACGCCGCCAGCTGCACCATCCGCATCACCACGCAGCGTCGGTGGTGTCACGTCGGACTCCAGACCAGTAGCAGCGCCGGAAAAGGACAGCGGCAGCAGCTGGCCACGGGTGTCCATGTAAGGGGGCAGCAGCAGGGAGGCCGCGATCAGCACCACCCCGCACGACACTGCCACCGACGCCACCACCGTTTCGTTGGACGAAAACATCAGGGCAACCAGCACCAGCAACAGCTTCACCAGCACCGACACGACCTGGTAGGCCGGTTGGCGAGGTGACAACGCGTGGACGTGCCGCGGTTGAAACGCGTCAAAGCGGCGACTCCAAAACCGCCGCACCGTGAAGTGCATGTTGGCGATGCTCCCCCCCACCAACAGCACCCGCAACACCACGACTGCATAGACCAGCGCAAAGACGCCGGCACACACGGCCAGCACCCAGTGCTTGGTGCTGCGCCAGCACTCGATGCTGGCGTCCGCGTCCAGCACCCAAACGTTGGAGGCGGGGCTGGTGGAGCAGTCAAACGATTGTGCCAAGATTTCCGCCACCGGCAGCAGCATGGCACGACTGCCTAGCTCCACGACCTTCTGTGTGCCGTGCCACAACACCAGCCACAGCTTGGACTTGGGTCGCTTGGTGAACATCAGCTCCACGTGCTCGGACGACGAGAGTCCAACAAACACCAGCAACACCAGCGACATGGCAGCAATCTGGAGGGGAACAAAGCTGATGCTGGGCAAACCAAAGCGAGACAATGCGTCGATGGAGTCGGTCACGGACTTGACTTTCAGGGGCATTCCGGAAGTGACGGCGAACTTCAGCATCTGCATCAGCTCCAGCACCATGATGCTCAGGTCGACTGCAAACAGCACCAACGGCAGGTACTGCCCCAGCGAGCGATCCAACGCCCCCGTCTCGCGGTCATGAAGGCGGGTCACCTCAACCCCGAGCAGGTGGAGACTGCGCCGATCCATTGACACCAGGCCTTGGGTGGTCCCAGCGTACAGTCGAGACCCCACCACCGCAGCGTCTCGCAAACCCACAAACGCTTCTTCCGAGCGCCAGGCTAATGCACCGCCACCACCGTCACCACCGTCACCAGCACCATCACCAGCCCCACCAGGTCGAAGGTCGATGGCCACAACGGTTGCATCTTTGAGCAGAACGTACAGCAAGCCATCGTTCGCAATCTCGAGGCGAGCCACCTCCATCGTCGATGCCGCCGATGACGCCAAGAACCCACGGCGCAGCAGCTCATACTCCCCCCCTTCGCCCTTTTTCGCACGCCACACCAGCACACCACGCTCAAACGCCACCGCCACATACCCACCCTGAGCCGCACAATACTGGGCGACACCCGTGGCACGAAGACTGGCCCCTGGTGGTGGCAGCGGCAGCGTTGTGGCACCCGATAGCGCGTAGTTGTGTCGAGGGTACAGGATGACGGCGTTGGTCCGGGTGGTGGACACCACAAGCAGCGGAGAACCTCCGGTTGCCGCAGCTGCAGCCGACTGGTGGTGTGGAAGTGTGTGGGCAAGGTGGGAGGGATTCGGAAGTCCCGACCGCGCTGCCGTCGCACCTGTAGCGGTGTTCAGCAGCACCACGCCGGCGTCTCGCATCACCACACCCACGCACTCGAATGACACGTCGTCACTGCCGCCGTCGCCGTCACCGTCGGCGTCACTTTCACCTCCTTCCGCTGCAATGCCCTTCATTGCGGTGCCGTGGGCACCGGCAGTGACGATGCTGGTGGAGAACAACGCAACAGGAGTGTCATGGCTCGCTGCTGCAAGGGCACCACTGCCAGCGTCTCCCTGCGCCATCATGCGCGCCGCCTGAGTGCCCAGCACTTCATCCTCCAGTGCCCACTCCCACACGAGGGCGCCGTTGTCAATGGCCCAGCACTTCACCACCCCGTCCTGTGACGCGGTGACCACACGTGCAGCGGACACACACACGTGCTGGACTGGGGCCGCATGGCGGTCACTCGCAGCCGATGACCACACAAGCGCGCCCCCGGGCAGTGCGTTCGTACGTTGGTGTTGGTGTTGATGTGGACGTGGATGTGGACGTGGATGTGGGTGTGGAGACGTGCCAAGCGCGTAGCACTGCACGGTGCCGCCTGCCAATGCTACCACACGGTGCCCCAGCATCAGCAAGCGGGTGATGGGCTGCGCTGGCGCCGTATCGGAGGACGACACCCAGCACCGCACCAACTGCTCTGTGCGACCCTCCACCGCGAACAACTCAAGCGTGCGGGTGGAATGGCGGGCCACACACAACACGTTGCCGCGCGATACCAACGCGGACACAGTGCCGCCGGTTGACGCCCACACTCTCAGCAGTGACCCCGCGTGGGGGTCATGAGGAGGCGCCCCTGCTCGAATGGCCAACACCTGCCCGTCTGTGGCAAGCACGTACACCACCGGCCCTGTTGGCGTGCCGCCGGTGCCCAGGTGAAGCACGGCGATGGCTCTGCCACAGCTATACCGCCACACCACACGCCCTGACGACGCGTGCCACGCATGGACGGTGCCGTCGCCACCGGCGGTGTACAGGGTGTCGTGCTGCACAGCCAACCCCACAACGTCGCCCTTGTGGCACGCACCCGACGCGGCTGACCACACCACCTCACCGGATGACACCGAGACAGCGAACACAGAGCCGTCCAGCAGGCCCACGAACGCCAGGCGTGCGTCGGGCGCAAGGCACAGGCCGCAAACCCTGGCGTGGCGAAAAAACTCTGTGCCCCACACCACAGCCACACCCACACCCACACCCACACCGCCCCCGATCGCGCCGGCAACCTGAGTGCTCGGGGCAGGCGGGGTGGCAGTGGGTGGCCGCGACAGCGGGCGCACGACAATGTGGTGGTCCGTCGCCACAGCAACGTGAGCACCCGCCATGGTCATGGACGTGACCGCGGCACAGGCAGGCTGTTTGTTGGCCGACGACAGCGACGGATCGTCTTCATCTGAGTCGCTGCCGTTGCTCACATTGGCACCGCCTGTGCTCTGGCTCGCACTGCCGTCTGTCGCGGGCTGCTGCCAAGCAGGCGTGTCTGGGAATCCGCCAAAGCTGTGGAGGAGGGTGTCACGACCCCACTGCAGGGCATCCTGGGCAGCTGGTGCAACCGACCATGACGCCACAAGTTGCCACTCGCTGGGTGGACCCACCACCAGCCAACATTTGACGCGGCCGTCTGAGTACCCAACACCAACGTGGAGGTCAGTCACTGCCATGGCTGTGACAGTGACAATGGCGGCGGCGCCACTTTCTGCAGCGTCGGCAGCGCCAGCAGCGCCACCTTCACCCCCGCCAGCGCCCATGTCCGCACCCGCGGCGCCCATTGTCGTGACGAGAAGGTGTTCTTTGGGCGCAGGCACCTGCTCGAACGAGCTGACATGGACGGACAAAAAGTGCACGTCCCGAACGGATTGCACAGCCAAGAACCCCCCGACGCGCCACATGCGCACAATCCGGCACCCCACATTCGCCTGGGCGAGCGTTTTCGCAGTCCGTGGGTTCCACATGTGCACGTGGCCTGCGGCGTCGCCGGTGAAGAACGCCCCTGGTGACGACGTGGTGGCGGTGATGGCATGCACGTGGTCGGTGTAGCTCCGAGTCATTTGCTCGAACAGGTCTGCACTCCAACAATTCACCGCCGCACCGCCGGGAGCAACGACCCGCACAAAATGAGAGTCCGACTGGTGGATGCATCCTGGTGGGCGGAGCATCGTGCCCTCCCACAGTCGCCGATGCAGACTTGGTGCCACAACCACACTCGCCCACCAGCCGACCAGCTGTCAGACGCGGTCGCGGGACTCCAGTGCCGACGCGCGTGCAGGCACCACACGCGTCGCTACGGCAGGGATGTGGGCCCTTGAGGTTCTAAATGGGGGCAGCAACGGTACTGCAGTGTGAAGGGTGCGGCGACGCCCACACACCACGACCGACACTCCCCGAGCCGCTGGACACTCACGTATCCGTTCCCGCTGCACACGTCCAGTGTCTCCACTGCGTCGGCACACACCGAGATAGGATGGCCGCGTTCGCTGGCGCCAACCGTAGTGGTTCCCTGCCCAACCCGCCGTGCCGTGAGTGGTGTGCTTGCCAAGCGGACAGATCCCACTTGGAGACCGTGTGCAATGCTCTCGGCCGAAGTGCGGTCACGCACAGCACAGACTCTGGTTGCCGCCTGCAAACGTCACACACGTTTCCGTGTGTAGCCACGTGCGGCGTCGCCTTGTGAACCGCACCGCGCGCAGCGCTCGCATCTGGGCTGATGGCCTGCAGGTGTGCCGGGCGGCACGAACGTGAGCCGTCGCACCACGTGCGGAAGCACTAGCAGTCGGAAGCAAGTGAGTGCATTTTCCGAAGCAAGCAAGGGGGATCTGCGAATATTTCTGGTTTCTGAAAATGTCGCGAGCAAGCGCTGAAGCATGATTTCATGATTTGATGTGCTGCACACACGCACGACACCAAGCAGTCCGCCTGCTCGTGCAGCCTCCCGTGATCCGGACGGGCGGGGTCACTGCCGTGCGTGTTGTGGCGCCCATGGAGTCGTTTGACGAGTCTGAGGCGGCAGCGAGCCAGGGGGGCGCCAGCCGTGGTGCGCCTGGCTCCAAGCCCCCCGCACCACCCACGCCCCGTGCCCGCGGCTCGGCGAAGCCGGGCTCGCCTCGACTCGCGCCGCACAACTTCTGCGCTGCGTCTGGGCGGGACACCATTGTGTTTGGTTGTAACAGGCCCGGGCACTCGCACCCTGTCGCACAGGCGAGCGCTGCCCGGTCCCCACGGGGGCCCTTGATCCCGTCGGCGACCGTGGCGAGTTGGGTTGCCTTTTTGAAAAGCCGTGGCGTGGAGCGCGTCATCACGCTGCTGTCAGACGAGGAGCTCACGTTTTTCGCCAGTCCGTTCTTGCCAGCGCTTCAGGCTGCATTCAAGGATGTTGTTCACGTCCCACCACACCGGCCCGGCGCACGTGCCACCATCTTGACCTCCATTGCTGCTGCTGTGGCTGCGAAGGAGAAAGTCGTCGTGCACTGCACAACCGTACGTGCCCTCCCCCTCCCCCCTCCGTGTTGAACCAGCACTTTCTTCCTGCGGTGGCGTCGTTGCACCGGACCACACCTCATGTTGGTGTCTTGACCATGGCCGTGCAGGGCCAAGAGCGAACAGGGAATGTTTTGGCGCTGTGGCTCCACCATCGCTACTGCGTTTCAATCGACGATGCGGTCGCAGAGGTTCAATCATTTTCTAAAGGTGCCGTGGTGCCCCACACTCGCATCAAGTTGCTGTGCGTTGCTCATGGTGCTTGGTATTGTGCTTCCATCCATCTGCAGCCAACCACTGCACTCGACACGCAACAGTTCGTGGCGTGCTTCATTTCCTTGCCCCGCGTCGCTCTTCATCCTTCGGTACGCACACCGCACTACCGTTTGTTCCCGTTCCCACAAACGCTTGCGCTGTGTGTGTGTGTGTGTGGCGTGTGTGTTTACAAGTTTGTGATGGTGTACGTGCATGCACGCGTTGTGTTTTGCTTCACCGCCGGTGCGTGTGTGGTTGGGTGCCTTGCACGAACTCGTTCGGCGCGGCTGATGTTGACGATGCCGGTCATGCACTCTGTTGGTACCAGTCCACCAGCGCCCGCTCCCACCACCCACTCCGCCCCCGCTGTCAGCACGCAGCACCGCCAAGCGGTCCGCCTTGCCCGTGCCACGTCTGTCCGTCTCAAAGGCCATGCCAGGTGGTGCCGGTGCCGGTGCGACGGCCGTGTCGAGCGCGGCACAGCCGCACGGTGTGCAAGGCCTTGCTTCGTTTCTGGCTGGTGTGCGGGAGGAAGAGGCCAACGCCTCCTTTTCACCCAGCCATGGCCGTGCCCGCATGGCCCTGGGCACCGCACGCTCGGCTCGGTCGAGTGTGTCCTCAGTCTCGCGACTCAGCGCCTACTCCGTGTCCGCGCCTCCGCCACCCGCTGATCCAAAGTCACACGTCACCTTTCTGCAGACGGGTGGCACGATTGACAAGGTGCGCTTCCATGTTCCATGTTCTGGTCGTTGCGTGCCCACCCGCACATGTGCATGTGGTGCGAGTATTGATTGTTGAATGCACCACGTTTGTCTCGCGTGATTCCAATTGTGGCTGTGTACTGTGGGTGGTGGGACCAGGACTATCCTCACACCAACAAAGGCTACGCTTTCGAGATCGGCACTGCGGCTGCCAAGCGAGTGGTGAAGTCGTTTGCTGCACCGCCGGGCTTTTCGTACGATTTCCAGACCGTCTGCCGCAAGGACAGTCTTGACCTGGTGGCTTCGGTGCGTGCCCCGCTTGCGTCGGCTTGTGACCGCGCGTTCAAACACAGCGTGTGACTTGCCGTGTTGTGACATGGTGTTCTCAGGATCGCGAGGCACTTGTCAATGCGTGTGCAGCTGCCGTCGGGAACCGTGTGGTGGTTACGCACGGCAGCGATACAATGATCGAGTCGGCTGTCTTCGTCCAGCGGTCAGCCGCCAAGTCGCCTACCGACTCTGATGCAGTGTCGACGTCCCGTGGGCAGAAAAAGGAAAAGGAAGGGGATGGCGGTGAAGCATCTGATACGGGTGGTGGTGCTGGCGCTGGTGCTGGCGCCGGCGCTGGCGCTGGCGTCGACTCAGGTACCTCTGGTGCTGGTGCGGGTTCAAATAGTACCGGCGATACCACTGATACGCCTGAAGACACTGAGATCGCGCGGGCGTTGGCTTCGAAAACCATCGTTTTTACATGCTCCCTGCGCCCACAGAAATTTGTGGACTCGGATGCAGCTTTCAACTTGGGTGGAGCGATCGTCGCTGCGACGGTCCTTCCGCCTGGGGTGTATGTGAGCATGCTTGGCCGTGTATTTTGCGCGGACGAGTGCCGGCGCAACAACAACGGCTCCTTGGTCCCGCTGTAGTCTATCTGCGAAAGGGGTTGTGATGTAATCGAGTGTCTTCCGTTTGTGCGTCGGCAACATAATAAATCAGTGTGCAATCTTCTTCTCTCCCAACTATGCCGTAGGTGTCGAAGAGGGTCGACTTTGGGAATCCACCTCACCATCGCCATGCACAGCCTCCAGCTGTGCAGCTAAACGAGCTACCGTCACACGTGTCTCCGCCAGAGTTGCTGTGAGCTCATCAATCTTCGCTTTGAGCGGCGCAGTGGCCTCAGCAATTTTCGTGTCCATCATGGCTGACGCCTGCTTCATCGCCAACGCAAGGAGGGTCGGGGACAACCCACCAATCGCAGGTGGTGCAGCGGATGGTGATGGTGGTGGTGGTTGGGGAGCAGAACGTCGCTGAGCCATGGCTGCCATCATTGCGCCAAGCTGTGCCATACCACCGGCACCCACACCGGCACCAGTGGCGGCGGCAGAGCCTGCTGGACCTGACTGGACTCCACCCCCGGCACGCGACATCACACGTTGCTGCGTTTGCTGCAACTTCTGCAACAGGGCAGACATCTCTGCGGCGCCAAGTCCTCCGTTGCTGGCAGCAGTGCCCTGCTGCCTCGCAGCCGCAGCCGTGGCGACGATGTGGACAAGGTTCAGCCGGACGGCACCCTTGGTGGGCAGCGACACCATGCGCAGGGTGATGCCCCGGCAGTACGACCACCCTTTCGCCTGTTTGGTGTCTGCCACCACTATGAACTCGTACGGAGCCTTCGCCTCGGATGCGGTCTTGATGCCACGCACAGTGCCCGCATACTCGCCGTCCGAGTTGTTGGCGCTGTGGACAAGCACCTCCGCATGCCGCGCGGTGGCCACGAATCGAAGGGCTCGCACGGAGACGTGTTGAGAAAACCATACTGATAGCAAAGGAAAAAACATGAAGCACATGCCACGAACAAGCCACACGAGGAGGGGATGGGTGAGTGCGATGTCTCAGAACCGCTGCTTGCTGCGACGACATGCACGAGCCACACCCACATCGAATCTGGCAGCGACGCTTCGCTGTGGTGGCGCGGAAGAACAACGGGGCGGACTCCGGGCCTGCATGTGCCGCCACCTTTGCCGCTTGGCCAGACGCAAACACTTGAACGAACGGCTTTGCGTCCTTCACTGGGTCTCGGTCGCAGTGATCGCAGAACGAGTGTGCAGCGATGTGCCCCCCATGCACAGCCGCTGGGCATGGAACTCCCGCCCCCTCCTCCTCGTCTGCTATCTGCGCCTCACGAGGGACCCTCCATGTACACGATAGCACACATGGCACCTGGCCGCCTGCACCATCTGGCCGCTTCAGCCCATCAGCTCCACTCATGGCGGGCACGAGCAGTGGGAGAGCGTCTTGCGCGGCGCTGACAAGCATTGCGGTGCACTTTGGACCCCCGCAACAATTCACAAATTTCATAGTTGAATTACAATTTTGGGAGGAAAAGGCCGATTCGTGCTGCCGCGCGGCAGTGCTGGCTGCACACTTCCTTTCTCCCCCCAATACACCCTCCCCCCTCGACTCAAAGGGCGGCCCTCCGTGTCCGCCTTCTTCTTTGACACACGTCACGGACCAAGTTCCGTGCGTTGGGTGTGTTGCTTTGTTCCGACTGCAAGCATGGCCGCCTCGTCGCGTGTCCTGGTTGTGCTAGGGTTGGTGCTGGCTTCCATGGCAAGCTTGGCCGCTGCCCGCCCGGGCGAGCTGCCGCCGTTGATCAGCCTGATCAACGTCCGCGCCACCACCATTGCGATTGATGACTCCATCTCACTGACGGTGAACGCGTCGGTGGTGGAGAACGGTGACTTTGTGACTGTCAGCTGGTCCGGCGTGCCCGACCCGTCTGACGGGGACTGGGTGGGCGTGTACTCCCCGTCAACCACGGACATGACGAACCACTACCCGATCAAGTTCCAGGTATGTTCTACCCTCCTCCTTTGTGTTGTCACAGCCGGCGCCTTCCACCGTGTTGGGGGCCTGGATGGTGCCTTGCTTGTGCTTGGGTTGCTGCTCGAGGTCATCGTGACGTGGCGTGTGTCGCTGGTGCTGCTTTTCAGTTTGCCAACCACTCAGCTGGCCACGGAGCCACCGGAAGCGGTTCGCTCCAGTTCCAGATGTTGAACTTGCGTGCCGACTACATCTTCTCCTTCATGCGCGGCGGCATCTACTCTCCCACGGTCGCAGCCACTTCCAGCACCGTGTCGTTCCGCAACTACGTGCGTCCCCAGTGTTCCTGTTGGAGTGCCTTGTGTTGCTTGTGCGCACGTTCCTTGGCTGTGAGGAGCTTACCTCACCCACATGTTGTATGGACTTGTGCTGTACCCTTGTGTGTGTCCGGTGGCAGAACGAGCCACTGCAGGTGCATTTGGCGCTGGATCTCAAGCCAGGCTACATGAAGTGCGTGCTGCCGTCTGTGCATGCACAGCCTTCCTTTTGCCAATGGCTGTGCCACTAACGGTGTTGATGTTGTGTCCTGTGCAGAGTGATGTGGAGCACCCTGAACAGCTCGTCTCCGTTTGTCAACCTGTGGGAGTGGAATGGTGACAAGTTCCTCAACTCCTTCGATGCCGAAACAACGACCTACACGCAGAGCGACATGTGCGGCGAGCCGGCGAACTCCCTCGGTTGGCGTTCCCCTGGAGCCCTGCACTCCGCCTCCATTGGCCCTCTGAAGCGTGGTAACGCGTACACGTACCAGGTTGGCGACAAGGCGTACGGAACGAGCAAGGTGTTCTCGTTCGTCGCTCCTCCTCCTGTGGACGCCGCGTCTGGCGTGAACATGATCGCGTTTGGAGGTGCGGTGGTGGTGTGCGCTGGCTTGTTGTTGTTGATATGTAGCATGTCGTCACCATGCGTGCGTGTGTGCGTCGCACCGTAACGTCCCCCCCCGCAGACCTTGGTCGTGGAGAGGTCGATGACTCTATTGACGGCGAGTACTGGCGCTGGGGCAACTACCAGCCGTCCTTGTGGACCACGGATTCGTACGTGTGGACCACTCTACACTCACCGATGGCGTTGTTGTGTGCTGTACGTCCTCACTCCTTTTCCGTCTCACCAGCATGATCAAGAACATCGATTCCTTCGACCTTGTGCTGAACATTGGAGACACGTCCTGTGCGTGGCGCGAGGCGGTGTGGCAAACAGCATGCGATTGGGTTGTGTTTGATGACACCACCTGACCGAGCCGTGCCCTGTACAACCGCGTGTTTGATGCTGTGCATGCACACACAGACGCCGACGGTGTGTCCTCGGAGTGGGACGAGTTCTTCCACCAGATTGCGCCGATCGCCCAGTCGCGTCCGTGGATGACCTGCGTGGGCAACCACGAACTGGATTGGCCCGTCGCCTACTCGTACTTCAACTCCACCGACTCGGGCGGCGAGTGCGGCATCCCCCAGGAAAAGCGATTTGGCATGCCCAACGCGCAGGGGCCCCAGAGCCCGTGGTACTCGTTCGACTACGGCAACGTGCACGTGACGATGATGTCCACGGAGCACGACTTCATGCCCGGCAGTCCGCAGCACGCCTGGATTATGAAGGACTTGGAGAGCATCAACCGCACCAAGACCCCGTGGACTATCTTCGGTGGCCACCGCCCGTTTTACGTTGACAGCACCTGGAACGCGCCCCCAGATGGTGACGGGTGCGTAGTCTCGTCTCGTCTGCTGCTGTGCTGTGCTGTGCTGTGCTGTCGGGTGTCTTGCTACGCCATGCTCATGGTATGCCTGTGTGTGTGGCTTTTGCTGGGGGG